>ERZ764778.669-NODE-669-length-39283-cov-28.373509_pt1 | contig 39283 bp, 36 predicted proteins | sample MGYA00374951_ERZ764778 | MGnify/ENA primary metagenome ERZ764778 (study PRJEB28918, sample SAMN05720193) | bioreactor metagenome | isolation source: Anaerobic biogas reactor | place: USA:Washington, USA | collected 2015-08-08 ...
GATTTGTTTTCTGATGGAAAAACGAAGCGGTATGCAAATTTTCCGCTCTCTTTTATTACATAATACTCTTTAGTTTTCAGCAATTGTTTGAGCCTGTTATGATATGGAAACACTATACCTTCTCCCCTCGATTATATCCCGCACTTTACTCTCGTTTGTGAGAAATCAAACCGGTCCACGGCAATTATCAAAAACAGTGTGTACTTATATATTACGCCTTTTGCCTTTGTTTAAATCCCGACATATTTCTTCGGATTGTCCTAAAAGCTGATGAATTTGTTATGCACTTTTTAACCCCCCCATAGGGTTGTTAAGTAAAGCTAAACTGTTAAAATAGATAGGTAGCTTTGAAAAACTAAATGCTATCAGCAGGGAAATTGATGTTATCTCGGAGGAATAATCGGTGCTCGCCTACGTACGAAAACGGATAATTGGTTTAATTGTAGTAATACTGGGCGTTACCGCTATGACATTTTTGCTTATACGGCTTGCTCCGGGTGAGCCTGCCGAGATGATAGCCATAGCACGTTATGGGGAAGAGAATATAAGCGATGAAATGGTTTCCTACATACGAGACAAAGAAGAACTGGACAAGCCGATATTTTGCCAGTATATACGCTGGCTCCAAAACATTTTAAAGGGCGACTTAGGAGTATCGCTCAGCACGGGGGAACCCGTATTAGAGGAAATATTGACGCGGCTCCCCGCAACATTTAAGCTGGCGGTCTGTGCGCTGCTGCTGTCTGTCGCGTTTGCAATTCCGCTTGGGGTGATCTCTGCGGCACATTATAACAGCATTACCGACCGTTTGACAACAACGGGGGCGATGCTGGCAGAGAGTATTCCTTGCTTTTGGCTAAGTCTGCTACTAATAATTTTGTTTTCAGTTAACCTCGGCTGGCTGCCCTCCTTTGGGGCGGGGAAGATAAAGCACCTTGTTCTCCCCTCAGTTAGTCTGAGTGTAGGTATGACTGCCGTGACAACGAGACTCACCCGATCCAGTATGCTCGAGGTGCTCCATCAGGACTACATTACAACTGCAAAGGCAAAGGGCTTGAGTCAGGTCAGAATAGTCGGGCACCATGCGCTGAAAAATGCGATGATACCCATAGTGACTATTATTGGTATTCAGTTTTCTCATCTCATGGAGGGCACGGTGATTATTGAGTCAATCTTCGGCTGGCCTGGTATAGGGAAGCTCTTGGTGGACTCCATTTTTGTCCGGGATTATGCAATGATACAGGGATGTGTGTTGTTTTTTGCGGTTTTTGTTGTGATTATCAATCTAATTGTGGATTTAGTCTATTTTTTACTTGACCCAAAAATCAAGATGAAAAAAGGTTAGGGCGTAAAAAATGTCTAAGAGATTTTTTCAAAACAAGCAGGTAGTCTACAGTTTGATTGCGGTTGCAATTATAGTTCTCGCGGCTGTGTTTGCCCCCGCTCTTGCGCCGAATGACCCAAACCTACAGTCACTTGACGATATGCTGAGACCTCCGTGCAGCGAATTCCCCTTCGGAACCGACGAATTCGGACGCTGTATTTTCAGCAGGGTGCTATACGGAGGACGCATTTCACTTCTTACAGGAATTATCACTACACTGATTTCGGCCGTGATCGGCGTTTTTCTTGGTCTGATAGCCGGATTCAACGGCGGGGCAGTCGACAATGTCATTATGCGGATAGTTGATATTTTTCTTGCGTTTCCCGGCCTTATCATGGCCCTGACGATAGCGGGGCTGCTTGGCGCAAGCATCTCGAGTGTTGTGGCGGCGCTGTCCCTGGTGGGGTGGATGGGATTTGCGAGAGTTGTAAGGGCAAAGGTGTTGTCAGAGAAGGAAAAGGAATACATAGAAGCGGCACGTGCCCTGGGGGCAAGTAATATCAAAATCCACATGCGCCACCTGCTGCCGGCGGTTTTGCCACCGGTTATTGTTCTGGCGAGTATAGGCGTTGGGCGCAACATTTTGGCGGCGGCGGGTCTGAGCTTTCTGGGCGTAGGAGTACAGCCCCCTACGGCAGAATGGGGTGCTATGCTCAGCTCCGGAAAGCTGTATATACAAAGCTCCGCCTACCTTACACTTTTCCCCGGAGCGGCAATTATGATCTCGGTGCTGGCATTCAATTTTTTGGGGGACGGCTTAAGAGAAGCAATGGAGCCAAGGCTGCAGATGAGAAAGAAGAGGCCCGGCAGTTTTCTGCGTTCAAAAACACTTTGCCTGCTCAAAAAAGAAAGCTCGGTGCCCCAATATTCCGTCAATCATACAATCAGGAGGTGAAATCTTGGAATTATTTAAAAATATGGCTGATTTTACTGCGGCGGCAGACGGCGGATACCTAATTGATGTTATGCAGAAGTACAAGCAGGCTAAATTTATCTACCAGTGCCACAAAAGCAACATCCTGCAATTTTTGACAACCGAGCCCCAATCATCTGAGGACATAGCCGAAAAGGCGGGAGTAATTTCGGAAAGGCTTGTTGTGGTGCTGGACGCACTTACCTCCATTGGGTTGGTTGAAAAGGAGAACGACAAATACTCGCTGTCCGCAATTTCAGAAGCGTATCTGTTTTGTGAAAGCCCGTTTTATATCGGAGACTTGATAGAACTAAATATGTCGGACGAAGAGAAGTGCGGCGGCGAGATGGTAAATTCTTGGCTTCACGGCAATTCCGTCAGTCGGGAGCACGATCCGCAGACCACCTTCAGCCAGTCTTTTGTAAGGGCGATGGCCCAGGGAGTGCTTATTGACAACAGCGTGCGTAAGACTGCAGAGCTTTTGTGTGCGTACCCCTGCTTTCACACAGCCAAAAATCTGCTGGATGTGGGCGGAGGACACGGCTTGTTTGCAATAGCTATTAAAAAGCTAAAGCCGAATATAAGCGCAACCGTATTTGACCTTCCTCAAAATGAAGCCGTAGCAAAGGAATACGGTGTGCGCTGCGGGGAGGAGGTCGCTTTTTTCCCCGGGAATTTTTATATTGACGAGCTGCCCCCAAATCAGGATGTCGTTTTATGCTTTGACATTCTTCACCCCGTTGCTGTTTCTCAGAAGGAATCCGTGTTTGCAAAAGCGTACAGAGCATTAAATGAAGGGGGACACCTGTTCTACAAGCTTTGGTTCCTCAACGAGGAGCGGACAGCGCCTAGCAGGGCGTCGTTAATGGCGGTCAAGTGCAAGATCGGAAACGGGAATTCCCATGTGATAACCCTCAATGAGGCTAAGGAAATGCTGTTAGGGCAGGGTTTCGGCATAGAAGATATTCTGTCCCTTGGCGACGGGGAGTCACAAATAATTGTTGCCGTAAAAAAATAAAAATATCAGACACAAACGGAGGATCAAAATGAAAAAAAGATGGACGAGTTTGCTGCTCTGCAGCGTTATGTGCCTTTCGGTCTTACTTACCGGATGCGGCAAGGTTAGCGGCGATGAAACGGGCGGTGAAACCGGCGGCAGTGAAGTCAGCGGCGAAAAATCAGAAAGCCAGACTATGACTGTGGCGATCGGAACAGATGTAAACCAATGGGACATCGACAAGTTCCCGGGTGGTGACGGACGGTTTGTCTGGGCTCAGATCTATGAGACTCTCGTCAGACTTGACAAGGATCTCGATATGATCCCCGGTCTTGCGACATCTTGGGAGACCAAGGATGATGGAAAGACCTGGACTTTTGAGCTGCGGAAGGGCGTTAAATTCCACGACGGCTCAGACTTCAACGCCGATGCGGTAATATACTCCTACAGCGACAGGTCAAACGTCATGTCGGCAAAAACGCTGCCTCTGGAGAGCATTGAAAAAATTGATGAGTTCACTGTGAAATTTGTGTGTACGAAGCCTGTGCCACTGCCTACATATCTCACGCATATTGCCTGGCCGGTGGTAAGCCCCAGCAGCGTTGATGACTCCGGGAACTTTGTCTCTCCTATCGGCTCCGGACCCTATAAGTTTGTAAGTCAGACAAAGGGCGAGGAGATCGTTTTAGAGAGAAACGATGAATACTGGGGAGAAAAGGCGAAGACCTCCAAGGTTATTTTCAAGATAATTCCGGATGCCACATCAAGAGTTCTGGCGCTGAAATCCGGTGACGTTGACGTCTGCCTTAAAATCCCCGAGAGCGATGTTGCAGGTCTGGAGCAGGACAAGAATATTGTTGTAAACAGGAAGCTCAGCACGTTTACAGATTTTCTCCAGTTCAACAGCTTCAAAGCGCCGTTTGACGATGTGAACGTGCGAAAAGCGGTGGCATATGCCATCGATACCGAGTCGATAGTCAAGAATATCCTCGATGGGATAGGCATTGCGGCTCAGGGCAGAGCCTATTCTCCTTGCATGATGTACAGTGCAGATGATTTGAAGCTCTACACCCAGGACAAGGAGGAGGCAAAAGCTTTGCTGGAGAAGTCCGGATGGGCTGATACAAACGGGGACGGCACTCTGGAAAAGGACGGAAAAGACTTGGAAATAAGCATCTTGGTTGGTCAGTCATGGAGTCCCCGCGAGATAAAAATCGTGCAGGCCTGCCAGTCCCAGCTTCAGGACGTGGGCTTTAAGGTGACGATCAATCAGGTTGAATCTGCCGCTTTCAGCGAGATTGAAAAGGCGGGGGAATTCGATATAATTATGCGCACCGGTTATTTTGTCTGGGGACCGTATCCTCACCATGTTAAAATCCACTTCTCTAAAAACTACGCCAGCCATTATAACAATCCGGAATATGACGAGCTTATAATGAAGAGCGAGAGTGTATCCGACAATGAAAAGCCCGAGATATACAAGGAGATTCAGCAGATGATTTTAGATGATCTGCCCGCCTTTTATATCGTGCACGAGGAAAAAATAGTTGCCACGAGAAGCAATGTCCACGGCTATGAGATCTCTGCAGAGGACCCGTGGCTTGAGCTTAAAGGCATAACCATAGACAAGTAAAACAGATAAAAAAAGACCGGCTTACAACAGGATTCACTTTAAAAGGCAGTGTGTTGTGAGCCGGTCTTCGTTTAATAAAAAAGCAAGGGAGTATAAGATATGAACAGTGCAGCGAAAAAGCCTCTTTATCCGGCAGACAGATTTCTTTCAAGTACTCAGGCCGTCTCGGAAGAGCAGCTCCTCATCGCCGCTATCAGACTAGATGTCTTTTCTTTTTTACAAGAGAGAACATCCGCAGAAGCATTAGCCGAAAAGCGCAATTGGCATATTAGGAATACGGAGCTTTTTCTCAATGCTCTAACGGCAGCCGGCTATATCATAAAGGAAGACGGCTTATTTGCAAATCTGCCCGATACCGAATACTATCTGAACAAACAGAGCGAAATGTACATCGGAGATTATATTCTGTTTTGGCATGAAATCAAAAAATTTGACAGTATTGAAGAACGGGTTGAAAAAGGTCCCACATTTTCCCGCTTCTCCGATAAAAATGGGGCGGATTCGTACGATTTTTATCAGATGGCCAAGGTTGCAAAGACTGAGATGTATACAGGGAGAGTGCAGGCTTTCATAGGGGCGGTACAGAGCCTTTTCTCTTGGGACAGTGCGATAAACGCTCTTGATATAGGCGGAGGCTCAGGTATACTGTCGGTAGAACTTGCGCGCAGCTTCCCCAACTCGCACTCGCTTATAATAGACCAGCCGCAAGTTATAAAGCTTGCCGAGGAGGTTATCAAAGAGTATGAAGTTAAAGAGCAAGTTGACGTTATGGGTGGGAATTTCATCACGGATGATTTTGGAGGCGGCTATGATTTGGTGATTGCCTCCGCAATTTTTGACTTTGCCGGTGATTTAGATACAATGTCGGAGAAAATTTATGACAGCGTGAAAACCGGCGGATTCATGTACGTTGATACCCATATGGTCAGTGATGATTTTACAGCACCCAAGAACTGTATTATCGGCTGGCTTCCGTCCCACCTTGACGGACTGGACATACTTAAGTGCGACAGTGAAATTACCGGGGCAATAGAAAAGGCGGGATTTATAAAATATCTGGACGGTAAAGAACAGGACTTTCCGGGATATGTATATAAAAAATAATCAAAAATTTAATTTTGGTCCTATAGATTACGGTTTGACAACCGGGACTTCTGTTCCTATAATACACTGGTAGTGGAATCCACAAAATCTCGACAGCTTTTTTGTTAATAATTTATTAACAAAGAATGTTGTTTTTTTAACGAAGTGGATGTATTATTAATCGGGTGCATATTGCACTGTGCACCCAGGTATATGAGGTAGAAAAAAATGTCCCTTGAGGAGATACGCGAGCAAAACATAAAGCTTGTAGTTGAAAAAGCGCTCTATTGTTTCAGAGAACATGGAATAGAGAAAACAAAGGTGATGGATATCGCAAAAGCGGCAGGACTTACAGAGCGCTCAATTTTTCGATATTTTGAAACGAAGGCAGACATTGTTCAGGCTGCGGCGTATCTTTTCTGGAGTCAGACCCTCGAACGGGTAAGCGGTGAGGTAAAAGCGGCCGATATAGGTGAGATGTCCGGAATTGATCAGGTTCGGAAGCTTTTGAGCGTTTACTCAAATCTGTATTTTGACGACCCGAAGGGGATAAGATTTACCCTCGATGCAGAGGTTGCGCTTTACAATGCCGGCAAAAGCTTAGGCCGGGATAAGCAGGTTATTAATAGGCCGCCTGAGCCCTACGAGATATCCTCAAGCCCGCTTGTTCTTGCAATCCACAAGGGCTTAGAAGATGGCACGGTCAATCCGAAGGGCGATGTTAAGGAGCTTTATTACAACGCTTACGACTCCATTTTGGGCGTTATGCAGCGCATAGCTCTGGGGACGACGAGCGCTACGGATTTGGACAATAGAGCCCGGATGCGGAATCTTTGCGAGATGTTTGTAATGGCGTTTCAAGGGGGATGATACACCCCCAATAATTGAGAAACATACCCGGCAATCGACTTTTCACCCGCATATTCACAAACGCAGCTCCTATAAAATATGCAGTTAGTTGGAATTTTTGGTGAAAAGTGTTTTTGTATCATTAAATGTCAGTCGGGCTGACAACTGATTTCAATATAAAGACATTGTAGCTTTACATTTTTTCTTTTGCCGGAAGACGGCATGGGGAGAACCTTACTCCCCGACTATATTCTCGGTAAAAGGTTTTTATTGCGCTTAAGTGTCAGTCTGAATGACAACTTGATAAACTTACCCCGTATAAGGAGGAAAAAGTCAGTGGAAAAAGCGATTATAACCGTTGCGGGAAAAGGCGGCGTGGGAAAAACCTCAATATCTGCTGCTATAGTAAGACAATTGGTAAAGAGCTATCCCGAGGCGAAAATACTTGCTATTGACGCAGACCCCGCCGTCGGGCTTGCAACAGCGCTGGATGTGGAGGTCACCCAGACCGTAGATGACATCCGAAAGTCTATATTGGCCGCTTCAAAGGGTGATCGGGAGAAAAAAAGAACAATAGAAATGCTCGGTGAGGTCCGCTTTCGGATTTTTGACGCCATGGTAGAAAAGGACGGCTATGCATTTATAGCCGTCGGCAGACCCGAGGCGGCGGGATGCTATTGCAGTATCAACGCCTACCTCAAGGAAGTGATCAGTATGCTGTCCGGGGAATTTGACTATGTGGTCATAGACGGAGAGGCGGGCATAGAACAGGTCAACCGCCGTGTCATGGAAAAGGTCACTCATATGATTTTAGTGACGGATCCCAGCAAAAAGGGGACAAGGGTCATACAGACCATAAAGACCGTCGCCGACGAGCTTGTGATGTACAAGGAGATAGGAGCTGTAGTAAACCGTATAAACGATGAAGCCCTGAAGAGCTATATAGATACGGGAGACATCCCCGTCCTGTCTTATATTTCTGATGATAAGACCCTCGCGCTGTACGACGTACAGGGGAGGAGCGTACTTGAGCTTCCGGACGATTCAAATTTGGTTAAAGGCGTCAGACAGGCGCTTGAAACAATAAGAATTCTTTAATTAAAAGAGGGGTTGAAGGTGAAAGATCTAAAACATCTGTATTACTTTGAGAACCTGCTTAACGATGCGAATAACGAGCTCGTCAAGCAGGCGCAGGCAGAGGGCGGCCTGGCGATAGGCTATACCTGCTTCCACATGCCGGAGGTGCTTCTCAACCTTGGGAAATGCTTCTCGGTAAGACTGAGGGCGCCGAATATGGGCTCTATGGAGATTGCCACATATTACATGTCAAGCGGCAGCTGTGAATACAGCCGTGCTCTGCTTGAAAGAGCAATGGAGGGCAATTACAAGTTCCTCGACGCTATGGCGGGGATCGACGTTTGCGAAGCCATGAACCGCTGCATGGAAAATATGGAGCTGCTGAACATCCAAGGGGAGGACAAAAAGAAGTTTTTCTGGTCAAATCTTGACATCCCCTGCTCGGATGATGAGGACTGCGTAAAGCATGTTGTAGAGCAGGTGAGCCGAAAGGTGCTGAAGCCTCTGCACGAAAACTATGGCGTCGATATTTCGGACAGCGAGATACGCAAGGCGGTTGCGGAGCACAACGAGGTCTGCAGACTTATCACAGAGATCGGCAACTTCCGCAAGCTCGATAATCCGACAATCACGGGCTATGAGTTCCACATTCTCACGCTGGCGACCTATGTCTGCCCCAAATATCTCATTGTCGACAAGCTTCGCGAGACACTTGAGGAGCTGAAAACACGCGAGCCGGACAAAAAGAAAAACTTCCGCGCAAAGGTTGTTGTCGTCGGCTCCGAAATTGATGACCCTGAACTCATTTCACTGATTGAGGACAGCGGGGCGCTGGTCGTTGCGGACCGTTTCTGCTATGGCAGCTTCCCCGGACGTCAGGAGATAGAGCTTAACGATGACGAGGACGCGCTTACTCAGGTTTGCCGGAGATATCTGAGGGATACCGAGTGTCCCCGTCAATGCGCACCTCACAAGGTCCAGTACAGATACGACCGCGCAGAACAGCTAGTAAAAGACTTCCACGCGGACGGCATTATTTACGAACAGATGAAATTTTGCACATACTGGTCCTTTGAGCGCACTCTTGCAAGCCATGTATTACCCGAAGAGTACGGTATCCCGGCGCTTTCCATCGACAGACCGTACCGCAGCGGCATGAGCGGCCAATTGCGCACGCGTATCCAGGCGTTTGTTGAAAGTCTGGAGATCAAGAAGATCAAGGCAAAACGTGCCGCTAAATCTCAGGAGGTGAAGTGATCATGGCATACAATCCTAAAACCGGAAAGGGCCTCGGAAACTTTTACGATGCGAACCACAGAGCGTTTAAGCGCCGTGAGTGGAAGGGCCTCAAGGACACCATGTACGACTATGCGCGCTGGCTCAAGCTGTACGGCTTTATGGCGGCAAAGCTCGGCGGCCATCCCATTCTCATGATCAAGGCGCTGATGCGCTACCGCTGGATGGCTTCATATCTCACGGCCGCAAACATGGTGGACAGACATACTATGGGCTTGCGCGGCAAGGAGCTGAGATATACGCACGAGCAGTTTTTCTCTCTTATGCACTACTCTGTAATTAAAATTCGTGATATTATTGTCAGAGACGAAAACCTGCGCCCAAACAGCAAAAAGGCGGCAAAGCTCAGAGCCAACACTATTATGTTCGACGAGATGACTCCGTCTATTATTATGGCCGGGTTCCCGACGGTCGATTGGATCGATATTGCAATGTTCACCATAGGCGAGCCGGGTGAGGTCGATCAGATCGCAAACATGTACTACATTGACGCTGTCGAGCACTTCGGTATGGCGGCCGATGTCTGCCCTCTGCCCGCTGCTGAGTGCGGCTGTGCCGTAGTGGACGATTATCCGAAGGTCGGCTGCGCCTACATAACAAGCTCCATGCCCTGTGACGGCTCCATCGGACAGACGACCTTTATGGCCAGATATCTTAAGGATATTGATATTTATCAGATTACCCCTCCGCAGCGCTTTAACGAGCCGGAGGTTCAGGAATACGCGGTCAAGAACCTTGAAAAGTGCATAAAGTTCATTGAGGACAAATTTAACGTCAAATGGGACTGGGACGCCTTCTGGGAGGGCGCTAAAATGTACAACGAGACCACACAGTACATGCTCAACAAGTGGGATGTGAACTGCACGCCTTATCCTCAGGTGTGCGGAGCAGCCCTCGCTCTCCAGAGAGAATACGAGTTCCAGGAGGTCGCCTGCCTTGACCCCTACTTCCTGAAGACCGACAAAAAGGTTGATAAGATGATGAAAAAGGGCTATGAGCAGGACAAGCAAAATGACGAAAATAAGCCCAAATACCGTGCGATCGTGTGGGCTTGCCCCGCGCACTACTATACGAACTTCACATATTGGAGCCAGCACTGCTGGGGCGTAAAGTGCCTTGTGGATATGGAATGTATGCTCAGCTATCACTTCTTCCACATCGGGGACAAGAAGCAGGCCATGATCGATATGGCGAAGAGCTATGAGCGCATGATGATGCGCTCCCACACCAATGGCGGATACGTCAACTCTCTTGACGAGTGCTGGAAGATGTGCGAGAAATTCGATGCCAATATTGTTGTTATGTACGATCACGTCTCCTGTAAGAACGTGGGCGGACTGCACGGCCTGTTTGAGGACCAGGCCCGCGAGCGCGGAATACACTTGATTTGGGTGCCGCATGACCTTATGGACCCGCGGACTGTCTCCAGAAAAGCGATGAGAGACGCATTTAATAAGTACATGATAAATGTTTTCAGGGAAGAACCTCTCGATCCTACGCTGGTCGATTATGAAGACGCTCTTACATGGTAAAGAAGGAGAGATAAATATGAAATATTTTGGCGGATGTGACGTAGGCTCGACCTACACAAAAGCTGTTATTCTTGATGAAAACGGTAAAATCGTTGCAGATACTACTATAAGAAGCAAAATCAACAGCGGCGAAAGCGCTCAGGCCGCGATGGAAGATGTTATTTCAAAGGTGAGCGGACTTAACGGGATCGAAGACCTTGCATATCTTATCGGAACAGGCTATGGCCGCAACAAGGTCCCGCAGGCACAGGAAAACATATCCGAGATCTCCTGCCATGCAATGGGCGTTCATGTGACAAACCCCAACGTTAAGGCGATCATAGACATTGGAGGTCAGGACGTTAAGGGCATCTCCGTCGATTCCGACGGAACGGTCAAGACCTTTGCCATGAACGACAAGTGCGCAGCGGGTACGGGACGTTTCTTTGAGGCAATGGCGCGGGCATTTGAAATGTCTATTGATGAGTTTTCAAACCTTTCTCTCTCCGCAAAGAACGTTATCCCCATCACCGCACAGTGCACCGTTTTTGCCGAAAGCGAGGTAATTACCCTTGTCGGCGAGGGCAAACCACGCGACGAGATAGCCGCGGGAATACAGCAGGCTGTTGCAAAGCGCTGCTTCGTTATGGCTAAAAAGGCCGGCGCAAAAGACAGCATTACCCTGACGGGCGGCTGTGCAAAGAACGCCGGACTCAAGAAGGCCATTGAGCACGTATTGAGAATCAAGGTTATAGAGCTCAGCACGGACCCGCAGCTTATGGGCGCGCTGGGTGCGGCAGAATACGCCCGTCAGAAGGGCATGGAATAGGAGCGGCGATATGGCTTGGTATTGGATTGTAGCGATTGTTATCGGAGCGCTTTTTGCACTCACCTTTATCACTTATATCACAAACGCGGATATGAAGCTTGTCGAAAAGATTTACAACAAGCTGTTAGAGTACCACGATAGCAGAGACATAGAAGAAAAAATATAATGAGAGTATTTGACGAGACCATTAGAAAAACATCTGCGTTGCTCTCGGAGAGCGAACCCCGGGTATATGAGTTTATACCCGGGGGCTCCGCGCGGGAGGGCAAAAAGAACGAGCTTATTATGGATCGTGACTCCGCCTTTGAGCTTGGGGCGGCTGCACTCGGCAGCGTAAATTACAGCCTTTTCACCAATGAGAGAGAGCTTGTTCCGCGGGATGAGATTCTGCTTTACGGCAGGGAGCTGTACGAGCTCAAAAACGACTCAGACTTTGCAAGGATCACCGTGATCCTAACTGACGATATTGAGGAAAACGGCGAACAGGGCGCATACGCAATTATAAAAGATATAGAGATGAAAAAATTCGAGGTCTCTCCCGAGGGCTATATGATGCGTGTCAGCGCCCTTTCAAACCGTGAGCAGGTTCGCGTCTCAAAAGCTGCCGTCAAATCTAAGCTCTCCTTTGAGCAGGTCGGCAATCTGTTTATTGAAAAATACAAGCAAAACAGCCATGTGTTGGCGGTTAAGGTCATTTTTATAACATTGCCCGACGCCCCCTATGAGGAGATGGACGTCCTCGCGACGACCGCGGTGAACATCACAAAGGCGCTCAATCACATAATTGCAGACATGAATATGGACTGCAGCCACTGTGGATGGAAGCCGGTCTGCGACGAGGTTGAGGGTCTGAAGGAAATGCACTTCAAGGCGAGCAGAAACAGTGAAAAAAATAATATGGAGGAATGACAATGAAAGCACTGAAAACCGATGCTGAAGTTCAAAAGTTAGTCGACAGTTATGGCAATTGGTTTCAAAACGGCTGTGAGAACAGAGCGGGAAATGCCGCGCGCATGACAAAAGAGCTCTATCCCTACACCTCGACTTTTTCACCTATCAGAGTTAACCGCTTGACGATTAAGAACCGTGTCGTAATGGCGCCCATGGGAAACCTGATGATGTGCGAGGAGGGGGGACGTCCCAACGAGAAGATGATTCAGTATTTCCTTGCCCGCGCAAAGGGCGGAGTCGGTCTGATCACTTCCGGACTTATCCCGATCAGCGACGGAGTTGACCCCACAGTCACAGAGATCGGCAACAAGGTTATGATGCCGCGCATCAGCCCTTCTCGCACACTTATGTCCGGTTGGCGAGATCTTGCACAGGGCTGTCACGCCTACGGCTCCCGCTTCTTCATACAGCTTACCCCCGGTCTGGGACGCGTCGGCCCTCCTACCTGTCTTGTACAGCAGAAAAAGTTTCCGAAATCCGCATCCTTTAACCGCAACTTCTACATACCCGAACTTCCCTGTATGCGACTGTCGGACCACGGGCTGAAAAAGATCATAAAAAACGCGGGACAGGCGTCGGCGGACGCGAAGGCCTGCCTTATAGACGGCGTTTATCTTCACGGGCACGAGGGGTATCTGCTGGAGCAGATGACAAACCCCGCCTTTAACCGCCGCAAGCTCGGCAAATATGCCGACTGGCAGCGCTTCGGCATTGACATGGTAAATGAAATTCGTGACCGCGTCGGCCCCAACTATCCCATAATGTACCGCATAGACCTCTCTCTGGCCCTGAATGAAACCTATGGCGAGACAATGGACGAGGTTGCGTCACTCAAGAAATTCAAAAACGGCCGCTCCATTCAGGACACATTGGACTACATGGACAATCTTGTTAAAGCGGGCGTCGATATTTTTGACGTCGACCTCGGCTGCTATGACAACTGGTGGCTGCCCCATCCGCCCGCGGGTATGCCCGCCGGCTGCTTTATCGACGTCTCTAAGATAGTCAAGGACCATTTTGCCGAAAAGAAGATCCTCTCAAACGCAGGGGTTGAGGTCCCCGTCGTTGCCGTGGGAAAGCTGGGCTATCCCGACGTTGCGGAGCGGGCGATCCGCGAGGGCTACTGCGACATGGTCATGCTGGGCCGTCCTCTGCTGGCGGACGCCGACTGGTGCAACAAAGCCTATGCCGGCGAAGTCGAAAAGATCTGCCCCTGCATCGGCTGCCAGGAGGGCTGCGTAAACGAGTTCGTCGAGGGCGGACACATACAGTGTGCTGTGAACGCAAGGACCGGCTTTGAGGAAATTATTCCCGAAAACCCTGTTCCCGCACAAAATCCCAAAAAGATCGGCGTTATAGGCGCCGGTCCCGCAGGTATAGTTTTTGCTGTCAACGCCGCAAAGCGCGGCCACACTGTTGAGCTTATCGAGAGGGGCGGCAAGGTTGGCGGCAAGGTCTTGCCGGGCAGCGTACCTGCCATAAAGTTTGACTTTGCAAACTACCTTGAATGGCTCAATAATGAGCTGAAGGCAGCGGAGGCGATGCCGGGCTTTACACTGAAGCTGAACACTGCTGCCACCGATGACTGGCTGAAGGCGCAGAATTACGACTCTATCGTATTTGCAATGGGTACAAAGAATGCCTGTCCGCCGATTCCCGGTATAGACAAGGTTAAGACCGTACAGGCTGTTGACCTTTTGGCTAATCCCGAGCTTATGGGGGACGCAAAAAACATAGTTGTTGCGGGCGGCGGCGTTGTTGGCTGCGAGACCGCCTATTGGCTTAATTATGAGTACGGGAAAAATGTTAAGGTCGTTGAAATGCTGCCCAACTTCATGCAGGGCTGCTGCACCGCCAACCGCGCGCATCTGCTGTACTATATGAAAAAGGCGGGAATTGAGCTCTATAACTGCTCAAGAGTCACCTCCTTTGAGAAGGGAAAGGTAAACTTCACCCAGAATGTCTCAAAGGGAGCGCCCGACCCCTATATTACGTGGCGGCCTCTGCTTCCCGAAAATATCCCCAACCCCATGGCAAAGAAGATGGGACCCCAAACCAAGGATATTACCCTTTCTGCGGATCTCGTGGTCCTTGCGATGGGCGGCAGACCTGATGACGCCCTCTATCTTGAGGCGCTGAGGACAAATGCGGCTCCCGAGCTGTTCAACATCGGCGACAGCTTTGCGGGCGGCAGAGTCCTTGAGGCAAACAGAGCGGCCTTCAGACTTGCTCAGAGCATATAAAAAAACAACTTGGCCTATATGTAGATTCAGATAAAGAAAAAGAACGAGACTGTTTTATAATAGCCTCGTTCTTTTATATAGGAAAATTAATGCTGAAAAGCACCTCGCGCATGAAATAAACAGCGGATTGACAGGCTGAGAGATTTCTCTTGTATCAGCTCTCCTGTTCGGCCTGCTGAATAATCTTTACACCCGCCGACGCACCGATACGGTCTGCGCCGGCCTCTATCATGGACAGTGTGGCTTCGAGATCGCGGATGCCGCCGGAGGCTTTGACACCCATTTCCGGCCCGACGGCTTTTCGCATGAGCGCAACATCCGCTTCGGTAGCTCCGCCGCTTGAAAAACCTGTGGAAGTTTTGACAAAATCCGCTCCGGCGGCCTTAGCCAACTCGCAGACTAGGGATTTTTCTTCGTCGGTCAAAAGACAAGTCTCTATGATGACTTTCACAAGGGCTTTATGGTCGGCAGCGGCAACCACGGCGGCTATATCATCTTGTACAAGGCGCTTGTCTCCGGACTTTAGCGCGCCTATGTTGATAACCATGTCGATCTCCTGCGCGCCATGACCGATTGCGGCCTTTGTCTCATATGCTTTTGCTTCGCTCAGCATGGACCCCAAGGGAAATCCGACGACACAGCAGGTCCTGACGTCACTGCCGCGCAGCAGTCCGGAGACGAGAGCTGCGTAACAGGAGTTGACGCAGACGGAAGCAAAGTTGTATTCGAGCGCTTCCCTGCACAGCTTCTCTATTTGCTCATTGCTTGCATCGGGTTTTAACAGAGTGTGGTCAATGTATTTTGCCAATGGCTTTTCCAGTGCGACTCCGCGAATAGTAATACCGTTATCCATTTTGAAAATCCTTTCAAAGAGTATTTGAAGGCGGCTTAAAATAAAGCTCCGCTGTGCTTATGCTAGGTATAGGTTCTTGCCGTGGCTTTTAAAGTAATCAAGATAGACGGACGGCGTCTTTTCTGTTGTTATGATGTTGTCTATCTGATCAAGGTCAAAAACGGGTACAAATGCGTGGTGGTTGAACTTATAGCTGTCCGCGAAGACATAAAAGTTCCTGGAAGCGTTTATAAGACGCGAGTACAGAGGGATTTGCATGCGATTTTTTATTGTATACCCGCAATCAAGCTCTATTCCGTCAACAGTGATAAAGACCTTGTCGAAGTAAAGAGAACCCAGACCTTTTTCAATCTCGGAATCAAGCGAGATCGTCTCGATAAAATTTGGACCTACACGGACGTCTCCGCCGAGCAGAACAAGCGAGATATTAGGACAGGAGGCGAGCTCAAGTACGACTGTGATATTTGTGGTGACGACAGTGAGATGGCCGATGTCCTTAATATAATTTGAAAAAAGATTGCAGGTTTTTCCTGCACCCACGAAAATGCAGTCGCCCTCTTTAACAAAGGATGACGCAAGTTTTGCGATTTTGGACTTTTCTTCATCCTTGGCGTTGCTTATGGTGAGGCTCTGTGAAACAGGGGACTGCTGCGCAGAGGCGGCAAGCTGGATACATCCTCTTGACCTGATGATCAGCCCTTTCTGGCTCATTGCCGTAAAATCACGGCGAACCGTTGCAGGCGAAGCGCGCACTAGATCGCAGACTTCGTCTGTTGTGGCGACTCCGTGTTTACGGAGATAGTCAAGAACGGCCGTTTCCCGCTCGGCGTATGCCGGAGCTCTCAATTTGACCACGAACACACCTCCCGTTGATTTCGATATGTTCAGATATATATTTTGTAGGTATTATATAATATATAAACAATATATGTCAACACGAACTGATCCAATCAGATTATTAAACCAATCAAAAATGATTGCAATTGATTGTTAGTATGACATATTAACTAAAATACCGAATCAATATGAGCAAAACAGTAAAAAGTCACAAAATATATTGACATATATACTCTGTATTTGCTAAAATGCCATTAATAGAAAAGAAAATGCAATCAAATACAATCAATTATATTCAAAAGAACAGTACATCCGGTTAATACCAGAAATGGTTTAACAGAATATAAGAATATTCGGAGGTAAAAATGAAAAAGATTGTCTGTCTATTGCTGTCCTGCGTTATGCTTCTGGCAGTTCTCGGAGGCTGCGGTAATGGCGGCACGAAGACTCCGGACGAGCCCGGCGCATCCACAGATACAGCAAAGAGCTTTTCCGTCGGATTTGTTCTTCGCACCACAAACAACGCTTACTATGCGAGCATAGGCGACGGCGTCAAGGCGTCCTGTGATGAACTCGGATGGAAGTGCACGGTTTTGGACTCTGGAAATGATACATCCAAAGAGCTTGAAAACATGGAGACCCTGGTTGCTGCAAAGGCCGACCTGATTTTCCTCGACTGTGTCGATCCCAGCGCCGCGACCGCAAGCCAAAAGGTTGCCAGCGAGGCGGGCATCCCGGTAATAAACCTCGACTCCGGTGTTGATGATATGTCAATGCAGGTCACGACCATCTACTCGGACAACAAGCAGAATGGTATGGAGGTAGGCAAATACTATGCATCGACCCTTGACGCTGATTATGAGATCAGCGCTGTTCTGCTGAGCGGCAACACTGGTTCCATTGCCGGACAGCAGAGACGCGAAGGTCTAATGGCCGGTATCATCATGCAGCGTACCGGATGTACCGAAGAGGAGGCCTGGGCAGCGGCTGATGAAATGGAGAAGTCCATTGTAAGCACAGGCAAAGCAAAGAACGAAGAAGCGAAATTCGAAATATCCGGTCAGGGATGGGGAAACTGGACAATTGACGAGGGCTTGGTGGCTGCCGAGGACCTTATCACTGCCAATCCAAAGGTAAACCTGGTATTGGGTGAGAACGACTCCATGCTGATCGGTGCGGTCACCGCTCTCAAAAACGCCGGCATTACTTACGGAACCGAGGGTACGGTTAAGCTTATCAGCGCCGCGGACGGCAGCAAGGACGGTTACGATTGCATCAAGGCCGGCTCTATAATGGCAATAGGTGAAAACAGCCCCTCTAAGATCGGCGCTCTCGGAATGAAAATTGCCGAGGAGATTCTTGTCAATGGTAAGGATCCCGAAAGCTACGATGACATCACTATGACAGAGGCGGTCGCAGTTACAGCCGACAATGTCAACGACCATTATGACTACGGCTTCTAATCAAGATTTACACCATTGTAACGCCTGCTGTTGAAAAAACAGCTGAGAAAAACAGATGTAGTTACATTATAGCTATCCATTAGCGGAGTTAAGCGGAGGCTACCGCTTAACTCCGCACATTTTTCGGTTTGGATTCACCGACGTATGGTTATTAGATGTGTTTTCCCGCTAAAGGGGCAGAGGTGGTCTTATGGAACAAGCAAATTATCAATTGGAAATGCGCGGCATAAGCAAGCAGTTTAACGGTGTTACTGTGCTGCAGGATATTACCGTTCAAGTAAATAAGGGCGAGATCCACGCGCTCGTCGGAGAAAACGGCGCGGGTAAATCTACTCTGATAAAGATTCTTTCGGGCGCTTACACAAAAGATGCCGGAGAGATTTTTATAGATGGGAAAAAGGTCAGCATTACTTCCCCGCTGGACGCAAAAAAGCTCGGCATTGCCGTTATTTATCAGGAGTTTATGCTTGCGCCGGACTTGAGCGTGGCGGAAAATATCTACATTGACAGACTGTCGGGAGACAAAAAGTTTATCAATTGGAAACGGCTGCGTTCTGACGCCAAAAAGCAGCTGGAGGATCTGGGCTTTGCAGATATTCCCGTGACTGCCAAGGTCCGGAATCTAAGTGTGGCGCATCAGCAGGTGGTCGAAATATGCAAATGCCTGACAAGGGACGCGAGAATACTTGTGCTGGACGAGCCGACCGCCGTGCTTACTGTGGCGGAAATAAGAAAACTGTTTGAAGTAATAAGAGTTCTCAAAGAAAAAGGCGTCAGCGTTATATTCATTTCACATCATATGGATGAGATATTCGAGCTTTGCGACAGAGTTACAGTCCTGAAAGACGGACATTATATGGGAACGCGCTCTGTTTGCGACGTGACGAGTAAAGATCTGATTCATCTTATGATAGGCAGAGAGCTGACCCAGATGTTTCCGAAGAGAGGCGCAGTGATTGGCGATGTCGTCTTAAAGGTGGAGCGTCTCAATTCGGGCAAGAGAGTGCGCGATGTCGGCTTTGAAGTCCGGAGCGGTGAAATTCTTGGATTCGGCGGACTTGTAGGCTCCGGACGGACAGAGGCTATGAGGGCGGTTTTTGGGGCTGATAAGATGGACTCGGGAGAAATTACGATGCTTGGTAAGCGCGTCAATTTTTCAAATCCCAGAAGCGCTATCCGACATGGGTTCGGATATTTGTCCGAAAACAGAAAAGCATTAGGGCTGATAGTCGATCAGAGCATACGCGTAAACACAACGATGGCCTCCCTGCAAAAGGTCACACAAAGAGGCTTCCTTAAGAAGAAGAGGGAAAAGGACCATGTGGTTTCACTCTTATCGCAGCTGTCTACAAAGTACGGCTCCATTGAAGATGATGCGAGCAGCCTGAGCGGCGGCAATCAGCAGAAGGTCGCTCTGGCGAAATGGATATCCTCGGACTGCAAGTGTATGGTCTTCGACGAGCCGACGCGAGGTGTGGATGTCGGCGCAAAGGTGGAAATCTACAATATTATGAATAAGCTTGCGGAGCAAGGCGTGGCAATCATTATGATTTCTTCGGAAATGACGGAGATCATAGGAATGTGTGACCGGGCAATTGTAATGCATCAGGGAAGGATTACAGGCGAGCTTTCAAAAGAAAACCTCTCCGAGGAAAACATTATTGAACTGGCAATAAAGGAGGCTGCACAATGATTTCGAAAACTCGCGGCAAAAATAAAATTACGCATTTTCTGCTCAAAAACAATACTTATGTCGTATTTCTGATCCTGTTTCTTATTTGCTGCCTGGCATCGGACAAGTTTTTTTCATTTCTGAACCTGCGGAACATTCTTCTGCAGCAGTGTGCGCCTGTTCTTGTCTCGGTAGGGATGCTGATGGTCATTCTGACCGGAGGCATAGATCTTTCGGTCGGATCAGTAATGGCTGTCGGATCGTCTCTCACTGCGGTACTTATGGTCAATAACGGCTTTTCTTGGCCGCTCGCGTGCCTTGTCTCCCTGCTTGTAGGCGCGGCCATGGGAGCATTTACGGGGGCCCTTGTCGCTTATCTGCGCTTTCAGGGCTTTGTCGCCTCGCTGGCGGTCATGACTATTGCGAGAGGCATAGCCTATACGATAACTAACGCCACGCCTATCAATCTGGAGGACGGCACACTGAATGTTCTGACCTCCAAGGCGTATGGTTACCCAATAGTATTTATCGCGCTGGCGGTTATCCTGATTTTTGCGGTTGTCACAAATTACACGTCATATGGGAGAATCGTAATAGCGATCGGCAGCAACGCGGAGGCGGTAAAGCTCTCGGGAATACGGGAGAAGCGCTATGTCATGTCCGTATATATTTTAAGTGCGGTTTTGGCGACGGCTGCCGGCATCTTTCTTGCCGCGCGTTCCGGTGTGGGGAATTCGACGATTGCCGAGGGGCAGGAGCTCGACGCGATAGCCGCCTGCGTAATAGGCGGAGCAAGCCTTGCCGGAGGTAAGGGCTCTGTATTGAGGACGGTTGTCGGCGCTTTTATACTTGCTCTAATCGGCAACATTATGAATCTTCTGGCAATACCGACATACCCACAGAAGATCATAATGGGTCTTATAATTATAATTGCGGTTTTAATGCAGGTGCTGACAGACAGACGTAAAAACAACTGATAACAGAATCTTTTGGAGGTCCACAATGAAAGCGGCAAGGTTTTATGAAAAGCATAGACTCATTGTTGAAGATGTCCCTGTGAGGCAGCCGGACGACAACGGAGTTTTGATCAGGGTCCGCTATTGCGGCGTCTGCGGAACTGACGTACACATTTTCGAAGGCGATAAAGGCTCTGCCAGGGTTGATCCTCCCGTTATACTTGGGCACGAGTTGTCCGGGGACGTAATTAAAGTCGGTGAAAAAGTCAAAAATGTAAAAATCGGAGACAGGGTATCGGTCGACCCCAATTTATATTGCGGAAAATGCTACTTCTGCGCCAATGGGAAGAAACACCTGTGTGAACACATGGTGGGGTTGGGAACAGCCGCGGACGGGGGCTTTGCCGAATACGTTACGGTTCCCGAGGAGCTGGTGTTTCCGGTCGCGGACAATGTTAGCTACGAGGCTGCCGCTATGACAGAGCCGATCTCGTGCTGTCTGCACGGGATGAATCTTACCGATGTGGACATCGGCGATACGGTTATGATAGTGGGTACCGGAAATATCGGAATGATAATGCTCCAGCTGGCAAAACATGCGGGCGCCGCTAAAATAATCGCAGTTGAGCCAAATGAAAAGCGCAGAGAAAAGGCGAAATGTCTTGGCGCGGATATATGCATTGATCCTTTGAGTGACGACACTGAGGCAATTCTGGGGGCAAACGGCGTCAAGAACATAGAAAGGGTCATAGACTGTGCCGGACTTACAAGCACCGCCGAGTATTCGTTAAAGTATGCCGGAAGGGGCGCTACCGTAATGCTGTTCGGCCTGACCGCACCGGATGATGTAATGAGCCTGAAGCCCTTTGAACTGTTTCAGAAGGAGCTTACAATAAAGGGCTCCTTTGTAAATCCCGATTCATTTGAAAAAGCGGGCAGACTGCTTGAGACGGGCGCTGTCAAGGTCGACAGCCTTATTACCGATATTGTCCCGCTTGACGACATTCAGTCGGTATTCGAGAACAGGCTGTATGCCAAAGACGGAAAAGTGCTGATCAAGTGTTTTGATAAATAACAGAACCGAAAGGAAAGCTTTGAGGGAATAAAATGTCGCAGTATTCGAAGTTTGCAAGAGGGTGGTGTTCTCCCGAGCGCTACATCCAGGGGCCCGGCGAAATTAATAATATCAAGGCCTACACCGATAAGATCGGGAAAAAAGTGGTGGCGTTCATCGATCAGTTTTTATATGAAGCTATGTCCGCAAAGCTGGGCGAGATATATGGTGACGGCGAACATGAGATCCATATGTTTATCTTCGACAGCGAGGTTACTATGGAGCATATAAACCGGCGTACAGAGGAAGTAAGACCTATGATGCCGGAAGTTATTCTTGGTATCGGCGGCGGAAAAACGATCGACGTTGCAAAGGCTGTGAGCTATAAGCTCGGTGTGCGTTTCGTTATTGTCCCGACCGCCGCGTCGACGGACGCTCCGACAAGCTCGCTGTCGGTAATATACCGCGCCGACGGATCGCATGAGGGAGAATTCTTTTATGACCACAGCCCAAGTATCCTGGTAGTCGACAGCCGGATAATAGCGGAAGCGCCCACACGCCTTTTGGTCTCTGGAATGGGAGACGCCTTAGCGACCCTGCTGGAGGCGGAGGCGACGGGAAAATCCGACACACCAAACCTTGTATACCATACCGACGGCGGCTTCAGGCAGACAATTGCGGGCCGTGCCATTGCACGCGCCTGCTATGAGTCGCTTATGAAATATGGCGCCTTAGCCAAAATCGCCTGTGACGGGAATGTGGTGACCGAAGCGCTGGAGAACATAATTGAGACCAATATCCTGCTGAGCGGTCTTGGGTTTGAGAATAACGCCACTGCCGGAGCGCATTCAATTAACGACGGTCTGACGGCCCTGCCGGCGGGGAGTAAAACTATGCACGGGGAGAAGGTCGCGTTTGGCTGTATAGTTCAGCTTATTGCCGAGTGCGCAGCCTTGGAGCGGCTCGAAGAAGTGACCTCTTTTTGCCTGGAGGTTGGACTGCCGGTGTGTCTTGAAGATCTGTATGTTGAAAATACGGATGAGAACATCGCCCTGATTGCACAGGCCTCCATGCACAGCTGCTGGGAGAACATGCCCTTTGACGTCAGTGTGGAGATGGTGGCGGCGGCGATAAGGGCGGCGGATTCTTACGGCAGACAATTCAAAAGAAAGCATAGGGCATGACAGCTTGTTTTTTATGAACTCTTGGGAGTGATTTTCTATGGCAGTAATTCTCGGAATCGACGTCGGAACCCAGAGCCTTAAAGCTGTGCTGCTGGACACTGACAGGGGCTGCCTGTTTTCCGGCGGAGCAGGATATGAGATCCTTATTCCTGAAATCGGATATGCGGAGGAGGAGCCGGAGTCGTGGTGGCGGGCTCTCAAAGAGGTGCTCGCAAAAATGAAGAGCTCGCAGCCAAAAGAGTTTGACGCTATTGAGGTGATAGGTCTCTCCGGCCAGATGCATGGCCTTGTTGCGCTCGATTCAAATAACGATCCGCTTCTTCCGTCCATCATATGGGTAGATCAGCGCTCCAAATCTCAGGTCGAGAGGATAAACTCGGCATATTCAGATACGGAACTGGCGGCGCTGCTGCACAATCGCGTGTTTACCGGCTTTGGATTTCCCTCTCTGCTGTGGATTAAGGAGGAGCGCCCCGATGTGTTTGAAAGGATCCACAAAGTGTGCTGCCCCAAGGACTATCTCCGCATGAAGCTGACCGGCGGCGACATCGGCACGGATATGTCGGACGCCTCGTCTATGACCGGCTTTGATCTGCAAAACAGGAGATGGAGCCATGAGGTGCTTGAGAAGTTTGGGCTTAGCAGAGAGCTGTTTCCAGACTGCCATGAGTCAACGGAAATCGCCGGCTGCGTATCCGACAGCGCCGCCCGGGAGACCGGGCTCGGGAAGGGAATCCGGATCGTATACGGCTCCGGTGATCTTGCGGCGCTGTTGTTGGGCTGCGGCATATACAAAGAGGGTATGAGCGCGGTCAACATCGGCACCGGGGCAAACTACAACTGTTACTCCAAAGAGGACAGATATGATAAAAAACTCCGTATGCAGGAGTTCTGCAACGCCGTTGACCGGTCGTATGCGCTCGCCGGCGCGATTTTATCCGGCGGTCTCTCCCTCAGCTGGCTGAAAAACAAGATCTTGAATATCGAGAGCTATGCGGATGTGGACAGGCTCGCATCCGAAGCGGCCCCCGGAAGCGACGGAGTCGTTTTTTTGCCTTACCTGGGCGGAGAGCGGGCACCTCATATGGACTATAACGCCACCGGCGTATTTTTCGGTTTGCAGCACATGCATGACAAAAGGCATCTCTGCCGCGCCGTGCTGGAGGGTGTAACGTTTGCGCTTAAGGACGCGGAGAGCCTGATTGAAGAAAACGGAGTGTCAAATCACAGGGTCGTCGCTTGCGGCGGAGGTGCCAGAAGCCCGCTTTGGCTGCAGATACAGGCCGACATCTTTGAAAAAGAGGTAGTTGTGACAGAGATGAACGAACAGGCCGGCTTGGGTGCGTGTATCATCGCTGGAATAGGAGCAGGTATCTTTTCCTCTGCGCAGGAGGGTTGCGAGAGCCTTGTCAGGTATCAGGAAAGACGGTATGAGCCAAATTCACAGAATACTGACATATACCGCTATCGTTATGAAATCTATCGCTCCCTGTATCCGAGTTTAAAAAATATTATGAGAAGGAACACGTCTAAATAAAGGTGATCACCAAATGAATTTTGATAAAAAGAAAATAGATTTATTTGCAATAGATATCAGAGAAAACATAGTTCGCACGATTGCATCCAAGGGGACTGGGCACGTCGGAGGTTCATTGTCAATTGCAGACACCCTGGCGGTGCTCTATGGTGCCGTCATGAACGTGGATCCGGAGAACCCAAATAAGGAGGACCGCGATTACATCGTTCTCTCAAAGGGGCATGCGGGGCCTGCTCTTTACGCGGCGCTTGCGCTTAAGGGCTATTTCCCGATGGAGACTCTGCAGACGCTCAACAAGAACGACACTATCCTGCCGAGCCACACGGACAGGCTCAAGACTCCCGGCGTAGACCTGACAACAGGCTCGCTGGGGCAGGGGACCTCTCTTGCGGCGGGTGCGGCGCTTGCGGACAAGCTAGACGGAAAAGAAAACTACACATATTTAATAGTAGGTGACGGTGAACTTGATGAAGGTCAGGTTTGGGAGTTTGCTCTCTTTACCGCCCACCAGAATCTCAGTAATCTCATTACCTTTGTTGATGCAAACGGAAAACAGTTGGACGGGACGACAGAACAAATATGCCGCCTGGGCAGCATCGAAAAGAAGTTTGAGTCGTTTGGATTCAATGCTATTACGGTTGAAGACGGAAACGATACCGAACAGATTTACAACGCAATTATGTCGGCAAAAGCAGAAAAGGGAAGGCCGTCGGCCATTGTGCTGCATACGGTCAAGGGAGCCGGTATAAAAAGGTACACGAAAATGGCAAACTGCCACTCCGTGGCTGTCGGCAAGGACGAGCTTGAGGAAATATTGAGAGAATTGGATGAAAAGCGAGATCAGATAAGAGGGTGCCGAAATGCAGAAAATTAAAACAGGGGACGTGGAGCTTCGCAAGGTCTTTTCGGAAACACTTTTCGAGCTGATGGACAGCGATCCCGATATAATGTATCTGGATGCCGATCTGTCCGGCGCCATCGGAACAAGTAAGCTGATTGCCGAAAAACCCGAGCAGGCAATTGATGTGGGAATTATGGAGGCTAACATGGTGGGCGTGGCCGCGGGCTTGTCCGTCAAGGGGAAGATCCCGTTTGTCCACAGCTTTGGGACCTTTTCAACAAGGCGCTGCGCGGACCAGGTGTTTTTGTCAGGCTGCTACAACCGTGCAAATGTTAAAATAATAGGCTCCGATCCGGGCGTTTCTGCACAATCCAATGGTGGAACTCACATGCCGCTGGAGGACGTCGCTGTTTTCCGCGCATTTCCGGAGATGAAGATCTTTGACGTCGCGGAGCCGAATTTGCTCCGCTTTATCCTTAAAGAGACGTCGGAGGAATACGGGATGACATATACCCGGTTTCCGAGAAAGTTCAAGGGTACATATTACGATGAACGGCAGGACTTCAAAATTGGAAAAGGCGTTGTCCTCAGGGAGGGGCGGGACGTAACGATCATTGCCTCGGGGCTGGAGGTCTTTGAGGCGCTCCATGCCGCGGAGATGCTCAGCGCAATGTACATAGACGCAGAGGTCATAGACATGTTCACTATAAAACCGGTCGACGCGGAGCTCATATGCGCCAGCGCGTCCAAAACAGGCGCTATTGTTACGGCTGAAAACCACAATATCATCGGCGGACTTGGCTCGGCGGTTGCCGAGGTCTTGGCGGAACACTGCCCCGTTCCGATGAAAAGGATAGGAGCCCGCGACCATTTCGGGGAAGTGGGAGATCAAAAATTCCTGATTGACAAATTTGCAATGTCGAGTGGGGATATTGTGCTTGCGGCACAGGAAGTGTTGAGCCGCAGAAATTAAAATAAGTGAGTTGATAAGTTCCGCGGCGTTTCAGGGGAAATCCGCACCGAAAAGAAATCGTTGAAGCGGAGTATGAAAAATTACATACTCAGAGCTGATACCGGCACAAAAAGTCCGCAAACCCTAAATCTGTCTGGGGGTTTGCGGACTTGTGCCATTTATAGGTGAGGACATAAAACAATCCGGACTTCGTGGAATGAATTCAATCTGTCCGTCCTGCGGGGGATCTAATCGACAGAAAAATGGTATACGTTATCGTATTTCATGCCGATACATATATCCAGGCTTTTTTGTGTGTTGTTATACACTGAGCTCCATTGAGTGTTATAGAGGATTCGGGATTTTTCATCCAGAGAGTCAAGCAATTTTACCGATTCGAGTAAATTCATTGCATCCTTCACACCTACGATACCGTTTTGTTTTTGCAATGTCGTCATAAGGGTTTCATAGCGGTCCTGCCCTTCGCCTATACCGTGCTTCTTGCCGGCAGACAAATAAAAATTGGTACACGCCTGATAATTCGTTTCCGCGTTCAGCACCTGTATCACATTATCAACATATTCGACAACAGCGCTTTTCCCATTGGCGTCGGCAATCTGATAATGATAACAGGCATCTCCCGAGTCATGCATATCATATTTTTTGAGCAGCGCAATCGCCTCGTCGACCGTCGCGGCCCTGTCCAGCAAAAGCCGTATTGCCGTTGTGCTGGTAATGTCGATTTTGTCGGTTTTCTGATCCGTGGCTTTGTCCGGCAGCAACAGAATGCCTACCGATAAGCCCTTCTCATTTATACCGTCAAGGGGAGCATAGGGAGCGGCAAGCGCTGCGATACTGCTAAAAAAGCCGTTCGGCATGTGCTCCTCGGTATATCCCAAAAACGCGAGATTGACCATAGATATGCTCTCGTAGCCACCATCCGGTTTGGTATGTACAAGCATGCTCGGAGAGTAGTCCATATCAAAATTTCTTCCAAAAACAAACTCGCCGTTGGGCGTATCGGCTTTGAAGGTGCTGCAGCTCAAGTCTGTTTCGTTGATTTTGGCTGGAATGCCTTTCAAAAGCTTACTGATCACAAATTGAATTAACTCTTTGTCATTACTTGCCCCTACATCCAAAAAGTCATCAAAGCAGTAGTCGCTTTTATACTCCATTGTGTAAAAGCCGTATTCGTCTTCTTTCTCTATGCTGCCGATAGTTTTTACTTCGTTGCGATAAATAAGGCCGATTGCAATGACCGCGACAATTAAAACAGCCGCAATTATAAGCAATATTTTCCCGGTGCGTACTTTTTTCTGCGTATTTTGCATAAGAGTACCTCCCATCCACAGTTATGCCCGCCGATTTAATAACCTTACTGAACTCGCGTTGACTAATATACATATGTATATTATTATATAATTAATTAAACATACAATCGGCAATTGATCTTTATATGTCCATTTATAAACACAGCAGAAAAACTGTACAGAAACAGAGGGTTTAAAAATGGGAGACAGACGTACTGTTAAGACAAGGAGCGCTATCAAAGAGGCGTTTTTACGCCTTCTTGAGAGAAAAAGCATCAACAACATTACGGTTGCAGAAATTTCTGAGCTTGCCGATATCGGACGGGGGACGTTTTACCTTCATTATAGAGACATATATGATCTGTATGAGAATATAGAAAACGAAGTATTCGGGCAGCTTGGCAGCTTTTATGACGCCTCCTTTCCGAGTGAAAATCATCCCGTGAGTCTGTTGGCTTATATCGAGCAATCGACAGAGTATATCTATGAAAACAAAAAAATATTTGCCCTGTTGATCAACAGGGCAAATAATACATTGACGTTACAAAAGCTGAAGGAGCTCTTCAAGTCTAAAATTGTTCACATCATCTCTATTATGTCGGAGGGCAAGGTTTCTGAATACGATACGGTTGTGACTGCGTTTGTGATCTCCGGCGTAGTGGGTGTTCTTGAAGAGTGGATAGGCACCGGGATGGTAAAGACCCCCAGGCAAATCTCTGAGATACTTCACAAAGTTCTTTTGAAATTGGATTTCTAGGAAAATGCGGGCTTAACGCTATATATTCTGTTCTGTGAGGGGAAAACAAGACTTAATATCTCCATAACGGCAATAAAAACAGCTCTGTCAACTGCACGGGGCCAATGGGGCCTGAACATCGGCTATTGCTCGAAAAGCGGCAGCCGGACATGAAATGTAGTCCCTCTGCCCTCTGCGCTCTCTACGCCTATTGTGCCGCCGTTGAGCTCGACGACCCTTTTTGCAATGGGCAGTCCCAGCCCGTTCCCGGCTATAGAATGGGCGCTGTCGCCCTGATAAAACTTTTCAAAAATGTGCTTTACAGTTTGCTCATCCATACCAATGCCGTCATCTGAGACATATACCTCCACGGCGTCGCCGGTTTTGTGACAGCAAATTCTTATCGTTCCGCCTGCATGGGAGAATTTGATTGCATTTGAAATAAGGTTGCCCCAAACGTGATCCAGCATTTTTTTGTTACCGTAAAACATAGTCGGTTCCAAATTCAGAAAAGGCTCTATGCCTTTTTGCTCCCAGTCTCTCTGTAAGTATAAAAAGCTCTCTCTGAGCTGTTCGTCAAGGAAGAACCATGTTTTCTCTCCCACCATCTCCTGCGTTTCCAGCTTTGTTAGCAGCAGAACGCTTGAGGACATATTCGTGAGCTTCTCCGACTCAGCCGCGATGAGTGTCGCATATTCCCTGCGCTGATCCTCCGTCAAATCATCTCTTAAGAGCTGCCCGGCAAAGCCGCGTATAGATACTATGGGCGTTTTGAACTCGTGCGAGAAGTTGTTTATAAAATCCTCGCGGAATATTTCAATGCCCGAAAGCTCGGACAGCATATTGTTGAAGGACTGAACAAGGGTTTTGATGTCCCCGCGGCAGCCCTTTGTCGGAACTCTGACGGAAAAGTCGCCCAGCGCTACCTTTCGCGTTGCTGAAATAATGTTGTCCATAGGCCGCAATATCCAATGGCTTGCTACATAGGCTATAGCCGTCGCTACCAGCAGACAGGCCACAAGAGCCAAAACGCCGGCGACGATCTCCGTCAGCTTTACCGTGTCGAAAACGCCGTTGATCTGCAAAACCAGCAGCATAATATAGGTGAAAAGTCCTGCCGCGAGCACAATTGACACGACTCCAATTACGAGGAAGAAGCGCAGGGAGAGAAATCGCCCCACCTTCTTTATTTTGACCTTGTCAACAGGGAGCTCGTCTATTTTGAGCCTGTCCATTTCAACCTTCATTTTTTATTACCACCTTATAGCCCAGCCCCCGTATTGTTACGATTTCAAAATCCGGATTGTCCCGAAAGCGGTTTCGAAGGCGATTTATATGTACGTCCACGCTGTGCTCGTCAGTACTCGTTTCAAGCCCCCATACCTCGTCCATAATCTGAAGCCTTGTGAAAATCTTGTTTGGGTAGGCAAGCAGCTTGTATATAATCAGAAATTCCTTCAGCGGAAGGGTCTCGGTTCTGCCGTCACGCTTTACGGATAGCTCCTCATAGTTAAATGTGGTATCGCCAATGGTGAGTTTGTGCTCGTTTGCGATACGTGAGCGCCGTAGCAGCGCGTTTATGCGCAGGACCAGCTCGTCATTGTTTACCGGTTTAACCATATAATCGTCCGTGCCGACAAGGAACCCTTTTTTCTTATCCTCTATGCCCTCCCGGGCCGTTACCATCAGGATAGGCAAATTGCAGTCGCCTTCCCTCAGCGTTCTGGTGAACTCAAAGCCGTCCATCTTCGGCATCATTACGTCCAGAACAACAAGGTCTATGTGCTTTTGATCCATTATTTCAAGTGCGGACGCCCCGTTTTCCGCAAGGATGGGCTGGTAGCCGTTTTGCAGGAGCACCGCCTCCATGAGCTTGCGAGTGCCCGCGTCGTCCTCTACTACAAGAATATTAAACATTTTCTATTGCCTCCTAGCTTCAATAGATGTGTTGTTTTTTGGTTATTATAGCACAATTTGAAGGAAAAAGCGTGCAAATGAGCAAAAAGTTTATCTTGAGTTTATCTTGGCGCGAGAATGAGTTGATATTAATGCTGTATTATATAATAGAAGATAAGTAAGGATTTGCAGAGCAAATCGGAAACCTTAAGGACGAGCGCTGCTTATGCGCGTTCATGGACTGTGAAGGGAGACCAGATATGGCAAAGATGAATAAAAGCTTGAAGGAAAAGGTGCAGACCGTGGGGCTCAGACGGGTGATAGGCTATATGGACAAAAACCCCGACGAGAACATACCCAAAATAATCCGCTGGCTCGAAAAGTCCGGCAGGGTTCAGGAACAGACCGCCGCTGTCAAGTCCTCAATTTCCGATAAGGACGGCATATGGTACAGATATGTCAAGAGCCTTTGGACGGATATAGACGATGACGTCAGGAAGACCATGTTTGAAAACTTTATCGTCAATGCAACCATGATTGCCGGCGATCGTAGGAGAAAGGTTATAGCAAAGAACGGCTGTAATGCCCCTTGGGCAATTCTCATGGATCCCACATCGGCCTGCAACCTCAAATGTATAGGCTGCTGGGCTGCGGAATACGGCAACAAGCTGAACATGAGTCTCGAGGAGCTTGACAGTATTATAAAGCAGGGCAAGGCGCTGGGTACGTTTATGTACATCTACTCCGGCGGTGAGCCTCTGGTGCGCAAAAAGGATATCATCCGTCTCTGCGAGCTTCATCCTGACTGCGAATTTCTTGCGTTTACCAACGGAACGCTTATCGACGAAGCCTTTGCCGACGATATGCTCCGGGTAAAAAACTTTATCCCTGCCATAAGCATTGAGGGCTTTGAGGAGGCCACCGATGCAAGACGAGGCAAGGGGACCTACAGGGCTGTTATAAACGCAATGGAGATATTAAAGCGCAAGAAGCTGCCTTTTGGAATATCCTGCTGCTATACCAGAGCAAACACAGAGGTTATCGGCAGCGAGGAGTTTTTTGACAGCATGATAGATATGGGTGCGAAATTCGCATGGCTGTTTACATATATCCCCGTTGGAAGCGACGCTGTTCCCGAGCTTATTGCCACGGCCGAGCAGAGAGAATATATGTACCACACAGTCCGCAGCTTCAGAAAGACAAAGCCAATTTTCACGATGGACTTCTGGAACGACGGCGAGTATGTGGACGGCTGCATTGCCGGTGCAAAGGATTATCTGCACATCAATGCCAACGGCGATATCGAGCCCTGCGCGTTCATACACTATTCCGATTCCAACATCAGAGAAAAGACCTTGCTGGAGGCATACAAGTCCCCGCTGTTTATGGCCTACCACGACAATCAGCCCTTCAACGACAATATGCTCCGGCCCTGCCCCCTGCTTGATAACCCCGAAAAGCTGCGTATGATGGTTCAACAGACCGGCGCCAAGTCCACAGACGTCGCCTCTCCCGAGGATGTAAACAGTCTCACTGCAAAAACCGAGGAGACGGCGAGAAATTGGGCTCCGGTAGCCGAGAATCTCTGGACCTGCTCAGGCGCCTGTGAGAGATGCGCTGCCTCCGCAGAGCAGAAGGAACACGCAAAGACTGCGTCAAAATAAGGGAGTGTAATCACAAGGGGGTAAAAGATGCCAAGAACATACTTCACTTCAGAGTCGGTCTGCCAGGGGCATCCCGACAAGCTGTGCGACCACATCTCAGACGCTATACTTGATGCCCTGCTGACTTCTGACCCGATGTCGCGATGCGCCTGTGAGGTGACTGCGGAGCCGGGCGCAATACACATCATGGGGGAGATCAGCTCAAGAGCTGATGCTGACTATGAGAAAATTGCGCGGCAGGTCATTCGCAGTACAGGCTACACAGAGCCGGAATACGGCTTTGATGCGGATAGCTGTAAAATCACCTGCTCCATACACGAGCAGTCCCCCGACATTGCCATGGGCGTCGACGGAGAGGATACCGGCGCGGGGGACCAGGGCATGATGTTCGGATATGCCTGCAATGAGACGCGAGAGCTTATGCCGCTGCCTATTGTTCTGGCCCACGCACTGACCCAGCGCCTCACCGACGTCCGCCGGGAGGGAATATTAGCATACCTTCGCCCCGACGGCAAGGCGCAGGTGACCGTTGAGTATTGCGGCGGAGCACCTGTGCGAGTTGACACCGTGGTCGTGTCTGCCCAGCACGATGAGGACGTTGATGCGGGCGCCCTGCGCTCTGATATAATCGAGCTTGTGGTAAAGGATGTGATTCCCGAGGGCCTGCTTGACAGGGATACAAAAATCTATATAAACCCTACAGGGCGCTTTGTTTTGGGCGGTCCCGCCGCAGACACAGGGCTTACGGGGCGCAAAATCATCGTTGACACCTACGGCGGCTATGCCCGCCACGGCGGGGGCGCGTTTTCGGGCAAGGACCCCACGAAGGTCGACCGCAGCGCCGCATATATGGCGAGACTCATTGCAAAAACCATCGTTGCCTCCGGCGCTGCCTCGCGCTGTGAGATACAGCTGAGCTACGCAATAGGCGTTTCGAAGCCGGTTTCGGTTTTGGTGGATAGCTTTGGTACGGGCAAAATCCCCGATGAGGCGCTCTGCGAGTTTGTAAATGAAAACTTTGACCTCCGCCCTGCGGCAATTATCGAGTATTTAAAGCTCCGACGTCCGATTTATGAAAAGACCTCCCTTAACGGACACTTCGGCAAAAGCGACTTTGCGTGGGAAGTCCCCGACAGGGCGCTTGTTGAAGCTCTCCGCCGGGAGACAAGCTGCGTCTCCTGCCACGCCGGTTAGAGTTCGGCCAAAATGCGGATGGGCAAGGAAAAGCAAAAAAATAAGCTAAGGATAGTCAGGGGACTCCAGTTTGCGATAATGCTCGCGCTCATATTGACCGCAGTTTATTACAGAGAGCAGATTACCGTTGACGCCGTTCTGCACTATGTTCCGGAGAGCTATGTCTGTGCGTTTTTTGTGTTCATGCTTTTATATCTGCTTAAATCGGCCACGGTGGTCGTACCCCTTGTAGTTCTCTATGTGGCCTCGGGGATTGTGTTTGACGGCTGGGCGGCCGTTCTGGTGAACATATGCGGCGTTGCAGTTTGTACGAGCTTGCCCTATTTTGCGGGCCGGCTTACCGGCACAGAGCTGCACGCCGCGGCCAAGGCGAAAATCCCCGAAGCTGTCTCGCGCTTTCTGGAGGAACGCAGTCTGTCGGATTTTCGCAAGAGTCTGCTGATTCGTGTAATCGGGATAGTCCCATGTGATATAATAAGCTATTATTTCGGGTCATCCAAAACTGCTTTCAGACCTTACTTTTTTGGAAGCGTAATTGGTTTTTTACCCGATCTTATCCCCCAGACTCTGATGGGGGTGGGGGTCGCAGACCCACGGTCGCCGCTGTTTTTAACCTCTGCCGCAATAAGTCTGCTGATTAAAATAACAACGTTTATCCTCTCACGAATCCTTGCTAAAGAGCGGTAACCGAGGCAAAGTAGAGCAATAGCTTAAAAAGCCATATAAGCACTATATAATTAAAGTCTGCAAACCCTTAAAAACTAAGGGTTTGCAGACTTTTCAGCTTATGGGCAAAATATTAAGGGAGCGCGGCTGCGTAAGAGCCTTTCCACTTTAGGATGAAGCTTTTTTGCTTTTTCTGTTCAGGATTTGGGGGTTATTGTCGAAGGCCGCCATAAACTGCCCGAAAATGTCTTCAATATATTTTTTTGCCTCATGGCCTTCGCCGCGCTCTATCATGCCGATAATAATTTCATCCTGCTCCAGAAAGCCCTCGGCCCCCCAGAACATGGCGCAGTTTTCCCATAACACCTTACCTATAGGCGCGAATGCATTCATGACAAGAGCTATAATATCGTTTCCGCAGAGCTCACAGATCTGATAGTGGAACTTACTTGTCAATTCGGCCAGCTCCGATATGCTAGGATCTTTCTCCGCTGCGGCTCTCAATTCGTCCACGGAAGCGCGGAGCTTAGCAATATCCTCATCGCTGTGATCTGCGGCCAGCTTTATAAGCGCGTAGCCTTCAACAGCGTTTCTGAATTCAACGATCTCCACGGACATTTTGTAGCTCAGCTTGCCGTCGTTATACTTTAGAATTTCGTTCAGTGTTTCAAACGAGCCGTTACGGAGAAAATCCGCGACATAGGAACCTTTTCTCGGGACGCTTCTAATAAAACCCATGTGCTCAAGATCCTTGAGAGCAAAATGAACGATAGATTTGCTTATCCCCGTCTGCTCGGACAGCTCGCGCTCTGTCGGCAGCTTTTCGCCGATTTCTATTTTTCCTTTTATTATCTGACCTTTTATCTCATTTATAAAAGCCTCTTTGGGCGTCGGGATTTCAATCTTTTCAAATGGCATAGCGCCCTCCTGATTTCTGATTAACCACATTGTTATTATTGCGCACTTCTCTAAACATGTCAATATGAACATAATTATTAGATTTATCTAAGAGAATGGTGTTGACATATCTGTATGGCGGTGCTACTATTGAATTGGTGGTTAACCAAGGCGGAGCGGGCGGGGTTTCCTGTAAGACGCCGTCGCTTCTCGGTCTGCAATGCCGTGATCCCGAAAAGAGAATCGCCTGCACATATTAAAAATCTCCTTTGAAAAGGATGAATAACCATGCTGGAAACGAGTACATACGGAGACATTTCAGTTGCAAAGGAAGTCTGCTATGTCGGGGACAACGAGACCAAGGTCTTTGTCTATAATGTCGACGGTCTCCTGATTGACTGTGGCCCTCAGAGCCGTGAAAAGGAATTCACAGAATGGTTCAAAACGCAGAGTATAAATCAGGTCGCGTTGACGCATAACCATGAGGACCATTCAGGAAACGCGGCGTGGATACAGAAAAATTTGAACGTCCCCGTGTATCTGCACCCCATGGCAATCCCCTATGCGCACGAGGAGGGGATGTACCCAAAATACCGACAGGAAATGTGGGGATACCGCCACATCTTTGACCCGATGCCGATGCCGGAGGTTTTGAAGACCGGCAGGTACACCTTTGAGGTGCTGGATACTCCGGGCCACGCGATATACCACAACTGCTTCTATGAGCGCAGTGAAGGCTGGCTGTTCACCGGGGATCTATATTTGGGCACACATCTGTTGGTCTGCTTTTTCGAGGAAAACATTCGGCAGACGATTGACACGATAGAGAGGCTTTTAAAGCTGGATTTTGACACTGTCTTCTGCGCGCATGCGGGCGTCATCGAAAATGGTAAAGTACGTCTTGAAAAGAAGCTCAACAACCTGAAAACACTGCAGGAGCAGGTCGTCCACATGCGCAGGCAGGGGATGACAGACCGTGAAATCGACAATGAGATCAACGGATTTGAATTGGACATCACATCCATTTCCGGAGGAGAGTGGTCTCCTTACAACATTATAAGAACAGTATAAGAGCGGAAAGGAGAAAACATGGTATTCCTTCACATTTCATTCGATCTCGACGCAGATATATATGGCGACGGTAAAAAGCTGGACGCGGACATGGTTGCCTCAACCTTTCCAATAGAGATGGCGGAGGAGATGGCAAAGCTGCCGGGGCTGATCTGGAAGCTTTGGACATCTCAGGCCGAAGAGTGCAAGGCTGACGGTTTTTATCTCTTCAGCACAAGAGAGGACGCCGAAAACCGTGCCGCTTTTGCAAAAAAGGCCTTTCCAAGGGTCCCCGGCCTCTCGAATGTCAAGACCGAAATACACGACGTCATGGAGGACCTATCCCGTGTTACCCGCGCGCCGATTGACCTGCCCGCTAATCCGAGTCTCTGATTGCGTTCGCGCAATTGAGAATATAATACTCTTTTACCTTTCACCATCCTAATAGCAGCACAAGACCGCATCCGCCTCAAAAACCGGATGCGGTCTTGCAATTTTTTATGCCGTTTATGATTCTTTGGCTAAGGGACCATAAGATTTAGTGCAGAGACGCGGGCGGCGTCTCCGGATAATACGGACGGTAGGATTACATCCTGCCAGTGGAGAAATTATGCAGGAATTGAGTATTATGATGGAAGTTATATGTAAATCATTTGCCGTTGTTAATTTTATGAGGAGCAAAATCTCCGGCTTTTTTGTTTTATGCTGCTATAGATGCTTGTTTGCCGGTTGGTTCACAATTGAGTCGATGCTTGCGGAATCGTCGCCTCCGCTCAATATGGACTTTATAGTGAGGTTACTGGCGTCATAATCTTCAAGCAGATCGATTTCCATACCTCTGTGTCCCAAGGTACTGTCCTCAATAAGCCGGACTTTGGGCCGAAGCACATTCTCAGAGTAGTTTTTTACAACCAGGGCTGAAGATCCTTCGCTCAGCCTGACAATGCATCCTTCCGGATATGCGCATACCAGGTGCATAAAAAGCTGAACGATCTCTTGATCAAAATGGGAATCTGACCCGGCAACTATGTACTCTATTGCCTCGTTTGGAAGCCATGCCTTCCGGTAGCTTCTGTGGCTCGTGAGAGCATCATAGACGTCCGCTACCGCAAGGATACGCCCGAAGATCGGAATATGCACACCCTTATAGCCGTATGGATAACCGCTGCCGTCTATCTTCTCGTGGTGGCTCTGTATGCCGTACAAAACCTCCCGTGAGACATTGTGGCATTTCCGGAGGCGCTCGACGCCCTTTTCCGGATGTGTTTTTATAACGGCAAACTCACTTTCGGTTACAGGACCGTTTTTACCGATTATTTCAATAGGAATATCTACCTTACCGATATCGTGCATCAGAGCGCAGAGGGCAATATCGTCAAGTTTGTTGCGGTTTATACCCATTTCGCTTGCGAGCATTATGCTGAGGACGCTTACGTTCAGGCAATGCGAATATGTATAGCTGTCATAGCCCTTGATTTCCATCATATTCATCAGGTATTCTTCTCGATCAAGAACACAGTCTACAATAGTCTCGGCTATTCTTCTGGTGGATTCGACAGCCGAGCGCGATATGTAAGGTTGAGTATAGTATTTAGAGTAAATGTCACGGATCTCGGCTGTGAGCTTAAGCTTTTTTTCAGGGGGGATAATACTTTTCGGATCGATGTCGTCGCTGCCGTACATCTCGACATATATACCATCTATTCTATGAGCAGCTAGTTTCTCTATTATGGGATCAGTTAACTCCTCTCCACTTTGAAGAAGAGCAAACATACCGTTTGGAGCTGAGATGCTTTTCGCAAGAACCATCCCTGAACGGGCACTTGTTATTGGTATATATATCAATTTGAATACCTCTTTCTCCGCATCTGATTTGAGTGGAACCGGATAAAAATACCGAGAGAGATCGAAAACGACAAAATACGACAATTAAATTATAATTCATTTATAATACTTATGCAACGGTTAAGGCATGTTCGCAAGTTTTATACGCCTATTTGCGGCATGTTTTTACATAATGCAATATAAACGGTAAGATAATTTATCAGATTTTATAGGTGTTGACGTGCATTTGAACCAAGAGCAGCGTGCTGACTTCTGATATCACCCTGCAGCCGAACAAAAAAATAGCGTATGGTGGTGGGCTGATCCCAGGCTTGACGGTATTTTGTACTGAAAAATTTTGCTTAAAATGATGAAATATCGTAGAAAATGTGATAAATTGTAAAAAGGAATCGATTTGGTATAGACAGGGTGGGAAACATATGCTTGACAGTGAGCAAAATAAATATATTGAGGAACTGTATATTGAAATGTTTTACCCGCTCTCCGCCTATGCACAGAGCGCATTGAGAGACAAAAATCTTGCCGAAGAGGCTGTACAGGAAACGTTTAGAATTGCCTGTGTAAAAGTGGACAGCTTGAGGGTTAGCCAAAACCCCAAGGGCTGGCTGATGATTACTCTGAAATATGTTATTCAGAATATGAAACGCAGTCGCACAAGACGAAAACGCTTTGTTCTGTATATGCTCTCGTCCTATGGTGAGGAGACCGATCAAATATCTACATATAACGTACTGGACGCCGACTACAACAACATAATCAGCAGGGATGATTTTGATTTACTGAAAAAAGTCACGATTGACGGATACTCTACCAAGGAAATGTCCGAAAAATTGGGCATTTCTGTAAATTACTGCAGGAAAAAATTGCGGCTGGCAAAAACAAAGCTGAAAGAGGCAATTAAAAATGATATTTGAAGGTTCTCTTTTTACACTCTATGTACATATTATATATGAAGGGGGTTAAGTCTATGTCCAAACTTAATGAAAACAGCAAGAACAGACTAGTTGTATTTGACAGCGTGAGTACAGACAAACTGGAAGAAATACTCAGGCAAGACTCAGAGCTTCCTGGAGAAGACGGGTATGATATGGGTGCGATAGTATATATATCGGAGCTGATTGCACGGAGAGAAATGGAACACCCTACAGGAAGATTTTCGGATGTAAATACGGCATGGGAATCATTTATGAAAGACTACTATCCGATTCCCTGTGAGATAAGGAAAACCCCTGACGGTGATGGAGGACAGAGCGAAACGGTCTCAGATATGGGTGCAGCCGCCTTTGAAGAGGCGCTCCCGAAACGCAGGAGTTCCTTCCATCAGATAACACGCGCCGCAAGCATTGCGGCGATCGTGGCAATAGTTCTGCTTGCCGGAACTGTTACCGCATATGCTATGGGCTTTGATTTGCGAGGAATGTTTGCTCGTTGGACCGACGGGACTTTTAGTTTTACTTCAGCAGAAAAAGCCTCCCGGTCTATGGTTTCGTCGCGGGCTGACCAAGAGTACTACTCCCTGAAGGATGCACTCATTGCCAATAATATTGAAATACCTCTCACTCCCACATGGATGCCTGAGGGATTTGAGCAGACAGAGCTTCGGATTGACGCCGTGCCGTGTACTACGTTCTATGCCTCCTATGCCTGCGGCGAGAGATTAATCTCCGTCAGCATAAACGAAATAAATAAAGACGGCATGTTTATATACCAGAAGGACGAAGAGCCTGTAGACAGATTCTTTGCAGGCGGTGTCACCCACTACATAATGTCGAACCTCTCGTCGGGCAAAGCCGTATGGGCAAACGGGGATATGGAGTGCAGCATCTCGGGAGATCTCTCCAGAGAAGAGCTAGAGAGAATGATCGAGTCAATTTACGACGAGCAGGACAAGCAGTAAGAACAAAAAAATT
>ERZ764778.692-NODE-692-length-38330-cov-26.740431_pt1 | contig 38330 bp, 36 predicted proteins | sample MGYA00374951_ERZ764778 | MGnify/ENA primary metagenome ERZ764778 (study PRJEB28918, sample SAMN05720193) | bioreactor metagenome | isolation source: Anaerobic biogas reactor | place: USA:Washington, USA | collected 2015-08-08 ...
ATTCAAACAATACGGCGTGCTAAAAAAGACTGTTCCTAACGCTTAAAAAATCTTCCGCTACGGAATAATTGACCACCCTGCGGACGATACTTTTCATACAGAGATAAACTAAGCTAAGGAGGAATAATATGTTAGTCGGCGATATTATGACAGATCAGGTTATTTCTATTTGTGAGGACGAGCCGGTCACTGCGGCAGCAAGGCTTATCAAACAGAACAACATCGGCTCACTGCCCGTCCGTGACAATAAGGGAAAGCTGAAGGGCATTGTCACGGACAGAGATATCGTTCTCCGCTGTGTCGCGGCGGAGGACGATCCGTCCGATGTGAAAGTCGGTGAAATAATGTCGCGCAACCTTGTGACCATCTCATCTACGACAGATGCGGAAAATGCTGCAAAAGTCATGGCAAAAGCGCAGATCCGGCGAGTTCCTGTAACAGACAACGGCATTCTGGTGGGCATCGTCGCTTTGGGAGACCTCGCCAGAAGCTCACAGTATGAGATGGAGGCCGCGGAAGCCTTGAGCGAGATATCCGCAGCGTTCAGACGCCGTCTAAAGTGATCTGAAGCATTGGAAACGCGCGGCGGCAGATGCTCTCAAGCTCAGAAATGGGCAGCGGGTTTTCTCCGAGCCCCAGCTCTATTGTGTATGCTGATACGCCGAAACGTGCGATGACCCAGTCCTTGTAGCCTGCGTTGTCGCTTTCGGCGGGTGTGATCTCGAGCTGGTATCCGCCTGCCGCCGCCATTTTTTCGCCGAGCTGCCGCGCGCCTTCAGGGGCGGCTCCGGCGTGGCTGTAATAGATGACCTCTCCCTGACTGTGCAGGCTTATGGCGACGTGGGGCAAAAAGTTTTCGGTAAGTTCCGCTAGGGCTCGGCTCTCGGGTTCGGACAGAGGGCAGAAGCCTGCAAAATCCCTGGGTGACGGGGAGTTGTATCCACCGGCCGCTTTTATCATTTTTGCCTTCTCCCAACGGGCAGGATACTGCAGATTCAGATCTACGCCCCTTATGTTGGCTTTCCAACCGGATGGAAACGGTATGTGCGGATAACGCAGAGCTGTCTCCGCGGCTTCTTCAAAATATGGGCCGCTGCACAAAGCACCGGACACAATATCCATACCGTCAGGGTTCAGGAGCGGTACAAAGCAGGCGGTATAGCCGCCGATGTCACCATTTTCGCAGAGGCTGCGTATGTAGTTTAGCAGGACGATACTTGTCAGCCATTCGTTTGCGTGGTGTGCGGCGCAAAATAGAACGCGCCTTTCGCCATTTCCCAGGTAAAGGGCGGGTATGCATTTGCCCATGACGCTGTATCCCGCGACACCCATCCTGAGATAGGGAAAATCTGTTTTAAGCGCTCTGCACTGCGCAAGAACTCCCGATGAACAGTTCGGGTTTTTTTTTGAATCGAAATTTGTTTCAAAAGCCATTTTGCTCCCTCCATTGAAAAAATAAAAAAGAAATACTTACTAAAACTCGGCGTTGCTCTATTCTATGAGAAAAAATCAAAATAGGTAATCGACCTATTTTTTGTTACCCTTACACATCGTTATTTTCAGCACCCGCGAACATAATGTTAGGGCAATAAATTTTGCGGGGGAAAATGGGATGAATTTCAAAAAAACAATTAAAATGCAGGCGGCGATAATGGCAGTGCTGATGGCGTTTACAGTGACGTGTCAAACGGCCTTCGCCGAACAGAAAAGACTGGTGCCAATGGGGAGCACCATAGGTATTTCAATGAGTACAGACGGCGTCATGGTGGCGTCACTTACGTCCACGGAAAACGGCGGCGCCCCTTCGCCTGCCGCAGAAGCCGGGCTGTTGCCCGGGGACCTGATAACGGCTTTGGGAGGCGAAAAAATAAGTTCTGCGGAGGACTTCCGCAAGGCGGCCGAGAAGCTCACGGGGGAGCCCGTGTCTGTAACTGTAAAAAGAGAAGAAGAGGATCTGCAGATGACTATTACGCCCAACACAGCGAGCGGGACCCCGGAATTGGGGATGTGGCTCCGAGACGGTATATCCGGAATCGGCACGTTGACTTACTATGACCCCCAGACTGGAATGTACGGCGGTCTGGGACACAGTATCTGCGACGCGGATTCGGGAGTTGTTATTCCTCTTGGAAGTGGAGAAATAATGCGTTCAGTGGTAGTAGAGGTAGTACGCGGCGAGGTGGGACAGCCGGGAGAGCTTCACGGAATTTTTGATGTGAATGCAATATGCGGAAATATCCTCGGCAATACAAGCTGCGGAATATTCGGAAATCTCTCACAGGGGATACCTCTTTCCGACAAGGCGATACCCGTGGCGTATGAGAGAGAGATCGAGCTGGGTGAGGCCACGGTGCTTTCCAATGTAAGCGGAACAGACGTCGCCGGATATAAGGTGGAAATCGAGCGGATTTATAAGGATGAGGTCACGGGAAGAAGCATGATGATCAAAATAACCGATGAAGAACTGTTGGAAAAGACCGGCGGAATAGTTCAGGGAATGAGCGGCAGTCCGATAATTCAGAACGGCAAACTTATAGGTGCTGTGACGCACGTTCTGGTGAACGATCCTGAAAAAGGTTTTGCGGTATCGGTGGAAAAAATGCTTAGGGAGAGCGAGACGCTCTGCGAAAGCGGTCGTGCAGCGTAAAATTATATCGAATTGGCCTTAAACGCAAAAAATGTCGATTTTTGACGACAAAAAACTGTAAAATATACTCAGTTCTTTGTTGCACTTGGAACTTTTTTATGATAAATTATTCTTGCTTGGCGGTGAAGGCGCTTAGAGAGACAAAATGTGCAACCGTACTCTATAAGCGGAGGATTTGGTATGGTTACCAAGGCTAAAGTACTGATTGCCGATTCAGGAGAGGATTTCCGCTTCCTCATGGCAGACACAATCAAAGCGGAAGAGGACATGGAGGTCGTCGGCACAGCCGGCGATGGGATGGAAACCCTTGAGATGGCTTCGGTTAAGCACCCCGATGTCGTTGTAATGGATCTTGTGCTGACAAAACTTGACGGGCTGGGTGTCCTAAGCAGGTTTTCACAGCTGCAGAGGGCACCGGCTGTCATCATTGTATCCGGCTTTTTCAATGAGCACGTACTTCAGGAAGCTGCCGAGCTTGGAGCATATTATTTTATGCCCAAGCCCTGCGACATTCCCGAATTGCTCAACAGGATAAGGCAGGTTACATCGGGCAGTAAAAACGCGCTTCCATATCAGGGAATGCTCGTTAGCAAGAGCGAGTTGAACCTCGAATCCGTGGTCACTGAAGTGCTTCACGAGATTGGCGTCCCAGCTCATATCAAAGGATACCAATACCTCAGGGAAGCAATCATCATGACCATAAAAGATATGGATACTATTAATTCTGTAACGAAGATATTGTATCCTGAGGTAGCACGCAAGTTCGATACAACTCCGTCCAGAGTTGAACGCGCAATTCGCCATGCAATCGAAGTGGCTTGGGACAGGGGAGATCTTGAGACACTGCAGAAATTTTTCGGATATACCGTTTCAAACGTCAAGGGCAAGCCGACAAACAGCGAATTTATTGCAATGATTGCCGATTGCCTGAGCCTGCGAAGAAAGGTTGCCGAAAGATAAAAGAATTAATTATCCATCCGGCCTGTCATAGAACCGGGTGGAATTTTTTATCCTGAAGCGGAGGTCTGTAGTTGTATAAATAGTTTTATAATATATAATATGAGTACCGAGCCGGAAAAGGGGACCTGTAATGTCGGATATCGTCAAAAAAACAGATGATTTTCTTCGTGCTGTCGATATGCATCCGCAGCAGACAGATATTGCAGAGACTGTGGTTAACATAATGTCGGAGATGGAGAGGGGTCTTCGAGGAGAAGCCTCTTCTCTCGGCATGATTCCCGCCTATGTTTCTCCCTCTGTCTCCCCGGTTGAAGAGGAGCCGATAATTGTCGCTGATGTCGGCGGAACAAACCTGCGGGTCGGGCTCTGCTGTTTCCACGACGGAAAGCCTGTGCTCTCTGATATCCAGAAGGGGCCGATTCCGGGCAGCCGCTGCGAGATTACAGCGGAGACCTTTTTCGATGAGATTGCGGAAAAAATTTTACCATATACCGATAAAAGCTCGCGAATCGGCTTCTGTTTCTCCTATCCGGCGGTTATTTTTCCTGACCGAGACGGCAGCGTCATCCGCTTCAACAAAGAGCTGCAAATAAAAGGTGCAAAAGGCGCTGTCATCGGCAGGACTCTTCGGTCAAAGCTCTCACAAAAGGGCGCGTGCAAAGACTTTAGCTTTACACTGCTCAATGATACAACGGCCGGACTGTTGGGTGGAGTAGCGGAGCTGGGACTTCACAGCGACGGCGGGCTGGCAGGAGTAGTGCTTGGTACTGGAAGCAACTCCTGTTATTTTGAACGGGGAGAAAAAATAAAAAAACTGGGAAATGCCGGCGATATGATAGTTAATTGTGAATCGGGCTGTTTTTCAAAGGCTTTTCGCGGCAGGGCGGACATTATGACCGACATCGCCTCAGAGCTACCCGGTGACCACCTTTTGGAAAAAATGATCGGCGGAGCCTATCTTGGAACGGTCATTTCAAACACCGCTGTGCTGGCGGCGGAAGAGGGTCTGCTGTCAGATCGCTTTTCATCGGACTGCCGGATTTTCGATTTGCCGGAGCTGGATGAATATATAAGGGGCGGCAAAAGATGTATCTCAGCGATGTGTGAGCATGATGACAACTCCGTGCTCTGCCGCATCATAGACGCAGCCTTTGAGCGGGCGGCAAGGCTCGTCTGCGCAAACATAGCCGCTCTGTGTCTGCATACGGACGGCGGCAGAACTGAGGACAAGCCGTTCTGTGTGGTGGCCGAGGGTTCGACCTTCTACAAGTCACTGCTGTTTTACGATAAGCTGATGGCAAATATTGACGAATATGTCCGAAACAGACTGGGCAGATATGTGGTTTTCCACAGGGCGGAAAATTCAACTTTGACCGGAGCGGCCCTATCTGTATTTACTTAGCTGATAAAACGTGGTAAAATAAATAGTCGGAAATCTTTTTTGAGAGGAAACCCAGCTTATGCTTGAAAAACTAAAAGAAATAGAAGAGAAGTTTGTTGATATAGAAAACCGCATGGCGCAGCCGGAGGTATACTCAGACGTGAATGCCTATGCAAAGCTCGCAAAGGAGCAGAAGGAGCTTTTTCCCGTCGTGGAGGCATACCGAAGATACCGCAGAAGCGAGGAAACCGCCGAAGAAGCTCGTGAGCTGCTTGAGGCGGGTACGGACGACCCCGAATTTAAGGAGCTTTTACGGGAGGAGTTCGAGGAAGCCAGACAGCAGATGGAAAAGGTGGCCGATGAGCTGAAAGTGCTGCTCTTACCCAGAGATCCAAATGACGAGAGAAACGTCATCGTTGAGATAAGAGGCGGAGCGGGCGGCGATGAGGCGGCTCTCTTTGCATACGACCTCTACCGCATGTACAATATGTACGCTGAGTCAAGGCGTTGGAAGACCGAGATCGCAAACATAAACGAAACGGGCATAGGCGGCATTAAGGAGGTCAGCTTTGTAATAGAGGGTGAGGGTGCCTATTCCCGCCTGAAATTCGAAAGCGGCGTACACCGCGTCCAGCGCGTCCCAGACACTGAGGCTTCGGGCCGCATCCATACCAGCACCGTCACAGTCGCTGTCCTGCCGGAAATAGACGAGGTAGACTTTGAAATAAACCCCGCAGACCTGCAGATAGACACCTATCGTGCTTCCGGCGCCGGAGGGCAGCATGTCAACAAGACCGAGAGCGCGATACGTATAACCCACATACCGACCGGAACGGTCGTCGAGTGTCAGGATGAGCGCAGCCAGCACAAAAACCGTGATCGCGCTATGAAGATACTCGCCTCACGTCTTTACGAGGCTGAGCGACAGAAGCAGGAGGCGGAGGTCGCTGCAGAGCGCAAAAGCCAGGTGGGCACGGGAGACCGGTCCGAGCGCATCCGCACCTACAACTTTCCGCAGGGGCGCGTTACCGACCACCGCATAGGCCTGACCCTATATAAGATCGAGCAGATAATGAACGGCGATATGGATGAACTTATAGATGCGCTTTTGACCGCTTATCAGGCGGAGCGTATGAAGGCCGCCGCCGAGTAATACCGTCGAAAGAAGCGAAATAATGAATACAAAGCTCATTATAGACAATATTCCCGCGGCTGCGGATATAATAAAAAACGGCGGTCTTGTGGCAGTACCCACCGAAACGGTTTATGGGCTGGCAGCAAACGCCTACGACGCTAAAGCCGTCGAGGGCATATACGAGGTCAAGGGCAGGCCGGAGAGCAAGCCCTTGAGCCTTATGGTGGGGGGCGCCTCCGCCATGGACAGACTCTGCGAGGATGTGCCGCCCGCAGCGCGTTTTCTGGCAGACTGCTTCTGGCCCGGACCGCTTACAATAGTTTTGAAAGCAAAGGACACTGTCCCCGAGATCATACGTGCGGGAGGTTCAACCGTCGCGCTGCGCTGTCCTCAGCAGGACAAAACGCTGGCTCTTATACGCGAAGCGGGGCTTCCTCTGGCTGCCCCCTCTGCAAACCCGACGGGCAGCAAAAGCCCTGTATCCGCCGAGGAAGTTATGCTCTATTTCGACGGGAAAATAGATGCGGTCATTGACGGCGGAAAGTGTGTTATGGGTCGGGAATCGACGATAATCGATATGTCGAAAACACCATATGTTATTTTGCGCCACGGATCCCTGGCCGAAAGAGACCTCAACATGGCGCTTGCCGCCTCCCTCACCATAATCGGAATAACCGGAGGTACGGGATGCGGAAAGACAACGGCTCTGGAGGTCATTGAGGATATGGGTGGACTGGTCATCGATTGTGACGAGGTCTACCATGACCTTCTGCAAAACTGTGATGAAATGATGGACGAGCTGAACGAGCGTTTTCCCGGCGCCATTGCCCAGGGCTCCACCGATACAAAGTCGCTCGGAGAGGTCGTTTTTAACGACCCGGAGGAACTGCGCGCTTTGAACAGCGTTACCCACCGCTACGTCGGAGAGGAGATAAAACGGCGCCTTCAGAACTGGGCGAGAGCCGGCGGTACGCTTGCCGCGATCGACGCCATCGCTCTAATAGAGAGCGGTATAGGCGGCTATTGCCGAGCGACTGTGGGCATTACGGCGCCCACAGAGGACAGAATAGAGAGACTTATGAAGCGCGAGGGCATTTCGCGCGAGTACGCGATTCTACGTATAGATGCACAAAAACCTAACGAATATTTTGAAGAGATGTGCGACTATACTCTGAACAACGACGGCAGCCACGAGCTGTTCGAAAAAAAATGCAGATCATTATTTGAAGATATTATTCGGAGGTAGAAAATGGAAAAGGAAACAAACAAGAAGGCTAACAAGCTGTTCTATGAGCAGAAAAACGGTTATGACATTATTCAAAGAGAAGAGCTGAAGGCCTGCGAGGACTACTGTAAGGGCTACATGAGATTTCTAAACGACTCCAAAACCGAGCGTGAGGCCGTCAAAAACGGAATAGAGCTGGCAGAAAAGAAGGGCTTTGTCCCATATAAAGACGGAATGGAGCTTAAGCCCGGAACAAAGGTCTATTACTCCAACAGAGGGAAAGCCCTTATGTTGGCTGTAATCGGCAAAAAGCCTCTCTCCGAGGGCGCCGTCATAGCCGCCGCCCATGTGGACAGCCCCCGCCTCGACCTCAAGCAGGTCCCAATGTATGAGGAGGACGAGATCTGTTACTTCAAGACACACTACTATGGCGGCATCAAGAAGTACCAGTGGCTGACCATCCCCCTGGAGCTGCACGGCGTAGTCGCTCTCAGGGACGGCAAGACTGTCGAAGTCTGCATAGGGAGGGATAAGTCCGACCCCGTTTTCCAGATTACGGACCTGCTGCCGCATCTGGCCAAAGAGCAGCGCAAGAAGACCGCCGCGGAGTTTGTGCCCGGCGAGTCCCTCAACATAATAATCGGGTCTATCCCCGATGAGGAGGACGCAAAAAAGCGCGTAAAGTTGGCAATTATGGACATACTCAACCAGAAATACGGTATTGTAGAAGAGGACTTCCTCTCAGCTGAACTGTCGGCGGTTCCCGCCTACGATGTCCGCGAGGTCGGGCTGGACAGGAGCCTCATTGCCGGATACGGCCACGATGACCGAGTCTGCGCTTACGCGGAGCTGGCTGCTATTCTGGACACCGAAGATCCTGAGAGGACTTCCGTATGCATCCTCGCTGACAAGGAGGAGATCGGGTCGGAGGGCGTTTCCGGAATGAAGAGCCGTGCTTTCGAGCGCTTCGTAGGTGCGCTTTGCGACGCGCAGGGCGTCAAGCTTGAGAACTGCTTTGCAAACAGCTTCTGTGTCTCTGCCGACGTCTGCAACGCCTTTGACCCCGTTTACCCGGACGTATCTGAAAAACGGAACGCGGCCAAGATAAACTACGGAATGGGTATTTGCAAGTTTACGGGGCACGGCGGAAAGTCGGAGTCCAACGACGCCTCTGCGGAGGTTATAGCCCATCTGCGCCGTGTGTTTGCTGAGAACAACGTGGTCTGGCAGATGGCCGAACTGGGCAAGGTCGACCAGGGCGGCGGCGGAACCGTTGCCATGTATATGGCTGAGCGCGACATCGACACTGTCGATGCCGGCGTTCCGGTCCTGTCCATGCATGCTCCCTATGAGACCGTTTCCAAGTTTGACTGCTATATGACTTACAAGGGAATAAAGGCGGTCTATGCGGAAAAATAAGCACTGAATTTCTTACCTGAGCCAGGCAGACATATAAAACCCCCCGTTTTGGTACAAACTAATACCGAAACGGGGGGCTTTTTATGAACACAGGCGAAGAAAAAAATGCGGAAGTCGACGAGAGCGTAAAGGAGTTCGGAAGCACTGCGCCGTGTCCGGAGATAAGCGCGATCCACTGTCTTACGATAGTCGGCCAAATCGAAGGACATCAGATCAACAACGAGGGCTCCAAGAGTACAAAATACGAGCACCTGATGCCGCTTATAGCCGCCATAGAGGAGAGCCGTGATGTCAAGGCCATGCTTGTGCTGCTGAACACCGCAGGCGGCGATGTGGAGGCAGGGCTTGGTATAGCCGAGCTGATAGCGGGGATGACTAAGCCCACGGCTTCAATTGTACTCGGCGGGGGCCACTCGATCGGCGTACCGCTGGCGGTGGCGGCAAGGAGGAGCTATATAGCTCCGTCGGCAGCTATGACAATTCACCCGGTGCGGCTGAACGGGCTTGTCATAGCCGTACCGCAGTCGTTTAATTATTTTCAGCGGACACAAGAGCGAATTGTACGCTTTGTACTCGCGCACAGCAATATAACGCGTGAAACCTTCATGGAATATATGATGTGTACAAGCGAGCTTGCAAATGATGTCGGAAGCGTTATCGATGCTAAGGAAGCGGTTGACTGTGGACTCATAGACCAGATCGGGACACTGGCCGACGCTCTCTCATATCTCCATGAGGAGATGGATAAACAAGAAAAAAGCGGTGGGAGTTAAGTCCCACCGCAAAATTATGTAAACTGTTTTACGCTTTACCGCCCAGACGGAATACATCGGCGGCTTTGCCGAGGACGATAAGACGGTCACTCCCGGAGAAAACGTAATTGGCCCCGGGAGCAACTTCGAGGTTGTCGTTATGGTTGACGGCGATAATGTTGACTTTGTATCTGTTGCGGACATTGATATCCGCAACAGTTCTCCCAACCCACTTTTGGTTGCAGGGGATCTCATAGATAGAGTACTCCTGTGTGAGCTGAATATAGTCGGAAATATTGTCTGCATTATAGCGTATTGCAAGTTTTTCCGAGAGCTCTTTTTCCGGGTATATTATCTCATCCGCACCGATTTTCAGAAGCAGCTTTGCCTGCATATCGCTGCGGGCCTTTGACACGACATGCTTTGCGCCCGCTTCCTTTAGCAGCGAGGTTATCTCCAGAGAAGCCTGAAAATCGTCGCCGATAGTCACAAAGCAGATGTCGAAGTTGTTGATACCGAGAGATCTGAGTACCGCAGGGTTGCAGCAGTCGCCTATCTGGGAGTCTGTAAATTTGTGCGCGATCTCGTTTACTATCTCTTCATTTTCGTCGACGATCATGACATCATTTCCGAGCTCCTGCATCCTCTCGGCAAATAATTGACCAAAATGACCCATACCTATGACCAAAATGGATTTCATAACATAATCTCCTTAACCGATCAAAATTTTCTCTGTGGGACGTTCAACGGGGATATTGCGGCGGTTTTCAGCGAGTATTAGCATCAGTGACAGGCCGCCGATCCTGCCGGCGTACATGAGGATTATAAGGGCGATATGCGAACCGGAGCTTAACATGGGTGTTATGCCCTTGGAAAGACCGACCGTGCCTATGGCGGATATGCACTCGAACATTATTTCATTGAAAGAGTAGGGTTCAAGTGCCGATATGACCATGAATGCGACCGATACGCATGTGATATAAAGAGCTGCTACGGAACTGGCCTGAATAACAGAGTGTCCGTCCAGCTTGCGCTTGAATACCGTTATGCTGCCGTAGCGGCGCGCAGCAGTGAGAGCACCAAGCATAAGCACAAAAAATGTGGTGGTTTTGATGCCGCCGGCTGTGGAGCCGGGGCTGCCGCCGATAAACATCAGTATCATAATAAGGAGAGTGGCGGAGCCCGACATGGCGGAGAGATTAACGGTGTTGAACCCGGCTGTACGGGGAGTTACCGACTGAAACAGCGAAGCCAGAAGCTTTTGTCCGAAGGTCAAACCCTTGAGGGAATAGTTGTTTTCAAAGATAAAGAACAGAACGGTGCCTGCGAAGATGAGGACACCGGTAGTTACAAGGACTATTTTTGAGTGGAGTCTGTAGTCTTTGAAATGGATACGGTGATGGAAAATATCGCCCCATATGAGGAAGCCCATTCCTCCGACGACTATGAGGAAGATGATAGTGAGGTTTACTATGGGATTAAAGGCAAATATGGAACCCGCCAGCGAGGAGAACTCGCCATATCTGCCCATGAGGTCAAAGCCCGCGTTGCAGAATGCCGAGATCGAGTGGAACAGGGCATACCACAGCCCGGTACCGAGACCGAATTTAGGGCAGAATACGCAGGATAATATCAAAAAACCGAGGCCTTCACATATTGCCGTACATAGGATAATACGCCGCATAAGTCTGACAATTCCGCCTATCTGCATGGAGCCGGCAGACTGCATAAGCAGCCGCCTTTCACCTAAATTGATGCGGCGCCGCAAAAGCAGTGCAATCATGGCGATGCAGGTCATAACGCCCAGACCGCCGATTTGAATAAGAAGTATGATGACTACCTGACCGAAACCGGACCAGTGGGTATATGTGTCGAATACGACCAGCCCCGTGACGCAGGTGGCGCTTGTTGCTGTGAACAGACAGTCCACAAAGGGTGTCCATTCGCGTGATTTGGTGGAGATAGGAAGGCAGAGGAGCAGCGCACCAATGAGTATTATGCATAGAAAGCTCAACATTATTATTTGTGTGTATGTGAGCTTACCGCGCAATGAAGCCATATTATTTACATCCCTTTCAACGCCGTAGGCGTATAAATACAAAACCACGGACAGGCATGCATGTTGCGCCGTTTTTACGCTGAAAAAACGGTGGCAAGATGTTTAAATCGTTTTCCGTAGCGGCTATTATATCACACAGTTCCGGGAGTGGCTATAAAATTTGAGCATCATTTTGGAAACGGATTTGTATACTTGTACAAAAGTGTGCATATTTTTATTTGATGCGGCTTTATTATGGGAGGACATTCCAGACTATCAAGAAAAAAGGAGGGAAATATGGAAACAGGAATAGTATCTGTAGCTTCGATAACAGTTATCAGCTATCTTGTAGCGCAGGGAGTCAAAGCAACCGCGCTGGAGAACAAATGGCTGCCAGTCATCTGCGGGGCGGCAGGAGCGGCTCTGGGGTATGTGGCTATGCTTGTGATGCCGGGCTATCCGGCAAACGACCCGCTGACGGCCATAGCGGTCGGCATAGCTTCCGGTCTTGCGGCGACCGGCTCTAACGAACTGATAAAACAATTGAAAGGCGGACGCATCGATGGAGATAATTGAGCCTAATTATAGTTGGGCTTATCAGCTTACACCCAGAAGCACCACCACACATCTGATATTGCACCATCTGGGGGCCGAAAGCGCCTCGGCGGAGAGTATACATAGATATCATATGTCAAAAGGCTGGGCCGGTATTGGCTATCATTACTATGTGACGAAGAAGGGTGAAATCTTTCGGGGCAGACCAGAGGCTATGCGCGGTGCACACACAAGCGACTGGAATTACTGCTCCATTGGGGTATGTTTCGAGGGAAACTTTGAAAACGAGTTTATGAATGCCGAGCAGCTGAAAGCGGGCAGGGAACTGATTGCGGACATAAGTTCCCGCTATGGGTCTATCGTGAAGGGGTGTCACAGGCAGTACGGGCAGACGGCATGTCCGGGAGCCAATTTTCCTTTTGACGCTCTCGTCTCATGCAGTATACCGCCCGAACCAACTGTAGACGAGCCCGACAACTGGGCAAAGGATGCCTGTGAGCAGGCGATAGGTGACGGGCTGTTTTTGGGTGACGGCAATGACTGCTTCCGCTGGCATGACAGCGTTACGCGTCAGGAGCTGGCGGTCATTCTAATGCGTTACCGGAAGGTGCGTAACTAGCAACATTAACATGTGTCCGGACTCTGCGGATTTTTCCTCCCGCCGCAGGTCCGGACATTTTCCTATATATGTGGATTGAAAAACATTAATTAACATGGTATACTTTCGAAGCATGGTTTTCTTATAATTGATATTTGATTTCAAATGACACTGTGAGGTATTCTATGGACACCAAATGGAAGATTTCAAAGAGGCAGTGGCTACTTATGGCCTATCTGCCAATACATCTGCTCTGGTTTGCTTATCTTGAGACGATAGATTTTTCAGACTATACCGTTATGCACTGTGCGCTGGACGACATCATCCCATTCTGTGAGTGGTTCGTTATTCCGTACATAACATGGTTCGTATATATGGTTGCAACGGGAATCTACTTCCTGCGGTATGATGCTAAGGCTTTCGAAAATTTCTGTCTTTCTCTGTTTATAGGCTTTTTCATAAGCATGATAATAGTCTCGACCTGGCATTCAGGTCAGGAGCTGCGCCCCCAGAACCTTGAGGTGACCAACTTCCCTACATGGGTATTGAACATCATCTACACTGTTGACACAAACACCTGTGTTTTTCCCAGTATGCACATAGTCGGCGCCGTTGCCACGGCTGTCAACCTCTCCGCCAGCAGTACGCTGAGGAAAAAGGTCTGGCTCCAAATTTGTAACTGGGTGTTGTGTATACTCATTGTGCTGGCTACGGTGTTCATCAAGCAGCACTCCGCTCTGGACGTATTCGCAGGCATCGCTCTTGAAACCGTTGTCCTGCTGGTAGTGTTCAAGGGCTGGCCCGGCAAGCTCCTGGACAAGCTTACGAAGACCAGAATAAATGAGGACAACGAAATAGTTGCTCTGTAAAGCTTAAAGACAAAAACGGCAGCCAAAACGGCTGCCGTTTTTTTGCGTTCCTATTTTGGCTTTCTCAGTATAGACAGCGGCTCACAGGCCATTGGAAGCCTCATGTGCAGTTCCATCATAGGATGAGGGGCGCTCTCAATTAAATTTCCATCGGAGTCTCTTATTTCTTCTACGGTAAACGATATGGGCTCGCCCTCGTTTGTGAGAAGTTCCACAGTGTCGCCCACGGAAAACTTGTTTCGCTGGGTTAGAATTGCATTACCTTCCTTATCGCAGCTTTCAACAATAGCACAGACATCCGCCTCGGCAAAATATATCGAGTCGTTGCGGCTGTAATACTGACCCGCGTCGCCGAAGTAAAAGCCTGTGCAATATTTTCGGTGGCTTATCATTTCCATCTCTGAGACCCAGACAGGGGAGAGCGCTTTACCCGAGAGCAGCTCGTCCAGCGCGTGGCGGTAGGCGTTTGTGACCACGGCTGTGTAATATGCGCTTTTCATTCTGCCCTCAATTTTCATACTGCTGATCCCGGCGTTGATCAGGTCCTGCAGGTGCTCGATCATACACATGTCATTTGAGTTCATGATGTAGGTGCCGTTGTCTTCCGTAATCTCCATGTATTCTCCGGGGCGCTTTTCCTCGACCAGATGGTACTTCCATCGGCAGGGCTGGGCGCATTCGCCGCGGTTGGCGTCCCGGTCTGCAAGGTAGTTGCTGAGTAAGCAGCGCCCCGAAAACGAGACGCACATAGCGCCATGGACAAAGGCCTCCAGCTCAAGCTGCTTCGGCGTATGGGAGCGGATATCGGCGATTTCGCCGAGACTGAGTTCACGCGCCAGTACCGCACGGGATGCGCCCAAATCGCAGAGCATTTTGCAGGTCTCGCTGTTTGTAATGCCCATCTGTGTGCTGATATGAAGCTCTGTGTTTGGAGCGTGCTTTTTTGCGAGAGCCACAACTCCCAGGTCGGCGACGATAAGCGCGTCGACATTCATTTCGTCCAGTGAATGTAAATACGCAGGAAGCCTCGCGAGTTCATACTCGCGAGGCAGTGTATTTACAGTTATATAGACTTTAACTCCGCGCTCGTGGCATATTTTAACGGCTTTGCGCATCTGCTCATAGTCAAAGTTGCCCGCCTGAGCACGCATTCCAAACTCTCCACCGGCTAAGTATACGGCGTCCGCGCCGTAGTGGAGCGCCATATAAAGGCGCTCCATATCTCCGGCCGGGGACAGGAGTTCAACGTTTTTATTGACCATAGCTCTGCGTCGCCTTGAATGCCTCAAATTCGCTGGAATTGGTAAAGAACCTGTGCGTTCCGGTGGCCTCGTCAAGCGCGTAGTAGAGGTAGTTTGTCGAGCTCGGGTTCAGTGCCGCGTTTATAGATGCCTGACCCGGATTGGCAATGGGCCCGGCAGGTAGTCCCGTGTTCAAATAGGTGTTGTAGGGGCTGTCTATTTGAGTATCTTCGATAGTAAGATGCTCCTTACGTTCCTCTAAAGCATACTGTACTGTCGCGTCGACCTGCAGAGGCATGCCCTGGTTTAGACGGTTGTAAATTACACTGGCTATCGTCGCACGCTCCTGGTCGTTAGCAGCTTCCTCTTCTATCATGGAAGCTATTTTTATTATATCGTGTAGAGAGTAGCCCAGGCTGGTTGCACGCTCGCGCATCTCAGTGGTGACCTTTGAATTGAATAGATGCAGGAACTTATCGATAACTGGTTGTGCACTTCCCCCCTGAAAGAACTGGTAGGTATCCGGAAACAGATAGCCCTCAAGACGTGCAGCACTGCCGTATTCGAGGTTTTCAAGGAAGGAATAGCCAAAGTCCATAGTTTCGGCGCACTCCGTCAGCTCTTCGACAGTGCAGACCTTGTTTTCCTCAAGCAGCTTAAAGACTTCCTGCAGCGTCAGGCCTTCGGGAAAAGTTATCTCGGTAGTTGTCATTGCTCCGCTGCCGAACTGCATCTTTTTAACAATGGCCCGATAATCGTATATTGTGCTCAGCTCATAGTTTCCAGGATCTAGCTTTGTATTCGCGTGGGATACGGAAGAATAGAGCAAAAACAGGGACTTGTACTCGATTATGCCGGATTTTTTGAGTATCTTGGCAACCTCTCCCATGTCCGCCTTGTTATAGCTCACAGTCTTGGTAGTGCCGTCCTCGTTTTCAACCGTCTTGGTCTCCTTGGTAAAGATATCGTGCGGCAGGGTGACCTCGGCCGTGACTACTTCCTTGTTGAGCGCCAAAACATCGCAGGCGGCTATCCAGCCCACACAGGCAAGGATTATGCTGATGCTGACAATGAACATGAAGTACATGAAACCGCTCAGAACACCCGTTTTGCGTGGGGGTGCACTGTGGGCGGGCCTATGACAGAGGCCGCCGTCATCTTCGTCGAGGTCATCCGATTCCAAGGAATAGTCGGGGTTTTTTAAGGACTGGGGAGTTGCAGATGCTGCGGCGGGCTTGTCTTTTTTCTTATTTCCGAAGAATTCGTCAAATTCATCTCTGTTGAAGTTGGAGAGCTTTTTTTTAGTATTATTGCTGTATTCTTCTGAAAGTTTTGATAAATTCTCGTCATTGAATTTGTTGTCGGCCATGGTTATCTCCTTATCGACATGAAAGATGTCACCGCCGAAATACGGCAGGCATAATATGGTGCGAAGGGAGGGGGAGTGATCTTCCGCCCTTTGAAAAAGCTACTCACCGCACAGAGTGGCGCTTTCGCAGTTATGTGCGGAGAAAGGGATAAAGATATGTTTGGATGCGGTAATAACAGTGGATGCTGCTGGCTCATTGTCATAATTATTCTTATCTGTTGCTGCTGCTGCGGTGACGGCCCGGCTCGCTGCTGCTAAACAGCGAAAAGACAGATACCCGAAGCACATTATTAGGGGCCCTTAGCGGCCCCGCTTTTTTTCCTCCGTTATAAGCAGGGAAACCCCGATATCATGGGGCTGCGTCGGAACTCTGTCAAAGACAAGTCTCTCGCGGCAGAGACCGATGGTTTTGGCTCTGCAGCTTATCAAAAAGCGGTCGTAGTAACCGCCGCCGCGTCCGAGACGGCAGAGCTGTTTGTCAAAACACAGAGCCGGTACTATGCATATATCGCGCTCCGTAGGCTCAGCGCGTGGAGCGCCGCTTAGAGGTGCGGGGATACCGTAAGCTCCTTCGGCAAGCTCGTCAAGACCTTTTATCAGAGCAAATTCCATTTTACTGTCTGAAAGTACCACGGGCAGAGCTACATCTTTGCCGAGGCTCAGGCAGAATTTCAAAAACCGGCGCGTATCGACCTCCCGACCCACGCTCAGATAAGAGAACACAGTGTCCGCAGAGAGCACCTCCGGAAGGGAGGACAGGGTTTTGAATATGGTTTCATCGCTATATATTATATACGCTTCGTCAAATGCGGCTATCTCACCGAGGACTTTTTTACGAAAACCGTTCTTGTCCAAATCAGTAAACAAGCTCACGGCGAACCCTATCGGCGGCCTGTTTTCCAGCGATGTGTGAAAGAAGCGTAAGGCCGAAATCAATGGCAGAGCCGGGGGCGCGTGCCGTTATGATGCTCCCGTCCTTATTTGTGGAGAGCTCGGTGCTGCAGAGGGCCTTGCCCATCATATTTTCGCAGCCGGGGTAGCAGGTTATTTGCTTCCCGTCCAGCAGCGAAAGATCCGCCAGAACAGAGGGCCCGGCACAGATTGCGGCAAGGTCGCAGCCGCAGGCGGCAGCTTTTTCAAGAAGCGCCATGGCTTCCTTGTCGGCTTTAATGGAATCAACGCCCCCCATACCGCCGGGGACCACGAAAATGTCGCCTTTTTCCGGGCTGATGGAGTCTGCGGAGAGCTCTGCTGTAATGGTTATGCCGTGTGCGCCCTCGACTGTCCGCGAAGCGCCGACTGCCGCATAGCGGACAGCAACGCCGCCGCGCCTGAGAATATCACAGGGGGCAACTGCTTCTATTTCTTCAAACCCTTTGCCGAGAAGAATGTATACCAATTATAACACTCCTTTTACAGCTTTGTATATGTCCTCGCCGATCTCTGACACGGGACGCATGGCGCCGTGCCTGAGGCAGCTTATGCGTGCCCATTCCAGTCTGTCGGCCGCTTCGTTTCCCGCGGCAAGACAGGCGGCAAGATAGTCCGCGTTGGTCTCGTGGATGTCGCCCGCCGTATTTGTTTTCTCCTGACGGGACCTCATCTGAGAGAGGCTTGTGTCAAGGTCGATATCGAGGTATAAGACGAGGTCGGGCCGCGGAAGTTCCATTAAACGGAACTCAAAATCGTACAGCCAGTCCAAAAAATCGCCCAGCTGTTCGCGCGGAATTTTTGCGCCCTGATGTATGGCGTTGGAGGTGGTATAGCGGTCGCATATGATAACTCCGCCGCTGTTGTAAAACTCGCCCCAGTCGGTTTTGAAGGAGGCATAGCGGTCTACAAAGAAGAACGTGGATGCGGCATATGCGGACACATCCCCCGGGTTCTTGCCGAATTCGCCGGCAAGATAGGATTTCAGCAGGGCGGAGGAGCTGTCGCCGTAGCGGGGGAATACCACCTTGCGGAAGGAGACGCCCTCCTTTTCAAGCCTGTCCGTGAGGAGCTTGAACTGTGTGGACTTTCCGCTGCCGTCTATTCCCTCCAGCACTATGAGCTTTCCCTGCATGACCAATACCTCGCTCTTAGATTATTTATTCTTTATCCTCTGGCCTATAACGGCAAATACATATTTTGGAAGACTCTTCATTCTCCCCGCACGGGACGGCTCGCTCTTCAGGCGATAGAGCCATTCGAGCCCTAGCTTCTGCCACTTCTCCGGGGCACGCTCCGCGACTCCTGCGAAGACGTCCAGTGAACCGCCGAGACCGGCCATAAGCCCTGTTTTGAGCATAGGGGCGTTTTTCTGCATCCACAGCTCCTGTTTAGGAGCACCGAGACAGACCATAAGTAGGTCCGGGCTTGCGGCGTTGATCTTTCTTATGACGGGAGCGTCGTCCGTGAAGTAGCCGTCGTTAGTACCAACGAAGCGCAGCCCTTTATAGCGGGCCTTGAGATTTTTTTCTGCCATCTCGGCAACACCGGGCTTTGCGCCCAGCAGGAACACGGACATCTGTTTTTCCGACATGAGTCCGAAAAGTTTCTGGGCAAAGTCTATGCCCGGGGTCTTCTGTTTGAGCGGAGTGCCGAGGATTTTTGCGCCGTATATAATGCCTATCCCGTCCGGCAAAACTAGGGATGCTTCCCGTACGGCTTTGCTGAGCTCTGCGTTTTCACGGCAGAGCATTACTATTTCAGGGTTCGGTGTGACGACGTATGCGCTGTTTTTTCGCTCCATAAGCGTCATGGCGGCGGCTGCGGCCTCCTCCATGTCAAGGTCGTCGAAGCCGACGCCGAGTACATTGATTCTTTTCTTTATCATTTTTAATTATACCTGTGCGAATACCTCGCCTATATTTTCGTTGATTGCGAGTGTCGCATATGAGTCGTAGGGTGTGGGCTGCTTATTGATTAATACGAGCTTTTTCCCTCGGTAGTAGTTTATTAGCCCAGCGGCGGGGTAGACGACAAGAGAGGTCCCGCCGACGATGAGCATGTCGCAGGAGGAGATGAAGCTTATTGCCTCGGAAATAACACTGCTGTTTAGCCCTTCCTCGTACAGGACGACATCCGGCCGGACTATACCACCGCACTCGCAGCGGGGTGTGCCCCTGCCGCTTTTTACCTGCTCATATGGCATGTCTCTGCCGCATTTCATGCAGTAGAAGCGGTGCGTGGTGCCGTGGAGCTCGAGTACTTTCCTGCTGCCGGCGGCTTGATGCAGACCGTCGATGTTCTGGGTGATCACGGCTTTAAGCTTGCCCTCCGACTCCAGCTCCGCAAGGCGGATGTGGGCGCGGTTGGGCTTTACGTCCTCTACAAAAAGCTTGTCGCGGCAGAACTCGTAGAATTCGTCGGGGTGCTTGCGGAAAAAGGTTGCGCTCAGAATCTCCTCGGGAGGATATCTGTATTTTTGGCGGTAAAGACCATCCACACTTCGGAAGTCCGGGATCCCGCTCTCGGTGGATACTCCCGCACCGCCGAAAAAGACTATGTTGTCACTGCTTTGTACCATATCGCGAAACTGTATGATCCTGGTGTCCACAATCCGAGCCTCCCGTCTGCTTTTATATTCTGATATTATACATGAAAAGTACGGGATAAGCAAGAACAAGCCGCACCAAAATCGGTGCAGCTTGTTGTTCAGCGCCACTTATTGAGGGCTCATAGTATAGTTTGGAGCTTCCTTGGTAATGTAGATGTCGTGAGGATGGCTCTCCTTGAGGCCGGCGTTTGTTATCTGGATGAACCTGCTCTTCGTACGCAGAGACCAGATATCGGGGGCTCCTACATAGCCCATACCCGACTTGAGCCCGCCGCACATCTGGAAAATGGACTCGGAGGCGTTTCCCCGGTAGGGCACGCGGCCCTCGACGCCCTCGGGGACAAGCTTTTTGTTGTCCTCCTGGAAATATCGGTCACGGGAGCCCTTTGCCATTGAGCCGAGACTGCCCATTCCGCGATATACCTTGAACTGACGGCCCTGATAGACCTCGATTTCGCCGGGACTCTCCTCGCAGCCTGCTAGCAGAGAGCCGAGCATGACGACCGAAGCGCCGGCCGCAATTGCCTTGACGATGTCGCCGGAGTACTTGATGCCGCCGTCTGCAATAACTGGGACTCCGTACTTATCTGCCATCTCAGCGCAGCGCATAACAGCGCTGAACTGAGGAACGCCGATACCGGCGACCACGCGGGTGGTGCAGATGGAGCCGGGGCCCATGCCGACCTTGACACAGTCCGCCCCGGCCTTTATAAGTGCTTCCGTACCCTCGGGGGTCGCGACGTTGCCGGCAATCAGCTCTATGTCGGGAAAAGCGTTTTTGACTTTGGCTACACACTCAAGAATGTTTCTGGAGTGGCCGTGTGCGCTGTCCAGAGTCATAACATCAACTCCCGCGTCAGCCAGAGCGGCCGCCCTGTCCATGACGTCGCCGGTGGCTCCTATGGCTGCCGCGCAGAGCAGCCTGCCTCGGGCGTCCTTGGCGGAGTTGGGATATGTGAGAGCTTTTTCTATGTCTTTTATGGTTATAAGACCGCAGAGGCGGCCGTTATCGTCAACGATAGGGAGCTTTTCGATCTTGTGGGCATGGAGGACGACCTTTGCCTCCTCAAGCGTAGTACCGACCTTTCCGGTAATAAGGTTTTCGCTGGTCATGACGTCGGCTATGAGCTTAGTCATGTCCTCCTCAAATTTCATATCGCGGTTAGTTATTATTCCTATGAGCGTTCCCTCGGTATCGACTACGGGTACGCCGGATATGCGGAACTTTGACATGAGCCTCTCAGCCTCGCCGATAGTATGGTCGGCGGTCAGCGAAAAGGGGTTTGTGATGACGCCGTTTTCGGAACGCTTTACAAGATCGACCTGTTCCGCCTGTGCGTCTATACTCATGTTTTTATGGATGACGCCGATACCGCCTTCGCGCGCCATAGCTATTGCCATACGGTATTCGGTGACAGTGTCCATTGCGGCGCTGATCAGGGGGATATTTAGCGCGAGTTTTTTTGTCAGTTTAGTTTCGAGGTTGATGTCGGCAGGCAAAATATCGCTTGCAGCCGGAACCAAAAGCACATCGTCATAGGTCAGTCCGACGCCGATAAAACGGTCGGAAATTGTCTTGCTGTTCTCCACTTTAACCGCTCCCTTTCAAAATTTGTTTGAAGTATTGTACTCCACTGACGGACAATGTGTCAACAGTTTTTACGCTTTTGTGACACATTACTCCTGCGGCCTCCTTCTTCCGTTCGCGCGTAGTAAAAAATATACTGCTGTGCAAGTCCGGAGAACTCTCCCAGTACCTCGGGATCAAAATCGTCTGGAAAGTGGGCTTTAAGAGCGCGCTTCATCCAGACGTCTATGGGAAAGCGGTCCATACGGTGCAGACCATAGAGCATAAAACAGTTGGCGACCTTGTCACCCACCCCGTTTATTTCCTTGACCTTTGCGAGGGCCTCCTCAGCGGGCATATCTCTCAGCTCGTCAAAGGAGAGCCTGCCCTCAGATACGGCGCGCGCCGCGTCCAGTATGTATGAGGCCCGATAGCCGCTGCGCAGAGGGGCGAGGTCGGATTCCGACAGTGAGGCGAGACGTTCTGCCGAAGGAAAGGAATATGTATCGACAGAGAGCTCCTCACCAAAGCTTACACAGAGAGCTTCAATTATCTTTTTTATGCGGGGAATGTTGTTGCACTGGGAGATGATAAAGCTGCACAGGGCTTCCCAGGACTCCTGACGCAGAATGCGTATGCCGGCCCCGTAATCGGCACAGAGCCTTAGATACTCAGGCTGTGTGAAACGTGAGGCTGCTTCGGCGTAATCGACGTCAAGGTCGAAGTAGTCCCGCCAAAAGGGCAGCTCGTCCTCTTCGCAGTCGCAGACGACGCTGCCGCCGAGCTCGCGGATCTTAAGGACCTTGTTTCCAACTATGCCGGTGTATATACCGTCTTCGTCTGCGTTCCAGCGAAAGCACTGACCGCATTCAAAGGTCTTTTTTATATCGAACTCAGCTGCTTTGGCAATAGACAGCTCTGTTTTGACGGCTGTTGGCATGATAGACCTCCGAGGTGGTTCATTTTAAGAAAAATCCCGCCTCTCTGAGACGGGATCATGGCATAGCTTAGTAATAGCGCTTATTTTTGTTCTTACGTGCGGCCTCAGATTTCTTGCGGCGTTTGACACTGGGGCTCTGGTAGTATTCCTTTTTTCTGAGGTCAGACATTACTCCAGACTTTGCACAGCTTCTCTTAAATCTCTTGAGAGCGCTATCCAGAGATTCGTTTTCCTTGACGTGGACTTCCGACATTTTATATCCCTCCCTCCAAATGCGCCGAGGCGCTTTTAAGGGCCATTCATTTGTATGGCTTTAGCGTTGATATTATAATTGTTATACCGCGCCTTGTCAAGCGGTTTCGATGAAAGAGCGCGACATATACCAAAAGCGTTTCGCAGCTGCTACCGATTATGTCAACTTTAATTAGTTATAAAAGACCATCGACTATGAGATCATAGCCGTTAATTTAATAACTATACTTGTATTATCAGATAAAAATGATTATAATATTTATAATATTACGACGAAGCGGCCTGTTAACCGTCGTCAGTTTGGGGGCAATTGCCTGTGGAAACCAATCCCGTTCTGCTTTCAAATCTGTCGTTATCCAGCGACATACCGCTGTATTCGCAGCTTGTCAGCATTGTCAAACGCAACATCACAGCGGGAACACTAAACCCCGGCGATCTTTTGCCGTCTGAGGCCGAGCTCTGCAAGACCTTTAATGTCAGCCGCAGTACCGTGAGACAGGCTATCGGCTCACTGGAGGCAGACGGTCTGGTTGTCCGCAAACAGGGCAGGGGGACCTTTGTCGCGGAGCCGAAGATGCGCCGCAAGACCGAAAACGTCTATTCGTTCACATCCGAGATCAGCGCCATGGGGCTTACGCCGTCTTCAACGATTATTGAGTTTGAGGTCATGACCCCTACTCCGGACATAGTCAAGGTGCTGGAGCTTACCACTCCGGACTCCAATGTTTACCGCTTTACACGAATCAGAAACGTAAACGGCGAGCCCCTCATTCTTGAGACCTCGTTTTATCCCCAGTATATCTACCCCAAGCTAACACGCGAGCTTCTCAAAACGCACAGCTTTTACAGCCTGCTCTATGAGGTCGGCGTAGCGCCCGCCTCTGCGGTGGATTCCTACGAGGCTGTCACAATGGGACGTGAGGAGGCTGAGCTTTTGGACTGCAAGCCCGGCAGCAGCGCATTTTACGTGCAGCGCCGTACCAGGACCGAAACGGGTATGATATACGAGTATACCCAGAGCCTTATCCGCGCCGACCGTGTCACACTGGACATACATCTGCACAAGGATGGCGTCTCTTTTACCCGAAGCGTGGACAAGTAGTACATAAAAATGCGGCGAGGCAACGAGTCGCTTTTTTTTGACAACACAACAGTAAATCAGGAGGAACTACACAATGGAAAAAATCAGAGTTGCAATCAACGGGTTCGGAAGAATCGGCAGACTTGCATTTCGTGCGGGTCTCAAACGCGACGACATAGAGTTTGTCGGGATAAACGATATGCTTAACCCCGAATATATGGCCTATATGCTCAAGTACGACACCATGCACGGCAGATTCGACGGTGAGATCAGCAGCACGGAAAAGGGTATTGTGGTTAACGGCAGAGAGATCCCCGTATTCTGCGAAAAGGACCCCTCCAAGCTCCCCTGGAAAGATCTTAGGGTAGACTTTGTTATCGAATCCACCGGACTGTTCACCACTGTTGAAAAGTCCACGGCTCACCTCAACGCGGGAGCAAAGAAGGTCGTAATATCTGCTCCTTCCGCAGATGCCCCCATGTTCGTCATGGGTGTCAACAACGACAGCTATAAGCCCGGCATGAACATCGTTTCCAACGCCTCCTGCACAACAAACTGCCTTGCTCCTCTTGCCAAGGTCGTCCACGACAACTTCGGTATTGAGAGCGGGCTTATGACCACGGTCCATTCCGCAACCGCCACACAGCGCACTGTCGACGGCCCCTCTATGAAGGACTGGCGCGGCGGCAGAGCTGCCTCCGGCAATATAATCCCCTCCAGTACCGGTGCGGCTAAGGCAGTGGGAAAGGTCATCCCCGAGCTTCAAGGTAAGCTTACCGGCATGTCAATGCGTGTCCCCACGCTTGACGTCTCTGTTGTCGACCTGACTGTTAACCTTAAAAAGGGCACCACCTATGATGCAATCTGCAAGGCTATGAAGGAGGCCTCAGAAGGCTCTTTGAAGGGCATCTTGGGATACACCGATGAAAAGGTGGTTTCCTCAGACTTTCTGGGTGACGCCCGCACCTCCATTTTTGACGCTGACGCCGGTATTATGCTCAATGACAAATTTGTAAAGCTCGTCGCGTGGTACGACAACGAGTGGGGCTATTCCAACAAGCTTTTAGACCTCATTGCACACATCTACAGTGTTGAGAACTGAGCGAAAATTCTTGAACAAGACGGGCGGGTATGTTTCATACCCGCCCGTCTTGTTCTTGTTTGCAAACGTTTTTATTTCTTAAAAGCATTACAGAAATACTCACTGCTGAAGAATATATTTAGTGCCTATTTTTGTACCGTCTTCTCCGGATATTTCTATTTCGACGGGGCTGCTGCTTCTCAGCTCAAAGACCATAGAGAGTGTCAAGGTAGAGCCGGGCTGTATGTCCGCCCAGCTATTGTGATCCTCGGGTACGCTCTCAGAGGCAAAGGCTTTTTCGAGCTCAATACCGTCCTGATAGGCTATAGTCGTAAAATCCTCTGAGAAGTTCTTATCGGAATCACCTTTGTTGCTGAAATCAATTGATATGCGGAGACAGTCTGATCCGTCGCAGTCAGTCGTTTCAGAGGCCTCGGTGTGGATCGAAAGGTAACAACCGTCCATTTCGGCCTCACGGGGGAGGGAATCTGTAAAATTTGCAGCCTCTACGGCCGCAATCTCATAGGTACCTATCTCGCCGGGAAGCTCCTTGACGCAATAGTTCTTGTAAACGACAACGGAGGTGTCTCCCGTCCAGTCACAGATCTGAATGCTGACATCGCCGCTCTCCTCATTGTATTGATATATGGCGCTGCAGCGTATGGTAGTGCCTGGACGAACGTGGCTGCCGCTGTTCCCCTGGTATGGGACATAGTCAAAGGTGTGGGCAGAGGCAAGCTTTTCGCCACGCTGGTATGCGGAGACATTAAGCGCTAAAAAAGGGCTGATGCTCTCTGTGGAATTGTTGGTAAAATCGTAAAAGATCAGAAGTGCGGTCTTCCCGTCGGAAAACTCGAACTTTTGGGCTCCGGCTATCACGACAAGCCAGTTTCCTATAGCCCCGTCCTCAGATATGGTCTTGCCCTGAAGCGAGGGGTCGGGGGTTGGCTCTGTGTCTATTATCACAGGAGATTCCGGGTGGCCGCCGGTCTGTACAGGTTCGGCCGTCTCCTTTCCGGCTGGGCCTATCGTGCTGCATCCGCTCAGGCCAAACAAAAAAATCAGTAGTACAAGGCATACGATAAGTCCCGGAGTTTGCCTCTTCATGCAATCATCCTCCCTCCGAAAAAGATTGTCTGTCATTGGCTTATTCCGTGCTTCAATGTAAAATATATTATATAATAATTTCTTTGGTTTTTCAAGATTTATGTGAAATGCATACATAAAAGACAAATAGTAACAGAGACATTTTTAAATATGCGCGCTTTCGGATGCGTATTATTTCAGCTCCAGCTGTGAGAGGTGCTGCGCCACTTCGGAGTAGACTCCGTCAAAGTCCACACAGGGATTGTAGAGCTGCTCCATCTCATCGTGAAGCCGCTTCGTATCTGCAAGCGCAAGAACAGCTTCGCCCAATAGCTGCGCCGCAAGCTTTTCGTATCGTCGTATTTTAGGCCTGGCCTGCCGCAGCCTTACGGTATTTGTCTTCGAGTCGAGATTTATTCTTCTGTAATCCGCTCCGCCTGGAATGAGCAAAGGATTGCAGGTGAGGCACAGCGAAGAGGACGGTATCAGCACCGCTTCGGGAACTTCGGGGGTAAGCGGGTCGGGGCAGAGAACTATGCTGCATCCTGCCCTGACGCACTCATCGGCTGCAGTCAGAAGCGCCTGCGGACCGGTGCCCATTTGGCTCTCAAGCAGACAGAACCGCCCGCAAAACCTGCCGGCTGTCTCAGGAAAGGCGACATTGCCTTTACAGGTATACACGCTAAGAAAGCGCCGGGTGATCTTTCCGCCGCCGCCGCGCTTTTTTCCGAGTTCGCGGTTAATGATTCCTTTTACACGGTTTTGCGCCGCGGAGTGCTCGTCAGTACCCGCCTCGGAGAGGAGTCCGCCTCGCCTGACGGCTCCCGCTGCGGCAAGTAAGGCATATGCTCTGGCGTAGCATTTTGAGTTTGCCTCTTTAAGCTCCCGGAGCTTATCGCTGTGTTCGGATATGGCACTTATGTCGTAGTATCTGCCGAGGTTGACGTATGCAGAGTCCGCCGCAGTTAGATTTGTATCAGCCGTATGTGGTGCCGTACCGTCCACATATGCCGTTTTCAGCGCAGGGATGTAAACTCCGTCAAGAGAATCCGGGTCTCCGGAGCAGTGGGCGTATTCTACGTTCTGACCCGCACGTTCCGCGGCCGCGCCTATCATCTTCATGAAGCTGGATTTACCGCAGCCCGCACCGCCCTTGATTATCCACAGAAAGTCGCCGTCCTTGAGAGAAACGAAACCGTCGTAGAGAGAAGAAAACCCGTCAGCCGTGTTGGCTCCGAGAAAATAACGCATATTGTGACCGTTCAAAAAACATCAGTCCTTTCCAATTCGGTTCTTTCGATATACAGTATGCACAGAATCGGAGCTTTGACTATAACATTGAGCGGAAGGCATGGCTGCCTTCCGCTCAATGTTAATGATTTTTGGATCAGTATTCGATGGTGCCGTTGAAAACAAGACAGGCGCCGCCGGTCAGGTAGACCGCTTCGTCGGTATAGTTTACTACGAGATCTCCGCCGCGAACCTTGACGGTAACGTCTACGCCCTTATCGCAGAAGCCGTTTTCCACGGCTGCCACCACTGCTGCGCAGGCTCCTGTTCCGCAGGCAAGCGTCTCGCCGTTGCCGCGCTCCCAGACGCGTACTTTAAGTGTGTTTCGGTTGACGACGCGGACAAACTCCGTGTTTACCCGCTGTGGGAAGATCGGGGAGTTTTCGAAAAGAGTACCGACATTTTGTATGTCCACACGGTCTACGCGCTCGACAAAAACTACGCAATGGGGGTTGCCCATGTTTACACAGTTGATGGCGTATTCTCCGTTCGCGATTTTGACGGTGTGGTTAATAACCCTGTCGCAGCCGAGCAATACGGGAATGTCGGAGGAGTGCAGGCCGGCTTTGCCCATGTTGACCCGGACGGAACGCACCTGGCCGCCGAAGGAGTATAGCTGCAGATCCTTTATTCCGCTGGCGGTCTCGATCGTCATTTCCTTCTTTGGGACTATACCGCGGTCATAGAGATACTTGCCGACACAGCGGATACAGTTGCCAGCCATCTTGCTCTCGGAGCCGTCCTTGTTGAAGACGAGCATCTTAGCGTCTGCAATATTGGAGTTCTCTATGAGCACGATTCCGTCGCCGCCAATACCGTAGTGGCGGTCCGTGAGCGTTATGCTCAGAGACTCCGGACAGGATATCCTACCGTCAAAGTTCTCAAAATATATGTAGTCGTCGCCGCTGCCCTGCATCTTTGCAAAGGGGATGCGCTCGCGCTCTGTGCGAAGATGGGCGATGTCCACAAGCTCGGTGTTCTGCTCGTTGAAACGGCTGGCGAGCATATCCGCAAGGGCGTTGGCGGTGTCCAGAGAGGTTAGACAGGGAACAGAGAGCTGCAGGGCTCTGCGGTTCAGCCTTATAAAGTCTGAAATGTATTTTGGCTCAGTGGTACCGGTCATGATGAGGTAGCTGATCTTTCCGCCCTCCAGGAGCTCCAGGACGTGCGGGTCGTCGCAGAGCTTGCCCACAACCTCGACATCCACTCCGAGACGCTCGATCTCCGCCGCGGTTCCGTCGGTGGCATAGAGCCTATAGCCCAGCTCGTCAAACTTTCGCGCGAGGTCGATTATTTCAAACCTGTCCTGTTTGTTAACGCTTATAAGAACGCCCGAATCGCTGTTTTTAGCAGGCGGCGTGAGGCGGAAGCCGGCAGACAGCAGACCCTTAAAGAGCGCCTCCTCCAGTGTTTTGCCCACGCCGAGGACCTCGCCGGTGGACTTCATTTCCGGGCTGAGGGCGGAGTTTACGCCGCGCAGCTTTTCAAATGAGAACACGGGGACTTTGACGGTTACATAGGGGGGCTGCTTGTAGAGACCGGTACCATAGGGCATATCGGACAGTGAGGCGCCGACCATAAGGCGGGTGGCTATGTCCACCATCGGGAGCCCTGTGACTTTGCTTATGTAGGGGATGGTTCTGGAGGCACGTGGATTGACCTCGATGACATACAGCTCGCCGCCGTGTATGAGGTATTGGATGTTTACAAGTCCGCGGGTGCCCAGGGAAAGAGCCAGCTTGGTGGATACATCTATTATCTGCGTGCACATCTTATCGCTGATATGGTAGGGAGGGTACACGGCTATACTGTCGCCGCTGTGGACGCCCGCGCGCTCAATATGCTGCATGATGCCGGGCACGAGTACGTCCGTTCCGTCACAGATGACGTCGACTTCAAGCTCGGTACCCATCATGTACTTGTCAATGAGCACGGGGTTTTTTATGCCCTGGGCGAGGATAATGTCCATATACTGACGTACATTGTCCTCGCTGTGGGCTATGGTCATATTCTGACCGCCGATAACGTAGCTTGGGCGCAGCAGAACGGGGTAAACGAGAGCTTCGGCGGCTTTGAGTGCCTCCTCGGTATCGAGTACGGTCATACCCTTAGGTCTGCGGATGCCGAACTGCTCCAGCAGAGCGTCGAAGCGGGAGCGGTCCTCGGCCAGGTCAATGCTCTCAGCCGAGGTGCCGAGAATTCGTATCCCCGCCTCCTTTAGACCGTGGGTGAGGTTGATAGCCGTTTGACCTCCAAAGGCCACCACAACGCCGAAGGGCTTTTCCACTTCTACAATGTGCATGACGTCTTCAAGCGTGAGCGGCTCGAAATAGAGCCTGTCAGCCGTGTCAAAGTCCGTAGATACGGTTTCGGGGTTGTTGTTTATGATGACGACCTCGTAGCCCAGCTCCTTGAGCGTTTTGACGCAGTGGACGGAGCTGTAGTCAAATTCTATACCCTGCCCTATACGGATGGGCCCGCTGCCCAGAACGACAACACGCTCCCTGCCGTTCTTCACAAAAGGCCGGGCCTCGCAGTGTCCGTCAAAAGTGGAGTAGAAGTAGGGAGTTTCGGCGGCAAACTCTGCGGCACAGGTGTCCACCATTTTATATACGCTTCTCGCAGGCTTTTCGATTTTGCTGCCTGAGATGCGCGCTAGGGCCTTGTCCGTATAGGCGTAATACTTGCCGAGCCTGTAGCTCTCGTCCGTCAGCCCTTCTTCGGCTATTCTATTTTCGAAATCAGACAGATTTTTTAGCTTATTAATGAACCAGCGGTCGATTTTGGTGATGCTGTGGATGGTCTCGACATCCACGTTCCGCTTAAGCGCCTCGAAAATTGTGAACAGGCGCATATCGTCCACATTGCCAAGCTTTTGTATTATATCGCCGTCTGCCCGCTGCTTGGGATTGAGCGTATCAAGGCCCAGCTCCGCGCCGCGGACGGCTTTCATTATTGCAGCCTCAAAGCTGCAGGCGATGGACATGACCTCGCCTGTGGCTTTCATCTGAGTACCCAGAGTGCGGTCGGCGCCGACGAATTTGTCGAAGGGCCACTTGGGAAGCTTGCAGACGATGTAGTCCACGGCCGGCTCAAAGCAGGCGCTGGTCTTTCCGGTCACATCGTTGCGGATCTCGTCCAGAGTATAGCCGAGAGCAATTTTTGCCGTGACCTTTGCGATGGGGTAGCCCGTCGCCTTGGAGGCGAGGGCGGAGGAGCGGGAGACGCGTGGGTTGACCTCAATGACGTTATACTCGAAGCTGTCGGGGTTGAGTGCGAACTGGCAGTTGCAGCCGCCCTCGATGCCCAGCTCTGTTATGATGTCCAGGGACGCGCTGCGGAGCATATTGTACTCGCGGTCGGAGAGAGTCAGGGCGGGAGCGACAACTATGCTGTCGCCGGTATGAACTCCGACGGGGTCCACATTCTCCATGGAGCAGATTGCGATGACGTTGCCGGAGCGGTCGCGCATGACCTCAAACTCTATCTCCTTCCAGCCGGCTATATAACGCTCAACTAGGATTTGCGTGATAGGGGAGAGCATGAGCCCGTTTTTGGCTACAACGCGCAGCTCTGCTTCATTGTAGGCGACGCCGCCCCCGCCGCCGCCGAGCGTAAAAGCGGGGCGGACTATTACGGGATAGCCGATTTCCAGAGCTATTTCAAGCGCCCTGTCGAGATCGTTTGCAATAGCAGAGGGAATGACTGGCTGTCCGATTTTGACCATCGTGTCACGGAAAAGCTGCCGGTCCTCGGCCTTGTCAATGGCCTCGGCTGAGGTGCCGAGCAGGCGCACACCGTGCTTTTCGAGATAGCCGTCTTTGCTCAGCTGCATGGCTATCGTAAGTCCCGTCTGTCCTCCGAGAGAGGCAAGCAGGCTGTCGGGGCGCTCCTTTTCGATAATACGCTTTACGGTATCCGCGGTCAGCGGTTCGAGGTATATCTCGTCAGCAAGCGCCTCGTCCGTCATGATGGTCGCAGGGTTGGAGTTTACCAGTACGACGTTTATACCCGCGTCCCTGAGGACGCGGCAGGCCTGGTTGCCCGCATAGTCGAACTCCGCGGCCTGCCCGATGACAATAGGGCCGGAACCTATAACCAGCACTTTTTTTATACTTTTATCAAACGGCATCAGAGCCTGCCCCCTTTCATAAGGTCAAGGAATTTATCAAAGGCAAACTCCATATCACGGGGACCGGCGTGCGCCTCGGGGTGGAATTGAAGCGAAAAAGCATCCAGCGACGGATATACCAGACCCTCGCAGCTGTTGTCGTTTAGGTTTACATAACTTATAGCCCCGGCGGATTTATCAATGCTCTCGGACACGACTTCATATCCGTGGTTTTGAGATGTTATGTAAACTCTACCGCTCTCCAGCTCCCGCACAGGCTGATTTCCTCCGCGGTGGCCGTAGCGGAGCTTTTCGGTTTTTCCCCCCATGGCGAGCGCCAGCAGCTGGTGCCCCAGACATATTCCGAATATCGGCTTTTTTCCGAGCATTTTTCGTATCTCTTCAATACAGACTATATTTTCTGCCGGATCTCCCGCTCCGTTTGAGAGCACGATCCCATCCGGATTGGATGCAAGCACATCCTCGGCCTTTGTATCGTGCGGGAACACAGTTATACGGCAGCCGCGTTTCCGGAGCTCGCGTATAATGTTTTGCTTTGCGCCATAGTCGATCAGTGCAACGTCAAATTTTATTTTGTCTTCTGGTGGGACGACATAGGCATTTTTGCAGCTTGTCTCGGCGACAACGCCGGTCACCCTGTAGCTTTTGACCGCTTCCGGTACGCAGTCCGGCTTGTTTGGAGTTATCATGGCGTTCATAACGCCTGTTTCGCGGATTATATGAGTTATCTCGCGGGTATCCACACCGCAGATGCCCACAACGCCGTATTGCTTTAGAAAAGCGTCCAGATCGCCCTGTGAGCGGAAGTTTGAGGGAGCTTTGCACCAGTCCCGGACAACTACTCCCTTTGCGTGGCATTTTTCGCTTTCAAAGTCCTCGGGGATAACGCCGTAGTTTCCTATCTGTGGGAATGTGTGCATTATTATCTGTCCAGCATAGCTGGGATCGGTCAGGGTCTCCAGATAGCCCACAACTCCGGTATTAAAAACCAGTTCACCGATGGCTTCACCCTCGGCGCCGAAGGACTCACCTTCGAATACCCGCCCGTTTTCGAGAATTATGTAAACCTTACTCATGCTGTTTTTTACCCATGAGCCTGACCATCACGGCTTTTTGAACGTGCAGGCGGTTTTCGGCCTCATCAAATATTTCATCGGCGTGCGCTTCAAATACCTTTTCGGTCACTTCCTCCTCGCGGTGCGCGGGCAGGCAGTGCTGTACTATGGCGTCCGGCTTTGCAGCGGCCATGACTTCGTCGTTTATCTGGTAAGCGGAGAAAATTTTGCAGCGCTCCTTGAACTCCTCTTCCTGACCCATGGACGCCCATACGTCGGTATACAGTACGTCTGCGTCCTTTGCGGCCGCGAAGATGTCGGGCGTGCATGTGAATTTGCCGTTTTCGGAAGCCCATTTCATGATATCTGCATCGGGTTTATAGCTCTCCGGGCAGCCGATAGCGACTTCCATGCCCATCTTTATACATCCGACGATCAGGCTGTTTGCCACGTTGTTGCCGTCGCCGATAAAGCAGAGCTTGAGCCCCTTGAAGCTGTGCTTGTACTCCCTTATGGTCATTAGGTCTGCAAGAACCTGACAGGGGTGGCAGTAGTCGGTCAGTCCGTTTATAACCGGTATGCTGCCGTACTCGGCAAGGGCTTCGACCTCTGACTGCGCGAAGGTGCGTATCATAATACCGTCCAGATAGCGGGACAGAACGCGCGCAGTGTCCTGCACAGGCTCGCCTCGCCCTATCTGAAGGTCACGCGGGGAGAGGAAGAGGGCGGCACCGCCGAGCTGGTACATACCTGTTTCAAAGCTGACCCTTGTGCGGGTGGAGCTCTTCTGAAAGATCATACCCAGAGTTTTGCCCTTGAGAAGAGGGTGCTCTATGCCGTTTTTTTGCTCATACTTGAGCTGGTCGGCAAGGTTCAGTATCTCGACGATCTCCTCTGAGGACAGATCTGCGAGTTTCAGGAGATGGTTCATTGTGCGATTACCCCTTTCAGTATAGTGATTGCTTGTTCAAGTTCCTGCATTTTTATATTGAGCGGCGGCAGAAGTCTTATCTTTGTTTTTGCCGTAAGGACTATAACGCCCTTTTTAAGACATTCCGCCGCCACTTCTTTTGCGTCCTTTTCGATCTCAATGCCAATCATCAGCCCTAGTCCGCTCACGGACCTTACGCCCTTTGCGCTCTGAAGCTGAGAAATTATGTAAACTGATTTTTCCCTCACTTCGTCAAGAAGCTTATCGTCGATTCGTGACAGTATGCTTACCGCTCCGGCGGCACAGATCGGGTTGCCTCCGAAGGTGGAGCCGTGAGAACCGGCGGAGAGTGTGTTTTCAACCTTTTCACCCATCATGCATGCGCCGAGGGGCAGTCCTCCCGCAAGACCTTTTGCTGTTGTCACAATGTCCGGGATGATGTTGTACTGCATGAAGGCGTAGAGTGTGCCTGTTCTGCCGTTTCCTGTCTGGACCTCGTCAATGATCAGAAGAATATCTCTCTCGTCGCAGAGCTTTGCAATTTTTGCCACATACTCCTCTTTCAGCGGGTTCACGCCGCCCTCGCCCTGCACAAGCTCCAGCATGACAGCGCACACAGTGCCGTCACAGAGCGCTGAAAGCGCATCGAAATCGTTGGCTTTGGCGTATTTGAAGCCGTCAAGAAACGGACCGAAGTGTACGTGCATCGAAGCCTGACCCGTTGCGCTTAAGGTGGCCATACTGCGGCCGTGGAAGCTGTTTTCTAAAGTCACTATGTTGTATCGTCCGTCTCCGTATTTGTCATGTGAGTATTTGCGCGCACACTTGACCGCGCACTCGTTGGCTTCCGCTCCGGAGTTACAGAAAAAAACCTTTCTCATGCCGGTTTTATTGCAGAGCATCTCGGCGAGTGTGACCTGGGGCTGGGTATAGTATAGATTGGAGAGGTGCTGCAGCTTGTGAAGCTGCTTTTCGACCGCCGCGATCCACTCGTCGTCGCAGATCCCGAAGCTGTTTACTGCTATCCCGCTGCCCAGATCGATATACTCCTTTCCGTCCGTATCATAGACAGCAGCACCCTTCCCACGGTCGGCGACCATGGGAAATCTGACATAGGTGTTTGCGATAAACTCCCTGTCATTTTTAATAAAATCCATATTATCACATCCTAGTTATGTTAACACATATGGTTTTTGCTAAGAATATCAGTCACATTAATTATGTAAACTTAGAATCAGACAAACATCGTTCCGATACCCTCGTCTGTGAGTGTCTCTATAAGTATGGAGTGCGGAACGCGCCCGTCAATTATGAATACGCGTTTTACGCCGCGGCGTATCGCCTCGATACAGCACTCGACCTTGGGTATCATGCCGCCGGATATGAGGCCCTCGCGCATGAGCTGCGGAGCCTCGCTGACGTTGACCACGGAAATGAGCGTGGCCGGGTCGTCCTTATCGCGCAGGATGCCTGCTATATCCGTCATGGAAATGAAGCTCTCCGCCTTAAGAGTGCCGGCAATCCGGCTGGCGGCTGTATCGGCGTTTATGTTGTAGCAGTTTCCCTCTCTGTCACAGCCGACAGTGGAGATGACGGGTATATAGCCCTTGTCAAGCACGTCCAGGATGGGCTGTGCGTCAATATCTGTTATTTCACCTACAAAACCCAGCTCATCGCTTATTTTCCTTGCCTCGATCATATGCCCGTCTATGCCGGAGAGACCGATGGCCCTGCCGCCCATGTTTCCGATAAGCGACACAAGGTTCTTGGATATTTTACCGGCCAGCACCATCTGTACCACCTGGGCTGTCTCCTCGTCGGTGACACGCAGACCGTCGATAAATCTGGACTTTTTGCCCATCTTTGCGAGTGTCTCGCTTATCTCCGGGCCGCCGCCGTGGACAAGGACGACCTTTACGCCGATGAGAGAGAGAAGAATGATGTCGCCCATAACGGCGCGCTTCAGCTCGTCGTTTATCATCGCGTTGCCGCCGTATTTTATGACGACTATTTTATCGTTGTAGCGCTGTATATAAGGCAGAGCCTCGATCAAAACCTTGGCGCGCTGTGCATTGCTGAGCTTCTCGTTCATCTTGCCGCTCCTTCCGTTTGTCAGCTGCGGTAGTCGCCGTTTATTTTCACATATTCGTAGCTGAGATCACAGCCGAAGGCGCTTGCCGCCGCTTCGCCGTCTCCCAGAGCGACGTCTATTATTATCTCGTCCTCGCCGAGAACTCTTTTTGCGATATCCTCGGAGAAGTTCACTCCGCGTCCGTTCCGGCAGACTGTGACACTGCCGGATCTGGATTTGAAAGTCACGCCGATCTTGTCAAGGTCTGTCTCTACTCCGGCATATCCGATGGCACAGAGCACTCTTCCCCAGTTGGCGTCGGAGCCGAACATCGCGCATTTGAGCAGGGGAGAGCAAATGACCGACTTGGATATGGCTCTAGCCGAGGCTTTATCTTTTGCTCCGGAAACGCAGCACTCCAGCAGCTTTGTCGCGCCCTCGCCGTCCCTTGCGATTAGGCGGCAGAGGTGGGCGGAAAGCTCGAAAAGAGCCGCTCTGAAGGCCTCATAATCGTGGCCCTCTCCAGTTATTTCCTCATTGCCTGCGAGGCCGTTCGCCATTACCAGCATGGTGTCGTTGGTGGAGGTGTCGCGGTCAACGCTTATCATATTGAATGTGTCTTCGGCGCTGCAGCCGAGCGCCTTTTGCAGCATCTCGGGGGAGATCGCAGCGTCTGTGGTAACGAACACCAGCATGGTGGCCATATTGGGATGTATCATGCCGCTGCCCTTGGCTATAGCGCCGATTCTGGCGGGTTTGCCGCCCAGGGAAAACTCTATGGCGGCTTCCTTTTTCCTTGTGTCGGTTGTCATTATAGCCTGCGCCGCGTCGCCGGAACCGCTCTTTCCCAGAGCCGCAGCCAGTGCGTCCATTCCCGAGGAAATCGGCGCAAGATCCAGCGGCTGCCCTATGACGCCGGTGGAAGCTACGGCCACATCGCAGGCGGGTATGCCCAGATGCTTTTCGACCAGGGCGCACATACCCTCTGCAATTTCAATTCCGTTGGCGTTACAGGTGTTGGCGTTTCCGCTGTTGCAGATAATGGCGGATGCATACCCATCAGAAATATTCTTTTTTGTGACTGTGATGGGAGCGCCCTTGACAAGGTTTTGAGTATAGATACCGGCGGTGACGGCGCGCTTTTCGCTGACGATGAGAGCGAGATCTTTTTTTTCGCCCTTTTTGATGCCGCAGTTTATACCGGCGGCTTTATATCCCGCTGCGGCACAGACGCCGCCTTCAATATAAATCATATTATGTAAACCCCCATATAAAAATATTATGTCTTGAGATGCACACGTTACAATAATTATGTCAACTATACTGCGGTGTGGGAAAGAGATAATCCCGTACCCTCAGGCAGACCGCACATGATGTTAAAACACTCTATTGCCGCACCGGAAGCGCCCTTGCCAAGATTGTCGAATCTGGAGCTGACGAGAAGACGCCCGTCGCTGCCGCCTACAAATATTTCCATGTCGTCGCGCCCTGCCAGGGCGTTTGTATAGAGAGCGGTCTGAGAATCGCCCGGGACTCTTACAAGTCCGCGGCCAGCATAGTGCTTCTCATAAATCTGCCGCAACTCTTCGGGAGAGATTTGACCGCGGAGCTGGTGCGCGTGAAGAGGAACGGTCACAAGCATGCCCGCATAGAAATCGTCTACTATCGGCATGAATATCGGTTCTGACAAAAGAGAGCACTGTGCGGTCATTTCCGGAAGATGCTTGTGGTTCTGATCCATACTGTAGAGCTTTGGACTGAAAAGCGTATCGGAACGTCCGCTTGACTCATATTCGGCTATCAGCTTCTTGCCGCCCCCGCTGTATCCTGTAAGCGAGACGCAGCTTAGCCTGCAGTCCTTATCGAGGACGCCCGCCTTGATGAGCGGATACACAAGGGCGATGAAGCCTGAGGCGTGGCAGCCGGGGACTGCCACACGCTTGGCGCCTTTTATGTCCGCATAGTGCTGCTTGGAGAGCTCGGGAAAGCCGTATGCCCAGCCGGGATCTGTCCTGTGAGCCGTGGAGGTGTCGAGTATGCGCACCGGCAGGTCCTCCGCAAGCTCCGATATCTCACGGGCTGCGGCATCGGGAAGGCACAGAAAGGCGTAGTCCGCTTTTTCCATGATTCTCTTTATTTCGGAGGAGTCTTTGCGCAGCTCCGAGCTGATTTCCAAAAGCTCGACATCGCTTCTTCCCACCAACCGGCTTTTCAGGCGCAGACCTGTCGTTCCTTCCGAACCGACTATAAATACCTTTACCATTTTTAACACCACTGTATAAATATTCGTATCATATGAATATAATACGCTTTTTGTCCATTTATTTCAAGAATAATCCGCTTTATTATGGCATAATCTTTTCAGTTGATCTGGTACTAAATTTGTGCATATATACAGTCGTAGACATATCACACTAATTGCCGTGGGCCCGCGGCACACATCATATACAAATTGAATATATATTAGTTTGGACAAAAAAACTCCACGGCTTGCGCCGTGGAGTACGATATAAATAATATATTTTGTTCTTTTTGCAAAGACATGGAGGTCTGTACACATATTTCCCTTTTGTACCATGCAAAACAAAACCATTTTTACTGAGCCAAAGCTCTGTCAAGCCACACGGAGGCTATATCCATTGCGGCATAAAGGCTGTCCTTCTCGCTGGTTTTGATGACGCGGTCACGGGATTTCAGATCCGGGTCGGTAAGCTGAAGCTGGACGGAAACTTTTGTTGCAACGTCAAGATCTTTGACCTTTTTGGACTCGAGCACCTGTAGAAGAATAATGTACTTATCTTCCATGCTGCCGTAATAGATAATGTTATCCTTGCGGCGCAGGGGGTGTTCTTTGTATTCAAGTGTTGTTTTCTTTTCTGCTGCCATTTATCTGATCCTTTCCGAGTTGCACCAAATTTCAATCTATCAAGAGATTCTACCATACACTTTTCTTATTGTCAACTTTTGTAATTAGTTTTTACATAGTGACCCCGTGTAGGCATGGCAAAAAGATTTATTATTTAGTGTGTTTTCGGCTTTGTAAGCGTTACTTCATGTTAAACTGTTACTTTTTCAATGGCTGTCTCCCATAACACCGCATTTTGTCATTGAATT
>ERZ764778.694-NODE-694-length-38226-cov-8.967069_pt1 | contig 38226 bp, 30 predicted proteins | sample MGYA00374951_ERZ764778 | MGnify/ENA primary metagenome ERZ764778 (study PRJEB28918, sample SAMN05720193) | bioreactor metagenome | isolation source: Anaerobic biogas reactor | place: USA:Washington, USA | collected 2015-08-08 ...
CTGGCTAAATCCGCGGGAATATAAAGCTCCTCCACCCGGCAGTTTTTCAGCGGTTCGGCCGATACATGTGTAATACCCTTAAACTCGTTGGTTTCATCCTTCTGCAGATAAGCAGCATCTTTTCGGGGCAAATCCTTGATCACAAAATGATCGCGCATTTTCATATACAATTCACCGTTGCGGCTGATGGCTGAACGGCCGATCATAGCGGCCTTGTCAGGCTTGATCTGCAAAACATCTTCAAAAGCATAGTCAATAACGTAGACATCTCCGGGAATCAGTTCCTCATAGAACCAGATTTCGCTCTTAAGATGTAGCAAATGCTTAAAATTGGACCCCAGCCCCTCGATTGCTTCCATAAAACCAATCGCTCGGGAAAAATCCGAATAGGTGAAGGGCACGACTACATCTTCGGGTACCCCGAAGAGTTTGTACCACTTCTTTTTTCCTCTGGGATAAAGTACGAAATGATCATCCCTGCCCACCCGACGTTTCTTAAATATTACTCGGTGCGGCCGCAAAACGCCCTTGATCGCGCTGCGGTAAAAATATCTTTTATAGGCTAGAGTTCCGGGATGTTTGCGGTTGTAGACAGGTTCGACTACTGGTTCCATGCCGATCCCCCCATTGTTTATAATTGCTTGTATATAAAATCAACATTTCAATGTGATATTCTTTGCAAACCTTTATATGTTTATCCTTGTCGGCAGAAGATTAGTACCCCGCAACCTCATAGCGGTTGCGGCCGTTTTGTTTGGCCTGGTACATGGCGAAATCGGCAGCCTGCACAATGCCTTTTATACCCGCATGATCAGCGGTATCGTTGCTGGCCAGTCCCAGGCTTATAGTCACCGGTATATTATTATTATTAAACAGCACCGGCTGGGACTTGATAACATTCAAAAGACGTCTGGCTATCAGTTGAGCTTCCTCAATCGCACAACCAGGCAGCACCAGCAGAAATTCCTCTCCGCCATAACGACCTACGCTATCATAAGTACGCAGGGTGTTTTTCATCCGTTGGGCGGTTTCCGCAAGCACCGTATCTCCTGCCATATGCCCGTACGTATCATTGATTTGTTTGAAATGATCCAGATCCCCCATAATTAGAGACAGTTTATCATTCTGACGTTCAGCGCGGTTAAGTTCTTTTTCCAAAACCTTGATGATTTCCCCCCGGTTCAAGATCCCGGTCAACGCATCATGCTGCGCCATATAGCGCTGCTTCTCCAGGGCTTCCTGCAGGGATTGCTGCAATTCCAGTATGCGCTTGCCTACCTTCAAACGCATTTCAAATTCCTGCGGTATGAATGGTTTGGTGATGTAATCATCGGCTCCGGCATTGAGCCCCGCAATAATATCTTCTTTGCTGTTTCGTCCGGTAAGCAGAATAATATAACGGTAATTTTCATCATCCGATGAGCGTATCCGTTTGCACAACTCGGTTCCGTCCATTTGGGGCATAATCCAGTCGAGAACCACCAGACGGGGTGAGTGCTCCTGCAGGACTTGCCAGGCACGTTCACCGTCTGCAGCTTCCAAGGCCTCATAACCCATTGATGTGACAATGTCTTTTACCAATAAACGAGAGAGTTTGTCATCATCGGCAATCAACACTTTCATATGCCTCTTCCCCTCCGCCTGTATTCGAATCACGATCAGCTCCAAAGTTCAACTTATATCAGTGTACTTTATTTTCTACTGCTAATAAAGTCTCAATTTGCTTCAGCTGCAGCTGTGTCATGCTGAGCGTCGGTGCATCTCATAACCGGATAAATGCGACAAAATCATACCCGCCGGGCCTCCAATCGCGGGCCATCGCGCTCGATAACCTGGCGGGCATAAATTATCGGCCGCAGATAGCTAACTCCCCCTTCTTTCCATAAACCAGCGGTCTTCTTCCAGAAACAAATAAACAGTCTTATTTTCTATCCTACAGGTATAACGCATGCCTGTACCTCCGGCTTTAAGGCTGGCCGCCCGGCGAATGTCGATAACTCTATCAATAGCATATTCGCGCCCGTCTTCCCATATCAAGGAAGTGGGCTTAAATCCGCCGTCCGGGTAAAATACCGCCTTGACGCTGACATACACTTTATCCGGGTTGCAGTAACGTCTCTCCTCCATTATAGTCATTTACCTCCTTCACGGTAATCTGCCTTCCTTAAAAAATGCCACCGGATGGATGACATGATCCTCCCTGGGATTTATCGCTCCCAATTTCTCATCCTGCAGCAAAAGTGCCCGCTGGATGGAGAAATGGCCGAAGCGGTGTCGCAATCCATCAACCGCAGCTTCAATTTTTTCCTGTTTCCGGCGTCTTTCTTCATCTTCAAATAAAAAAAGCTGCTCACAGCTGTCTGCCGCCACCAGATCAGTTCCCTTTACCCCCAGGCTGCGAACGGGATTTTCCCAAGTGTAATGGGCATGAAAAAGACTCATCGCCTTTTCAGCCAGATCTGATGAAAGTTGGGTAGGCCTTAAAAATTTACCTTGGGTACTAATGCTGTAAAGATTTTTGTCGCGAACATAGATCTGGGCGGTGCGGCATTTAAAGCCGTGTTCACGCATACGCTCCGCCACACTTTCACTGAGTACATAAAAAGTCATCTCTACATCCTCATCCGTTTCCAGATCGCGGGGAGCGGTGATGCTGTTGCCGACACTTTTGATCTGGGCTTCCTCACCCATGCGGACAACCGGCGAGCTGTCCAGGCCGTTGGCAAAAGACCACAGCACCTCCCCCCACTTGCCCAGCAGAGAGCGCAGCCAGGCAGGGTCGGCAAGGGCAATATCACCAATGCTGATGATGCCCCGGGCAGCCAGTTTGCGTTTGGTGGCCCGGCCTACATAAAGCAGGTCACCGGCCGGCAAAGGCCAGACCATTTGCCTGAAGTTGTCGCTGGTGATGACGGTGGTGGCATCGGGCTTTTTCATATCACTGCCCAGCTTGGCAAAAATCTTGTTGTAGCTCACCCCGACGGAAGCAGTTACCCCCATTTCCTCTTTGATACGTACTCTGATCTGGTCAGCGATCTCCCTGCCATCTCCATATACATGACAACTGCCGGTTACATCCAGCCAGGCTTCATCCAAGCCAAACGGTTCCACCTGATCGGTATAGCTGGCGTAAATCTCCCGGGCCAGACGGGCAAAGCGCAGATATAACCCGAAATTAGGCGGCAGTACAATCAAACCGGGACATTTTTGCTGCGCCTGCCAGATGGCTTCACCGGTCTGAATACCGGTGGCTTTGGCCGGATAGTTTTTGGCCAGTACAATCCCATGACGCAAAAGCGGATCTCCGCAAACTGCTACCGGCTTGGCGCGTATTTCCGGGCGATGCAGACATTCGACCGAAGCATAGAAATTATTCAGGTCTGAATGCAGGATAACCCTTTCCTTCATATCCAACCCCCGCATTTCAGGAACACTTGTTCCATTATGATAGCACTTTAATTGCGCAAGTCAAGTGTTGCTCCGGGGAAGGTAAAATGTTGAAGGTAGGAATAAGCAGAGAATTTTTAAGCTGTGGGAACAAGTTATAAATGCTCAATAAACAGGTATTCAATGGAGGCTTTTCTGCCCGGGGAGGGGTTGGGATCTCTGCATGGTTTTTATACGAAAGGCGGCCATGAAGGATATAAATCCATTCATGACCACCGCGATTTTATAGGTTTTATTGTTTTTTATTTCCTTATACAGAAGTTTCGCTGGCATATCCGATCCTTTCCTGCTGTAAATATTCCGGACTGACTGTGATCCTGCTTCTGAATACATAATAAGCCCAGGCGGTATAGAGCAGCACAACCGGTATCAGGGTCAGAGCCACAATGGTCATAACTTTCAGGGTATAAGGACTGGAGGAGATGTTGTAGATGGTCAGGCTGAATGATTCATTGATACTGGAAACCATGACCCGCGGGAACAAGGCCGTAAATAAAGCTGCGATTATAGCTATGATGGATACCCCGTTTAAGGTAAAAGCCAGTCCGCTGTGACGCCTGCGCATACAGACATAAGAAAGCAACAAAGCCAACGCGCCGGCCAGGGTCAGGGCAACCGAAACGGGGGAAGTGAAAACATTGGTGGTAAGCGCAGCGACAACCCCAACGATAACAGCCGTTACAAGGGCCAGCCGCCCCGTACGGATGGCAGTGATATAAGCCCGCTCCAGCAATTCTCCCTGCAGCTTTAAAGTAAGGAATACCGCGCCATGATAGATAAAAAATATAACCAGATCCAAACCGTAAAAAAGTGCCGGCGGGGATAGAAGATCAAAGAGATTGCCCACATATTCCTTTTCCGCATTAATCGGCACACCCACCAGCAGACTAGCCAGCGCCACTGCCAGCAGGAAGGGGATGAGCAGACTGGTGATGCCCAGCAAAAGGTTCCAGGTTTTATGCCAGCCAGGCTTGTCAACGCGACCCCGGAAGTCGATCGCGACCCCGCGAATAATCAAAGCAGCCAAAACCAGAAAAAGAGCACTGTAATAGCCGCTGAACATGGTGGCATACCACCCCGGAAAAGCTGCAAACATGGCTCCGCCCGCGGTTAACAGCCAAACCTCATTAGCCCCCCAAAATGGTTCAATGGAATGAATGATCATATTTTTCTCTGTATCGTTGTGCCCCAGCCATTGCATCAGCATGCCAACCCCGAAATCGAAGCCTTCGAGGAAGAAAAAGCCCGCGAACAATACAGCGATTAAAATAAACCAGAGTTCATTTAAGCCCATTCAGACACCTCCTCCGAAGCCTCTGCTGAATCTTGTCTGTTTTCTCTAAGCCCCAGATATATAGCGACCACAGCCAGAACTCCATAAAGCAGCGTAAAGCCAATGGTGGAGGCCAACACCTGACTGCCGGTGACCGCTGGTAAAACTGCCTGTTCCGTAGTCAGCAACTTGTAGACGATAAACGGCTGCCGCCCCATTTCTGTCAGGAACCAGCCAAAGGAATTACACAGGAAGGGCAAAGGCAATATCAAAGTATGTTTATATTTTAGCAAAATTTCGACTGCTTTAAAACGTAAGTTTTTCTCACCGACTATTCAGTAAGCAATGTTTTTCAAAATGTGAGCGATGTGTACATGATTTTACCAACGAATAAATTCAAACGAAAGCATAAAAGCTAAACCATAAGAACCAAGAAAGGAGAACCTTTATGAAAACGCTCTGGAAAGGTGCGGTCAGTTTTGGTCTGGTCAATATTCCCGTCAGCATGTACGTAGCCACCGAAAACAAGGATTTAAAATTTAATTATCTGCATCAGAAATGCATGGCACCGATTAACTACAAAAAAGTCTGCTCCAAATGCGATCAGGAAGTAAAACCGGAGGAAATCGTCAAAGGTTATGAGTTTCAGAAGGGCAGCTATATCATCATGAATGAAGAAGATTTCGCCCGCATTCCGCAGGAAAATACCAAAACCATAGATATTCTTGATTTTGTCAAATTGGAGCAGGTCGATCCGATATATTTTGATAAAAGTTATTACCTGGAACCTTCTTCCGGTGGTGACAAAGCCTACACCCTGATCGTAGAGGCCATGAAAAATACCGGCAAGATTGCCATCGCCAAAATCATGATCCGCTCCAAACAGTCTTTGGCGGCTTTGCGGGTAAAAGACGAACATCTGGTTATGGAAACAATTTTCTATCCTGATGAAATCAGATCTCCTGCCTCCTTGAGTACTGGTGTCGGTATTGACAAGCTGCACGAAAATGAGCTGAAAATGGCCGTGGATCTGATTGAAAACCTGTCCATCGATTTTGATCCCGCCCGCTACGAAGATGAATACCGGCAGGCCTTGTGGGAATTGATCGAAGCCAAAATAGCGGGACAGGAGTATGTCAGTCCGACCCCCGAACCACAGGGCGGAAAAGTCGTTGACTTGATGGAAGCACTAAAAGCCAGTGTACAGATGACCGAAGCCAAAAAAACAAAGCCAGCCGCGAAGAAAAAAGCCGGTACCGGCAAGCGGGCCAAAACAGGCACCTGAAATGCAAGTCGAGCTAGGTAATTATCGAATGCAAACGCCTCGGATTGCGTGATTTAAAGGAGGAAATTATATGACGGAGGCTACATTGGATATCGTCGGCCGTGAAGTTTCGCTCAGCAATCTCGACCGGATTTTGTGGCCGGAGCCAGGCTATACCAAAAAAGATCTGATTGCATACTACAGCGCCGTTTTTCCCTATATGGCCCCTCATCTGGCCCGGCGCCCGCTGGTTTTCACCCGTTATCCGGGCGGGATTAACAGCAACTCATTTTATCAAAAAAATGCCCCTGCCAATCTGCCGGAATGGTTTCAAACCTATGCCTGGACAGATAACAGCGGCAAAAGCAAAAATTATGTCCTGGTTAATACCGCCGCTGATTTGGTCTGGCTGGCCAATCAGGCCTGCCTGGAGATACATCCCTGGATGTCACAGATCGATAGTATTGAATATCCTGATTTTATTGTTTTTGACCTCGATCCTTCTGAAGACAATACCTTCACCGATGTGGTGACCATAGCCAAACTACTCAAACAGTTGCTGGATGAGCTTGGGTTACGAACTTATCCCAAGACATCGGGCTCGTTGGGACTGCATATATACCTTCCCGTGGTAAATCGCTATAGTTATGACCAGGTTCGTAAATTCGGGCATGCCATTGCCGCCATGATATGCAAGATCCTTCCTGATAATGCCACCATTGAACGCTCTGTCCGCAGTCGGGGGCCAAGAATCTATGTTGATTACCTACAGAACGGACTGGGCAAAACCGTCTGTGCACCCTATAGTGTTCGGCCCCGTCCGCAGGCCACCGTTTCAGCACCCTTTGCCTGGCAGGAGTTGGACTCAATTGCCCCGATACAGTTCACCATAAAAACAATGCCGGGACTGCTTGCCCGGCGTGGAGATTTGTTCAGCGAAGTTCTGAGTGATCGGCAGGAGCTGGAGCCGACCTTGAAAATGCTGGGGATTTCCATATAAAAAGCCCAAAAATCTAATCCCTGATGATGCAGGGATAAATAATAGCATTAAGCAGAACACTTTAATAGCACCGATTTTACCAAACAATTAAATGTGCAGATTGATTGCGGCGGGCGTTTAAAGGCGCCCCAGCAGGTCATCAATAAACTGGCGGGCAGAGCGGCCCGATCTGCCATGATGACTCAACTCCCACTGAATCGCCTTGCCTCTTAATTCTTGCAGATCCATCTTGATACCTTCATTTTCAGCCATCTCCGCCACCATCCGCAGATAAAGTTCCTGGTCAGGGGACAGATAGGCCAAACTGATGCCGAAGCGGTCTGCAAAGGATAGTTTCTCCTGCTGGGAGTCGGGAGGAAACACCTCGTCTTCACCACGCTGACGATCATTCCAATTCTCGCGGATAAGATGGCGGCGATTGGAAGTCACATAAAAGAGGATATTTTGCGGACGTACCTCCAGACTGCCTTCCATGCTGGCTTTGATATATTTGTAATCCACCTCGAAATCCTCAAAGGAAAGGTCATCAATAAAGATAATAAAACGATGGCAGCGATAACGCAGCTGATCTGTAATCTTATGAATATCAGCCAGTTGGCGGCGGCTAATTTCCACCATCCGCAAACCCTGCTCAGCAAAGCGGTTCAGTAAAGCTTTAACCGAAGACGATTTGCCAGTCCCTTTGGCGCCATAAAGCAACACATTGTTGGCCGGCTTGCCCTCCACAAAGGCACTCGTATTATCCAACAAAATTTGTTTTTGATAGTCATAGCCGATGATTTTATCCATGGTGACCGGATCAGGGTGAGTGATAGGCCGCAAACCGCCGTCCCAGCGAAAAGCGCTGTAGCGTCCCAACAGCCCGCAGCCAAATTGTCGATAGTATGATTCGAGTGCCGCCAGCATCGCTTCCGGATCAGATACCCCCGCCGATCCAAACAACTTACCTTTAGCCTCTAAACGAGCCGGATCACAGGGAATCAAGCCCTTAAAACAAGGATAATTGCAGGTCAAAGGAATGGATACTGATTTACCTATATCTGACCATTTAAGGCTGTATAAATTGCGCAGAATGTCTAAATCATGCCGGGCCATACCACGCAGCTGCGGATTAATTTCATCGCCGCTAAGTTCACATTCCAGACTAAAGGGGTTTTCGTCTTCCAGCATCAAATCAAAAAAGTAGGCCTGCCATACATCTCCCTGACTGCCATGCATACGGCTGTATTCAAGCAATCTATGGCTTATGCGGTAAAATATATCCTCAAATCCGGACTGGTCGGCGGTACGGTCATAATCAATTATTTGACAGACCAGATTAACCAGCTCGTCATCAAGCAGGCTACGGTAAAGAATCAAACTATTAAATTCTGCATTATTACTGATCATTTTATAACCTTCATAGAAGTCGCGGACAGGAGAAGTCATCGTTTCCTGCCCAAAGTAATGCCCGGCAATTAATGTTTTTTATGATTGCCATCGGGGCCATGCTGGTGGTCATGGCTGCAGTCCTGACCATGATGGTGATGATGGCACGTATCATCGCAGACATGATCCTCGGGAATGATTTCTATATTTTCCAGCTGGATCTCGACCTGTTCACGAATGGATGCCAGATAAATTTTATAAAGCCGCTTCTGCTCTGCCTGTTCTGCCAGAGTCAGTCCCCCGTTCCTTTTCTTGCGTGCCAGTTCATTTATGCGCTGTACCAGTTCTTCGGTTATCATAATTTGCACCCCTATTTCAATACAACTCTCCCGCTCATTATATTATCAAAGCTATGATTGGGCAAGGTGTGACATGGCAGCAAAGGGCCTCAGTACAATGGCTGCAGAAGGGCAGCATTCCTGACATAACCCGCAAGAAATGCATAATTCGGTTTTGATTATATATACACCCACAGGACTTATGGCTTCTGTCGGGCAGACATCAGCGCATAAACCGCAGCTGGAGCATTTATCTTTTAAAATAATATACATTTGCTTCTCCAATAATCAAACCAGCCCAATGAAATGATTTTTTATTTCAGCCTGTCCACCGCTTCCTCATGGCAGAGCGCCCCGGCTTCATAAAGGGCATTTATTTGTTCAGGGCTGTAGCCCAATAATTCATTCAGTACCTGATGGTTGTGCTCCCCCAGAAAAGGACTGTAGCCGCGTACGCCGGCAGGGGTTGCCGACATTTTCAGCGGACTGCCGTACATCTTCATGGGACCTATAAAAGGCTGATCGATCAAAGGCATCATCTCCCGCGCTCTGATCTGCGGGTCAGTATCGCAAAGTTCCTCAATCGTCCGTGCCCGCATGCAGGGTATGCCTACCTCGTTAAAAATCCGTTCCACTTCTTCAACCGATTCCTGTTCCATTACCCATTCATCGAGAGCATTATTAACCACTTGGGGATTTTGACAACGTGCGCTTACATCTATGGAACGCGGGTCATCAAGCAGCCACATATATTTTTCCCCCATGGTTTTTACCATCGCTTCCCAGCGATTGTCTGATAGCAAGGCAATCCCGACCACACCGTTTTTCCCTTTATAAATCCCGTAAGGGGCATAGCCTTCATGGAGACGGCCTATTTTTCCGGGATAAACGGGCTCACCTACCGCTTGTCCCAACGTATACCAGGGAACCGAATTTTCATGCAGGGAAAAAAGACAGTCCATCATGGCAATATCTATATTCTGTCCGATTCCCTGGTTCTTTTTCACCAGCAGGGCCGCTACGATCGCCAGTGCCGCATGTATCCCGGCTACAGTATCGCCAACCGAATTAGGCGCGATCTGATACACTTCACTCTGCGCCGTCCAGCCGCTGGCTACCTGGGCAATCATATCGTAACCGGGTTTTTGGCTGTATGGTCCCCAGTGGCCGAAACAAGAAATGGAACAGTAAATTATGTCTTGCTTGATCTCCTTTACCGAATCATAATCAAGCCCTAAACGTTCCATTACGCCCGGAGCATAATTTTCCACCAGAACATCCGCGTGCTCGATCAGATCAATAATAAGCTCCTTGCCCTGCGGATTTTTCAGGTCCACACAAAGGCTTTTTTTGCCACGGTTGACATTTATGGAATAGGAACTCTGAGTAACTCCGTTACAGGTTTTTTGTATGTTCAGATGCCGTTCGTTGGCGCCTTTACCATAAGGTTCTATCTTAATCACCGTAGCCCCCATATCTGCCAGCAGCTTGGTGCAATGCGGACCGGCCAGCACCCAGGTAAAATCCACCACCGTCACGCCCTGCAGGCTACCGGGCGGGGTATTCTTTAAAGAAGTCATTTTCCATCTTCTCCTCACGATTATGTTTTCAACATCGTATGGCTATCATAATTTTCTATAATTATAATCAACAATTCCTGTTTCTGAAACCTGATAGATCAAATGCCTTGCACAATAAAAGGGATGCCCCGGGTGTATCAGCAACACCTGCAGCATCCCCTGGTATTTGATGATTTTTAAATTAAACCATATATTTCATATTGGTCAGATAGATTCTCTCGCAGCCAGAACTATTTTTCGCATATACAAACCTCCTTTTGTAAGCTTACGCTAAAAAGGAAAGTTTCTTACATAGCCGCAAGTGAACCCATATATTTCCCATATGTTAAATCAACCACACGGCTATGCGGGATAATGACCTGACAAACCTTAATAGTTACAGGACTTCAACGATCGTGGCCATGGCCGGGCCGCCGCCGGCGCACAGGGAGGCACAGCCAAACCGCTTGTTTTGACGACGCAACTCGTTGATTGCAGCGATGATGATACGCAAACCAGTATTGCCCACTGGATGACCCAGTGCGATGCCGGAGCCGTTCAGATTGACCTTGGCCATATCCAACTGCAGCTCACGATTACAGGCCAGAAACTGTGCTGCAAAGGCTTCATTGATCTCAAAGTAATCAATATCATCACTGGTCATATCAGCAAATTTCAAAGCCCGTCTGACTGCCGGGACTACTCCAAAGCCCATAATGCTTGGATCAACTGATGCCGAAGCGGTGGCTACGATGCGGGCCAAAGGTTTAATACCCATTTCATCTGCTTTATCCGCGCCCATAAGGATAGCCGCACAGGCACCGTCATTGATTCCGGAAGCGTTGCCGGCAGTCACGGTCCCACCCTCTTTAAAGACCGGTTTTAGTTTGGCCAGGGCCTCTCGGCTGGTATTAGGATTGGGGTGCTCATCGGTATCAAAAATGACCGTTCCTTTTTTGGTCTTCAGTTCAATGGGAACGATCTCATCCTTGAATTTACCTGCCGCAATAGCGGCACAGGCACGCTGATGTCCCAATAAGGCCAGCTCGTCCTGTTCTTCACGGGTGACGCTATATTTCACGGCCAGGTTCTCAGCGGTAACCCCCTGATGATAGTTGCAGAAAACATCGATCAGCGCATCATAATACAATCCGTCATGCAGTTCGCTGCTGCCCATGCGGTAGCCTGTACGTGCCTTGGTCAGCAGATAAGGAACATTGCTCATGCTCTCGATGCCAACCACTGCACCGATATCGATTTTGTTAAGCATGATCTCCTGGCTGATGATTTCCAATGAACGCATTGAAGAAGGACATTGCTGGTTTATCGTCAGAGAAACTGTTTCCACCGGGCATCCCGCATTCAACGTTACCTGTCTGCTCGGATTCCCCTTACAACCGGCTTGGTAAACCTGCCCGGTAGCCACTTCTTCGATCAAAACAGGATCAATCCCCGCTTTGCCGATGGCCGCTTTTAAAGCTGCTGTCCCCAGCTGCACCGCTGTTTTGTCCTTTAACGCTCCCAGAAAATCACCTATCGGTGTTCTCATCGCACTTACTATAACAACATCACGCATTTTTCCTCCACCCTTTCTTTTGCAATTATAGTCTTCGCCAACTTAACTAAGCATTTGCTTAGGCCAGTACGCTTTTGCCGATGATAATACGCTGTACCTGAGCTGTACCCTCAAATATCTGCAGTATTTTGGCGTCCCGCATCATTTTTTCCACCGGATAATCCCGACAGAAACCATACCCGCCCAGGATCTGGATGGCGTTGGTAGTAACCCGGTTGGCCATATCGGCAGCAAAACACTTGCTCATGGCAGACAGATCAGCGGCCATCATATTATTATCCAAAAGCCAGGCCGCCTTCTGCCATAACAGCCGGGCGGCTTCTATTTCCATGGCCATGTCCGCCAGCATAAATTGAATCCCCTGAAAATCGCCGATATTGCGACCGAAAGCTTTCCTTTCCCGGGCGTAGTCACGCGCAAATTCAAACGCTCCCATAGCCAGACCGGTAGCCGCTGAGGCTACAAACGGACGGGAAGAATTAAAGGATTTCATGGCCAGCTTGAAACCGTCGCCTTCCTCACCCAGCCTGTATTTCTTATGTACTTTAACATTGTCAAAAATAATCTCCGAAGTTTCCGAGCAGCGCAGCCCCATTTTATGTTCACTCTTACCAAAGGAAACCCCTTCCGTCTTGGTATCTACCATAAAAAAGCTCTGGGCCCGGTTGCCCTTGGTCTTGTCATGGGTAGCAAGCACGGTCAGCTTGTCGGCGTGTTTGGCGTTGGTTATAAATATTTTTGTACCATTGAGGATGTAGTAGTCTCCATCTTTTTTACAGGTGGTAGAAATTCCGGCCACATCTGAACCTGCCCCCGGCTCAGTTACCGCATAAGCTGCCAGCTGACCTTCCTCACATAAACCCGGGAACCAATCATCCCACTGTTCCTCGGTGCCCCCATAAAGAACCGGTTCTGAAGCCAGCATATTGGCTTTAAGCGTCATGGCAATACCTAAACAACCACGGCTCATTTCTTCTATTACCATACATAGGCCGACATGGCCAAACTCCATACCATTATACTTCTCGGGTGCATTCATACAGTTAAGTCCCAGGTCAGCCATTTTTTTGACTTCCGGCCAGGGAAATTCTTCTGATTCATCATAAGCTGCCCGTACCGGTATGATCTCATTTTCAACAAATTTTCTTACCGTCTTCTTTAAAGCAAGCTGGTCTTCATTATAAGTAAATCCAAACGCCATTGATTGTCTCCCCCTCAAATGCAAATGTTTTTCCTAAGGCTTGTTCAAGTGAATTTCATGCAGTAAACAATAATAGGAATGAAAAGCAACAAAAATTATGGGCACATGATGTTTTTGAAATGAAATCTTATAATAATGAGAGAATATTATCGCCTCAGTGCTTTTATAAGCTCCTTTCTCCTGGGGTTGATGCCTCCTTTCTTTTATATTGCTCAGGGTATGAAAATATTCTCGTCATCGATATAACATAACGTAAAATTTATAACATTTCGTCATTAATAAACGTAATATAGAATCCATTATATTCCATCATGTAATATTTACAAGCATTTTTTAACAACCTGTGAGAATTTTAGATGATGCTTACAGTAAAAACAGATTAACGGCTAAAGCCATTTGGAGATGATGCCAAAATAAAGGTTTAAGGGATGGCTTTACTACTGTGCTAAGGCCAAAATCGTAACCGGGGTGGGTCTCGCCAGATATGAAAGGCATCCGGGATATTCATAACCCCGGATGCTTGTATCGTAGCGACTGCCCGAGCTGCATTAACGGTTTTTTTAATCTTCGTAAAGTTTGTCAATCAGTGGTTTGTACTTCTGATCAATGAATTTGCGCTTCAGTTTTAATGTCGGGGTTAGTTCTCAATATTTTACATGCTGTTTTTACGGATTTTTCATCTCAGGCAGCCGTTGTTTCTTAGCGCCAGCACTACCATTTTGCGGTAAATCCTTTCCTTCACCCCGAAAGGTCTGAGCAATTCAAGCCTTTCCAGGTGGTGATCGATTCCCTTTGGAATTGGCCGCAACAATTCCAGCAGCATACCTTTGGCAACTTGCAGCGGATACCCGCCGGCCAGTGACTTCAATGCTTTCAGAGAGCCTGCCAGTTCAATATCGTCTTTGGTCAGGTCAGTTCCAAACGGGAAGGGCGGGAAATATCCCTGCGCATGATAGGGGGCCAGCAGGGCTTTGAGTTTTTCTGGAGTATTATGCCGGTATTCTTCCGGGATTTCGTAATCCATGGGGATCTTGCCATATTTCTTGGCCTTAGCCAGCAGCTGCTTCTGGAATCTGGAGTCAGCAATGTTGATCATCTCTGCTATGACTTGTTTGTCCGGTTTGCCGCGTACATCTGCAATCCCGTATTCGGTTATGATGATGTCCTTCAAGTGCTTGGGTATGGTGCAGTGACCATAGTTAAACCTGATGTTGGAGCGCAGCTTGCGTCCCGAACCTTTGGTACTTCTGAGTACGATAATGACCCTGGCATCATGCAGGGCGTGACCCATGGCAACAAAGTTGTACTGCCCTCCGACCCCGCTGACGATCCTTCCGTCTTCCAACTGATCGGAGACGATAGCTCCCAAAACTGTTGCCATCATGCCGGTATTCACAAACCGTCCATCTTTTCTTTGCAAGGTCCTTAGTTCCTCATCACCGTAAAGCTGATTTACCTTCTCAACCCCCGACATGGCAAACAGCTGTCGTTCCTCTTCACTCATGTCATTAAGCGCCTGGTAGAATGATTTGGGGCCGACAAAAAAAGCCCCCTGAATAATCGTGCCTTTAAGCAGTTCCTGGCCTAACAGCTTTCTTATCTCCATTCTGGCTTGTTCATCACGCAGGTCGGCAGAATAAGCAATCTCCTCATCATAAATCCTGCCATCTTCAAATCTCAAGCCTTTGCTCAGAATGCCAAATTCCGTCAGAAATTTGAAATCCTCATCGTTGAGCGGAGATTGGATCGCTTTCATCGCCAGCAACCGATCAAGAATGTCAGGCGGGATGTTGTCTGCTGCCAGATAGCCTTCGTTGATCAGTTTCATGATCGGGACGCTGTCAAAGACCTTGCGCTTTAAAATTTTGTTTTTATAAAGCTGCATAAATGCATCGACAAACATTTCCGATGAACCGTATAGGCCTTGCTTGAATACGTCAGTACCGCCCCATTTATTAATAAGACGTTCGCAGCGTTTCTTTATATTGATTTTCTCCAGCAGTTCCTGATAGATATCATTGTGATCGTTGCGCATGATTAAACCAGCTACAATCGCATCACCGAGGGCACCGATGCCTACCTGCAGGGTTCCGCCATCCTTGATTAAAGTGCTGGTATGGATACCGATCATATAATCAGCCACAGAAACCGGATCCTTGGGAGCGCCAAACAGCTGATAATCAAAAAAAGGTCCCTGTAGAACCATGTCGTAGGTATCCGCCCCCACGACTGCATCGCCGTACATAAACGGCATATTGGAATTGACCTCCCCGATGATAGCAAATTTTTCTCCCTGGAGACGGCGCCTGCCGATTTCTTTTAAACCTTCTACGATGATATCGGTGTTGCAGCCCATTGAATACATGGTTTTGCCGTCTATTTCGCGGATGCCCAACGGATTGGCAAATACATTTACCCCAAAATCGAGTGCATCACGTACGATGTGGGTATAATGGGAAGCCAGGTGATTCTGCTGCGCGATCGGGTCATTGAGATAGGTACCGGCTTTGCTGTAAAATTCGTATGACTCGACATTTGGGGGAAGTTTTCCTTGTCTATAATCGATCATGTACTCAAGATCAGGAACCCCCTCAAACAATCTAGGGTTAAGAGTTTTATATATTCTTCTTTCCAGTTCGGACTTGCCAGTAGGTTTCTCCAATGGAAAAGCGGTAACGATTTTTAGATTGATGGTAGGGTCTTCTTTGGCCCTTCGGTAAATTTCGTTACACAAGCGAATTGGCTTGCCCAAGGCAAGAGACATTGCGAAAACGATATCTTTGCCGATGTAGGCAATAACCTCATCAACACATTTCTGAACGTCGTCACAGATCACGCCTGCATATGGTTCCATTTCATCACTCCTCTCACTAAATTCAGAAGTCAAAAATAATACGGCATTAATATTCATAATATTCTGTAAAATATAATAAAATTCCTACTTTGAAAAATGAGAATTTGCAGTCTGACAGCGAGACCTGTGGGTTTCCTCGGCAAAGTTTGGTTGTATTAATTTGTTAATCGGCCTATAATTAGACTATTATCAACTGCAAGCTATACTTAAGCATGAGGAGGAAAATAGTTAATGGCTATCCGGGTAGTAAGCGACAGTACCTCATACATTGACCAAGCCACTCGAAAGGAATTGAATATAGATCTGATCCCGCTCAGCGTCAATTTCCCTGATGAATCATTCCTGGAAACCGAAGTTGATTATGATTATTTTTATAACAAAGTTGAGCAGACCGGAATTATCCCTACTTCGTCTCAACCTTCGCTGGGAGATATTATAGAAAAATTTCGAGAAATAGCTGCCCGCGGAGACGATATCCTGGCCATTTTTATCTCGTCTGCCATGAGCGGCACCTATGAAACAGCTTTGAAAGCCCGTGAAAAGGTTTTACAGGAGTTCCCCCAGGTTCATATTGATATCATGGATTCATACACCAACTGCATGGCTTTGGGGATGCAGGTAATCGCGGCTGCCCGGGAAATAAAAAACGGCGCCGGATTGAATACAGCCTTGCAGGCTGCCCAGTACGTAAGGGATCGTGTACGCTTTTATTTTGTTCCGGAAACTTTAAAGTATTTGAAAAAAGGCGGCCGTATAGGCACAGCCTCCGCACTTTTGGGAACAATATTGAATATCCGTCCGATCTTGACGGTAGACATGAAAATAGGCATGACCCATTTGCTGGAAAAAACCCGCGGTACATCGGCAGCAATCAAGCGCATGCTGAAACTATTGGAAGATGACCGGAACAAATACGGTCTGAAGGAAATTTTGATTCATCATATTAACGCTCCGGAAAAGGCTGAAAATCTAAGAAAAATACTGATGGAGCGCTATGACATGTCAGTTGATATATGTTCAATCGGTCCGGTAATAGGACTGCATACCGGCCTTGGTACGGTAGGATTTGTCTACTATACTGAAAAATAATAAATCCGGCAGATTCATTGTAGAGTCGGAGATCAAGTCTTCTGACTCACTTTTTTAAGCAAATTCTTCTCCTATGATGAGTGCATTGATTTATGTTTATCGCCGCTGCCACAGCCATAATTATTGCACTTATAACTTAATAATCAGAAGAACCCAGTAGACGCACAGCAAAAAACAGGGGTCTCAGCACATGACTGAAACCCCCAGAGCATCAAAAAAGGCGAATAGCTGCGTTATACAAAAAGCCCGTTCAGTCGGCGTACCATATGTACGCCTCAATCACGGGCTTTTTGCAAGCCTTGCTCTTCGCCTTTTTTGCTCGCTCTGTTGATTTTATACTTTATCGACAGTCTGACCCCTTTATGTTTATGTTCGTTAATCCGTCCGGCTGTTTTTAATCGCCAAGCATCAGCTTCTCCAGCTCGAGAGGCTGAATGTGCCTGCCATCCTTGAAAGCTCTCATATTGCCACCGGAGATCTCATCAACCAGCGCAATTTGTTGTTCCTCTCCAACCCGGCCAAATTCAAATTTGATATCATACAGCTCAATGTCCTTTTTGGCCAGTTCCGCTTTAACCACTGCAGTGATCCTGCGGGTCAGATCCTTCAGAATCTGATACTCGGCCTTGGAGAGAATGTCCAGCATATCCAAAGCATCTTCGGTAATGGGCGGATCCTCGCGGACATCGTCCTTCAGGGTGATTTCCACAAAATAATCCAGATCCTGACCCTCTTGCACATAGTCACCGTAACGGCGCAGGAAACTTCCCACTGCCTTGAGCCTGCAGATAACCTCCAGACCTTTACCAAAAAGCACCGCCGGTTTTACTGTCATGGTAGCCGCTTCAATATCGGCATCGATATAATGGGTCGGTATCCCCTGCGCCTGCAATACTTCAAAAAAGTGCTTGGTCAGACGTAGTCCAGCGCGGCCTGCACCCTCTATAGTCAACCCCACCGTATTGGAACCAGGGTCAAAAACCCCGTTTTCCCCGGTAGCATCGTCCTTGAACTGCAGCAAATAGTTGCCATCATCTTTTCGGTAAACGTTTTTGGTTTTACCGGTATAAATCAGCTCCATGGGTCACTTTCCCTTCATTAATTATTGAGGACTATATCATAACATATTTTATACCGATTCCAAGCAATTTATTGCATTTTCTTACACCCGGATCTGTATTTGTGCAAGCCGCATATAAAATCGGAGCGATCATTTCTAGAACTTGACGGTATGATCAACGATTTTAGCATAAAATTCCGGCGTTAACGGTACGTAAACCCAGCTGTCAGGATCAAGGAAATAGAGGGGATCGCTGATCAAGGACGGATCAAACCCTTCTTTCTGCAATTGCTGCTTCATCTGCTTGAAGCTGTTGGTGGCATCAATGGTATCACGAATACGAATAAAATACGGCCGTGCATAGGGGGGCAGTTTTTCGCACACGAACGCCCCCAGTTTGGCCCAGTCGATGACTTCCCCATCCAGCAGCTTGATGGCGGCCATTCCACAGCGGCCTTCCATACCGGGCACCTGTACGCCATAAACGTTAACATCTTCCATCTGACCGAATTGGTTGACCAGGTTGGATACCTGGGTGGTGGAAACATTCTCGCTCTTCCAGCGGAAGGTATCTCCCAGGCGGTCTACAAATGAAAAATAGTCGTTTTCCGCCAAACAAACCAGGTCACCGCTGTCAAAGTAACAGTCCCCTTCCTGGAGGACGTCGCGCATGATCTTCTCCTCGGTAGCCTGGGGGTTATTAACATAGCCGGCAAAAACATTCAATTCGTTGATCGCGCAGATAAGCAGACCAGTCTCGCCAACACTACATTTAACTGCGAAACCGTTTTCGTCCTTGATCACTTCGCCGGTATTGAGATCGCATTTGATGATTTCTCCCTGGCGTCTGCCCAGCATATCCAAACTACCACACATGCCGGGAATTTCGGCCAGATTCAGGAAGGAGCCAACCCCTTCGGTAGCCCCGTAGATTTCTTTTAGAACTTCGATACCGAAGCGTTTGCGGAACGGTTCCATCAGATCACCGCGCATTCCATTGCCGACGATGCTTTTGAGCGGATTGTCAGCATCGTCGGGACGCTCGGGCTGGTTGTAGATGTAACGGCACAGCTCGCCCACATAGATAAAGAAACTGACATTGTATTTACGTACATCGTCCCAGAAATTGCGGGCAGAGAATTTGCGTCGCAGAACCATAGTTGAACCGGAGACGATAGTACTTGAATAGCCGATGTCAAACCCGCTGTTGTGATACAGTGGCAGTACCATATATTGGACCATTTCCGGTGTCATCTGTCCAAAAATAGTGAAAAGGTTGCCCAGAATCAGCCAACGTTTCTGGGTTACCGCACAAGCTTTGGGGAAACCGGTAGTCCCCGAAGTATAGATGTAGACGATAACGTCATCACTGCTGACCGTCCCGGTGGCGGGCGGATTTTGGTCGGAGGCTGCCGCCAGCAAAGGTTTAAGGTCAGTTATGCCTTGGGGTAGAAGGATATCCCGTCCTTCATTTTCCGCCAATACCAGACCCGGTTCCTGTAGGTGAACCTGCTCCCGAACCTCAATGAAAGGCCCCAGCAGCTCATGACCTACAATCAGCATTTTGGCATCACAGATATTAAGTGCATGGGCCAGCACATCCTTACGTACCCCGTTGTTAATCAGCGATACGATGACGCCTAGTTTGCTGAGTCCTGTGGCAGCAATCAGGAATTCCGGCCGGTTCTCCATTAAAATCGCAACCACATCACCCTTTTTCAGTCCCAGCGAAGCAAAATAATTGGCATAACGGTTGGCCTGAGCGTTCAGTTCCCCGAAGGTGATGGTACGCTCTTCAAAAATAAGCACCGCATGATCTTTCAGCACCTCAGCCTGATATTCCAGTTCCGAACCCAGTGACATCACCTGGGGCTCCGCCAGGCTGGCAATGGTCTCGAATGGAGTTTTTCTCGCTGCAGCTTCCATTACATTCCCCCCGTTCCTTAACTATTTTTTTGTTTGCCCGTATTAACCCCTACTTCCTAATAAATAGTATTTTTTTAATTATATCATTCATCCTGCTGCAACACAGAATCAGTTCGTTTTTCTTTTATTAAATTAAATAATATTACAAATATGTATTTATTTTTGTCATGGATATTATATAATGTTATTAGATATTACAATAATATAATAAAAAGAGGTGTTGCGGAAATGAGTTATTATGATGAATACAAACAAAAGCTTACCACGGCAGAGGCGATAGCGGCTACCATCAAGTCCCATAGCATGGTCAAATATGGCTATTTCAACGCCAAACCTCAGATGCTGGATAAAGCCTTGGCCGCCAGACATGAAGAACTTAAAGATGTTATTATCGAGGTTGCAGGTACGGTCCCGCCGGTTCCGGAAGTCATCCAGCATAAAGATGTTTTTACCTACCAGGATTGGCACTGGACAGCACTGACTCGAATTCTGCGCAATTACTATGACAACGTCATTTACTCACCGGTTATGTATCATATTGTTGAGAAATTCATCAACATGGGTGAAGTCGACAATTATAAGTGCACCACCCCCGGGAACTGGGGTTGGGCGCAGGTCTGCCCCATGGATAAACACGGATTTTTCAACTTCGGCCCTACTAATTCAGAAAACTTGACCAGTATGCTTAAGGTAGACAAGGTCTGTGTGGAGGTTGTACAGAGTATGCCGCGCTGCCTGGGCGGCCAGAACGAAAGCATTCATATTTCCGAAGTCGACGCTATTATCGAAGCACCTGAAGATCAAAAAATCTTTGCTGCTCCGGACAATATGCCAGGCCCCTCTGAAGTGGAGATGAAAATTGCGGAGAATATCATCCCCTTCATGAGGGACGGTTCCTGCATCCAGTTGGGCATAGGCGGACTGCCCAATGCGTTGGCAGCATGCATAGCCAAGACCGACCTCAAGGATTTGGGGGTCCATACAGAAATGCTGGTCGACGGATATGTGGATATGATCGAATCAGGGCAGATGAACGGACGTAGAAAACAGATCGATCAAGGCAAAGCCGTTTACACCTTTGCGGTGGGCACCCAGCGCCTGTATGACTGGATGGACAATAATCCGCAACTGGCCAGTTATAATGTCGGATACACCAATGATCCCCGCAGAATCTCTGCCAACGACAACTTTATCAGCATTAACCAGGCTATGCAGATCGATATGTTCAGCAATGTCAATGCCGAAAGCATGGGTACCAGTCATATCACCGGCAACGGCGGGATGTTGGACTACACCATCGGCGCACAATGGTCAAATGGCGGCAACAGTTTCGTCTGCCTGCCTGCCACCCACACGGGAAAAGATGGTCAGCTATACTCTCGCATCGTCGGTAATTTTGATTACGGAACCAATCCGACCCTAACCCGTCATATGATCGACTATATTGTTACCGAATATGGGGTTAAGAAAATGCGCGCCCAGAATATCTGGGTCAGAGCCGAAAACCTGATCGAACTGGCTCATCCGCAGTTCAGAGACGAGCTTGTCGAAGAAGCCAACAAATTAAAAATCTGGACCCGCACCAACAAAATCGATTAGTTATTAGCGGTGATTTTCCTTCCCGATTATAGGCCATTGGCATCAGCAGTAGCCTGATTGAGAAGGATCTGGGGTCGCTGCCGGCAGCAAAGATCTTACCTGCAGTGAAACAATTTGTTGACTCAAGCTTTAATGAAATTATCAGCATCGTACTACGATTATGTTTAAAGCCTCTCCATATAGGCGGCCAAGTAAATTGCTGAAGCGAATGCAAGTCAAAAATCGTCCCCGGCCTAAAAAAATAGCTCAAAGAAAAACCGGAGTCTGAAGAGTCAGCTCCGGTTATTTCAACTCTGCAAAATGTTCGGGACTCGCCACGTAAACGCCTAATTAATTTATAAAACAGGAATAATTTTACTTTTGACGTATAATAGTTAATATATGAAATTTTTAAACAGGGTGATCATGTGAATTATATTATCCCCGCGAGTTTCTTGCTTAGCTTTATCTATCTGATTCTGGGGGTTTACGCATTAAACCGCAATTACAAATCATCGTTAAACCGAACATTTTTCGCCATAACACTTTGTACGGTAGTTTGGATGATCGCATATACCTGCATATTTGGTGCAGATACTTCCGACCCGTGGGCATGGTTCTGGTTTAAAGTGTCTGCCTTGGGCTGGTTAACCCTGCCGGCCCTGAGTCTGCATTTTGTCTTGGCATTGACCGGGCGGGATCAGTCCGTGAAAAACTGGCAGAAGGTACTGTTGTACCTCCCGGCAGCAGCTGAAATCATCCTTTTGTATACCATAATCATTCCCGCACCGCATCTGGATATAGGCAGATTTACACTGGCCATATTTATCCATCCCGCCCAGAAGTGGTTCTGGATAATCTACGCTCTGTATTGTATTACGTATTGCGTTGTCTTGTTTGCCATGGTAGCCGTCTGGGGCAAAACCTCGACCTTTACCAGAGAAAAACGTCAGGCCTCGATTGTGACAATGGCAGGTATAACGGTTATGGTCAGCATCATACTGAACTACTTCGTTTTACCAGGTATAGTACAATGGGGACCATATCCGGTGATGATTGTCGGATTGATCTGGGCAATTGCCATCCTCTATGCGATGGTCAGGTTTCAGCTTATGGACTTGGATGCGGTAATGCAAATTAAAGATGTCCTGAACCAGGTTACTGATATGGTTATATTGATAGATCACAGCGGAATAATTACCAGAATCAGCCACAAAACCGCTGAAAACCTCGGTTACGACGTAATTGAATTACAGCGAATGCCACTGTGGAAAATTATTCCCGACGAGAAACGGCACCGTATAACCATTACCGAAAAAGGTTCCCTGACTATGGAAATTGAAACTGAATACCGAACCGTAAAGGGCGAAATGATCCCGGTAAAAGCATTTTGGAAAGCGATAAAAGATAATCATCATGATATTGTCGGCATTCTGATCATAGGTCAGGATCTGCGGTTGACCCGGGAACTGGAACATGAAATCGAAGAAAAAAACAAAATTGAAAAGGCTTTACGTAAAAGTGAAGAACAGTTTCGAGATCTGTTTGAAAATGCCAACGATCTAATCTATTCCCATGAACCGGAGGGCATTTTGCTATCCGCCAACAAAGCCGCTGAAATAATGACCGGCTACTCCCGTGAAGAAATCATCGGTTTAAACATCCTCGAATTCGTCGTCCATGAACAGCGCAGAATGGTAATCGAAATGTTCACCAAGAAGGTCAGTGATAACCTGCCGATTTATTACAATGTGTCCATGATCAACCGGCTAGGTGAGAGACATGATCTGGAGGTCAGCCAGCGGCCGATCTATGACGAAGGAAATATCGTCGCCTACCAGTGTATTGCCCGTGACGTAACGGAACGAACTCAGATGGAGGAGAAATTAAAGTTCCTCAGCCTGCATGATTCCCTGACCGGACTTTACAATCGGGCCTATTTTTCCGAAGAATTATTCCGTTTGGAAAGCGGGCGCTTTGAACCCACCGGTATTATCATGTGTGATCTGGACGATCTGAAAAAAGTCAACGATACCAGCGGGCATTGTGCAGGTGACGATATGATCATTGCCGCTGCCCGCCTGATCAGGTCCTGTTTCCGCGCCAATGATGTCGTAGCCCGCATCGGCGGAGATGAATTCGCCATCGTTATTCCCAGCTGCCATGAAGAATTATGTAAAAAACTGATTGGTAAAATCAAAGCTGCCATGGAGGAATATAACCTTAACCATCCAAATAATATAGGCATATCGGCCGGATTTGCCGTTCGCCAGGATAAAAATCAGACCATGAATGATGTTTTAAAATTAGCCGACCTGGCCATGTATGCCGACAAAGCCAGCAGAAAAGAAGTAGGGACAGAACTCATTTCTGCCCCTGAATTTACAGATTCCCAACCATAACGAAAACCAATAGTAAACAACATGGTGAGAAATCATCAGAAATTACCCTCGATGATTTTGACCGTATTGTACGGCACATCCGAAGGTTGAGTAAACTACCCCAGCCGCCGGCCGCTGCCGCTTATATTCCCATCCGGGCGAACTCTTCCTCATCCGGTTCGGCGTCATTAAATGCAGGAATAACAATATCACTGCAATCTTCTTTCATCAGGTTGTGAATGCGGCCTTCTTTCATATAGAAGGTCGGCTCTTCGCCGATATGCAGCACAATTTCCAGACCGCCTTCGTTGGTCATGGTGTAAAACTTCTCACATATGCGCAGGATATCCTGAAGCGGACCTTTGCCGGTCAAAAGCAAACCATAGCGTTTGATTTCGACGGTCTTGACATGGATATGCAAAAGATCAAACATAGAATTACGGGTGCTTTCCGCCATTTTGTCCAGGTCAATCGCCCTGGTATTTTTAAAGATCAGACGAACCACGAAACTAACCCACTCGGAACCTGATATTTGTTTCTTCATGTATATCCCCCCATAACATAATAATATGTACGTTATTTAAATTATATGCGGTGTTCATATTTTTAGCAAAATATTTGGAAAATTTCAGCAATGTAATCACTGACATAAACCGCGCAAGCTACGCTGCGCTGCGCTTGCCTCCCGATCGCTTTCGGCAATAGATACCATATGGCATCGTCATTTCGCTAACGTTCAGGATGATATTTTAAAGTTACATGATAATTAAAAAAGTTAATTATGAAAAACCCTCAACAATAATTAATACAAATCACACATAATTTATCGTAAACACCACCGCATTAGGGTTTTTTGGCAATGACTTCAGTCATCGCCCGCCCCAGATCCCAAAACATTTCATACAAATGGGTACATCCAAGCGAACCTCCTACCAGCGCCGCCAGTTCTTTTTTATTAATTGCGACCAGTTTTTTCCCAATCAGTTCGGGCAGCAGTGCTACATTTTCAAAACATACCTGATCCGGTCCGCGCAGGAAATCCCCTGAACATTCAGAAACCAAACCATCTTGAGTAAGGGATGTAACCAGTAAAATCTCATGGAAGGTATCAGTAAATCCAGCTGTCGTCAAAAAGCTGCCATCCGGTTTTAAGAAAATCTGATAGTTTTTATGGCGATCAAACAGGCCTTTATTTCTTTCCAAAGAATGCTCGCCCATGTATTCTGTCCAGCTCATGGCAATGCGATCCAGATTGCTGTAATAGCGGCAGGAATCCTTGCCAATCTTATGACAGTACTCATCGAATTCTTTAAGTATTGGAAATCCCCGTTCAGGGATCAGAAAGGCTTCGGCTTGCCCTACCCCTCTTATACACTCAATTATTAATTCCAGCGGAATGCCGTCCAATTCTTCATCGACGGCCTGACGAATCTCTCTGCCGGAGTAAAAATAGGCGTCCAGGCCAATCAAATCAGGTATTTCCTTTTCTATGAAAGTATATCCTTCGGGTAGCCTAAATGCATCCCAACGCGCATACTTAATTTTAAAACTTCTCACATCGACCACAATTTGAGCGGATACCTCATAGTCGGTACTAATCAAGACGCTTTTTACCGTCATTTCCTCGCCCTGGCGTTCCGCAGAACATGAATAAGTTGATTGATATGCTGCCTGCATTAGCAAAATACCTCCCCCAAAACAGCCTCCAACAAATTATGATGAAGTATTGGTTTATTTTTTTAATGAATTTGTTCTTTCAATTCTATCATAGTGTAAAAGAATAACTATATTGGGAGGCAAAATACTCTTATGTTGGTCTTTTTTCTTAAAACAGTTCCATCTGTTTTTGCTGTCCTAATCTTCGCAGGGCTTCCGGATCATGATCCTGGAAGTAGGCATGACGTATTTCTTTTTCTGTACTTATCAAATATTTGTCCGGACTGGTAGTGGGCCGCAGCCGGCAACTATAAACGATAGGGAAATAATCCCTAATAAACTTACCTTCCGCCAGAGCAGTGAGAGCAATGATCTGAAAGCCCAGTTTTTCGGCAATAAAGAAGACCGGATCCAGCACGTGGTCGCTGGAAGCTTTCCCGAAGGGATTATCCAGAATCACCGTACAGTTGCGTTTGACCCGGGGATTGACGGCTTGCCGCTTTTCGGCCAAATAGTTCTGAATACCCAGGAACAGCGCCATGTTTTTACTCCACTTCTCGCCTCCTGACCATTGATTGGAGCTCTCCCAGGTACTGGGATAGCTGCTGATCTTGCCGTCACCCGTTACTTTGCGGCATTTAACCTTAATGTTCTTTTCCTTCATGACATTTCGCAGCAGCTGTTGAGGCTGCAGCCACTTTTCAATATCTTTATGCATTAGCGCGTAATTCTCGATCCCGTTTTCATCCTGGTAACGGCTGCTCTCAATCTGAGCAATCATCCAGTCCACATGTCTGCGCAACTCATTTTTACCCTCTTTTTCATCCCAATCCGGTACATCAAACTGGAAGATTTCCTTCCAGCCATCCTCGATCCTGATCCGAGTCTTGCGGGGAATGAGGCGTAATTCACCTGCCATGGTCAGCAGATATGTATGTAAATGATTAATAAATTGCTGCAGTTCGCGATCATGCTCCCGCATATCGTCTTCGGCATGGCGTATGGCCAAGGCGATGCGGTTGCTCAATCGGCTTTTCCATTCCAATACTTCCTGGTAATCTTCCCGGAATTTTAATCCCGCTACCACCATTCTGCGCAGCTTGGGATCTCGCAGTTCCTCCTGGCAAAACAGCTCCAGCCGCTCCCTTTCCTTTTCCAATCCTTCCCGCAGTTGATCCAGAGCAGCCTGCCGGTCCTGCAGGGTTTGAACATAACGATCAATGATCTGCTTGGGTTGGTAGCGAAAATCCTGCCCAACCGCCGATGGCAACTCCACGCAGATGATGTTTTCCTGCAAAAATTCATAGCGTTCATTTTTACGTTCCAATTCAGCCAGCGCTTGATCAATCAACTCTTTTTCACGATTTAAGACAAGGGATTGTTCCTGCAGATAATTTTGCTTCAAGCGGATTTCTTCCCGTTCTATTTCCAGCTCCTCCTTGACAACCAACAGCGAAGTGCTGAAATAAATACGCTCGGAATACTCTTGGTAAAAATCAGCTTCCTGCCGGGTAAAGCGATCCTGGGCAATGTCATGGTTCTTTTCCGCTTGTTTTAAACCGGGTTCAAGCCTTTTCAACAACTTCTTCAAATCGTTGATCTGGGATATGAGGACATCAATTTCTTCATCGCCGCCCGGCGGAAATATAAAATCCTTCTCAATCTCCGCCTCACATTGACGAATCCGGCGGGTTAATTCGTTTTCATCATTATTTTTACTCAGGCGGGCCTGTCTCAACCGCTCTTCCAAACTCTGCCGGCCTTTTTGTTTCTGATGCAGAGCATCCATCAAGTCCTGGCGTTCGCTTTCCAGAAGCTCACGCCCGCGACTGCTTATCTGCGGTACTTCCCCTGCCACTGCCTGATATAACACCTGTTTCTGCAAATGCAGCAGCTCCTGCTTGACCATCGTCAAACTCTGCCGGATTTCCTGCAGTTTCCGCTCAGCCTGTTTCTTTTGATTCGCGATCCGGACCAGTTCCTGTTCCCGGAAAGGCAGAAGTTCCTGGAATTGCTGCAGATCAAGCCGGGCCTTGTCCCGTTCGCCGGCTTTGAGGAGATAATCATGAGCTTTCAAAATCCGGTTGCTCAGGTGAGCAAGTTCCTCAATCATTTCAGTAATCTTTTTTCCCAGTCCATTAAGCCGAACGTCGATCTCATCCACACGCTCCTGCCGGGCGCGAATTTGCTGATCCGTTTCCACCAGCTGTTCCTTTATCTCCCGCCAGGATTGCTGCATCTGACGGGTTTCTTCATAAGGATACTTCTCCAAAAACCGCTGCAGCTGCTTCATAAATTCCAAAATCAGCTGCAGCTGCTCTTCCTGCTGCTGACGTTCATATCCGTATTCACGGGCTTTTTTCGCCAATTCCTGTTGCCAGCTCTGAAACACCCCGGCAGAAAGGTTCACTTCCCAACCGGAAGGGAAGACTTTCTGCGCTGTTTCCATCAGCGGCCGGGAATCTCCTCCCAGGCTGTCCAGAATCGCCCGGGCTTGCTCCTGGGTCAGGACAAAAACAGGATGGGTCATCATACCCGCTTGTTTGCGCAGGCGGGCTAAAAGTCGCTCCAGTTCCGAAGACCGGCAGATCAGACTGATGGCCCAGAATGGATAAATCGTAAAATACTCACTCTCGGAACGAGCCAGTTGCCGGGCAGCTTTCTCAACATAAACCGCACCCGCCTCCAGATAGCTGAACTGCTCCCGCCATTCATCAATCCAGGCCTCCAGCAGCGGATCCGCGCTGTAATAAGTGCTGGACTCATAAAACTTGTACATAGCGAGCGCCTGACTTTCTTTCAATATCGCCCTTTCCTTATGCAGCCGCAGGTTTTCTGCCGCCCCCTCCAGTTGCGTGACCACTGTACTCTGCTTCGTATAGATGGATTGAACAGAATAGAACGCCGGATCCAGTTCCTTCATCGAAAGCAGCAGACGCTCATGTTCCTCCTGAATATGCTGCAGAAGATCCTGCAGGCTTTGTTCCTCCCGGCTATAGGTTTGCAAGGCAGGGCGCAGTTGGCCCAGTTCACCCTGCAGACGGCCTTTTTCGTCCAGCAATTGCCGCAGCAAACTTTGGTTTTCCTGGCGATCCCGCTCCAGTTCGCTGGCGTGCTGCTCCCATTTCTGTTTTTCCTGCCGTACCTCTTCCTGCTGGGGGTTGGCCAGAATCTGGCTGGCAATCGTCAGCATATCTTTTTCGGCCTGATCACGCCGCAGCTCAGCCTGACCTTTTTTGACCAGTAATTCCTGATAATTGCTTTGCTCCGCTTTATACTGTTCCTCTATCGCCTGTATATCGTGTTCCAGCTTGTCCTGTTCCTGCTGCATCTCTTGTTGTCTGCCGACCAAGACATCTTCTTCCTGTAAATAAGCCCAGCGCAAAAACCCGGCGTTGTTTTTGATTCTGGATTCCAGGTCTTCAACGTCAGGATCGGATGTCAGGCGCTCAATCTGTTCTGTATAATATTGAATTTCTTCTTCACTGCTGCGAATCCGTGCCTTCAGGCGGGCTATTTCCAGATTCTGCAGCCGGCCATCCTTGGCGGCGTATTCTTCCTGCCGGCCATCATATGCCTCCCGCTGCTGTGCATAAACTTCACCAGCGCGTTCCATCTTCTGCTGCAGGCTGGCCAACTGGCAGGACGCCTGCCTTCTTTCCAATTCCCGGCTTTGTTCCAGTAGTCGTTCACTGTTCTGGCGGTGCTCCTCCGCTCTTTGCCGGAGCTGCTGCTGTTCCTCCACCGCCAGCTGATGGAGAGATTTGGCCTCTCCTTTGGCTTTCAACAATGCCTGCCGGGCTTCTTCATAATCAGAATAACGTTCGACATAGCTGGTAATCTGCGTATCGACCCGCTGACTCTCTTCAATCTTGTCTCTTAATTGGCGGTGTTTCTTAAAATGCTCCCGCTGCCGCTCAAAGGTCTCCACAAAATCCTGGGCCCCATTGCCGGCCAGGGCTTCTTCCACCGTTGGAATCAGCAGTTGGTCCACCAATTGGGTAGTGGTTCTGCACCCCTCGAAAAATCCTTCAATTTCACCTTCCGCGCTGTTGATCCGGGCTACGCTGCGCCATTCCGAATTGATGATCTTGAAATTTTCCTCGATATAGGCCTGGTATTCCCGATTGCTGCTGAAATAATGTGCGCTTAGATAACTGTGGCTCATATACTGGTAATAGTCTGCCATCTCCTCTTTGCTGGCAGGTCTTTGACGTCCGTCCTGTCCCTCCCGCACAAAAGGCAGCCCTTCCAGAGAGTGTTCATCCCCGGATTCGTACTCATAGACATATTTATAGGAGTCCATACCTTCTTTGTTTCTGAAAACGGTCACAGCCGTCAGGGCGTATCGCCGCGGCCGGTCATTTAGAAGCCATTCCACGGCCAGATGCGCAGGACTATTATCCAGGGAAAAGGTGTCCTTGGCTTTGCGATCTGCCAGAGGCGTATGGGGCAGGATGGTTTGCAGCACCGCCTGTACAAAAACGGTCTTACCACCGCCATTTTCCAAGAGGATCACCCCGTTGTGGCTATCAAAATGAAAGATTTCGTCTCTATACCGTTTGGCCCCATTCTCATAGACCAGATTGGTAATCCGAATCCGGGATATTGATGGCATAATTACCTCTCCTTTTGCTGGCTGCTCTGATAAACAAACTCCAAAATACTCTGGTTATGCTCCACTTCCATATAGTATCGCTGAATTATGGTGCGGGCTTTCTCCGTCAAAGCCAGTTCATGTTCACCGATATCTCGAACCAAGTCCTGGGCTTCCAGGAATTTTTGGACGGTATGCAGAAAACCTAGACGGCTCCGGGTGCGGGCATCCTGGGCTTTCACCTTTTCCCTTAGATCATCCAGTGCATCCCATTTCTCAACCACCTGACGCCAGTTGTACTCCTGCTCCCGCTCCACCTTCTCCAATTCCTCCGGATCCATCTCCTTCAAAATTAGGAGCCGTTCATTCAAGCGGTTCAGCCAATCAGTCACAGGCAGGAAATCCCGGGTCGGTTCTGTAGTCTGATAACTGTCATAAAATTCGCCAAACAGGACAATAATGGCAACATACATAAGATAAATATCGGCATTCACCGCATGGGCGGCAAGATATTCTTCTTTCAGGCGCTGGTTGGATATGTGAAAAGGGGAACTGATGGCCAAGGGAATAAGATAGAGCTGATCTCCGGCAGGAATGACTGTACAATCTACCTCCTGGGCAAACTCTTCCACCAGACCCCGTACCACATCATCAGCCAGATAGAGACGCAAGGCTTCCTTGTCCCCGTAACCCTTCGCAGCCAGCGCAGCATAAAGCCGAAATGCTTCCTTCACCTGCCGTTCATCATAGAACATCGCCTTCCACCTCCATACTCAAACGCATATTGCGGATACTGTAACGCCCGTTTACCTGTAGAATTCCTTCCTGTTCCACTACCGTTAAGCTGTGGACGTTTGCCGGCAGGATTTTCATTACCTCTCCCAAGATATTCTCTTCCGTCCCCTCATTGTCCCAACTCAACAGAATTGGCGAACGCTGATGCAACAGAATCCAAAAATCATAGAAGGATCGATGCTGCAGCAATCTATCCTGCCGATTGTCGGTACAATACTGGATCACTTCCTGTAGACTGATATCCTCCCGGTCACCCATGACTTCCAGAATCAGCTCCATAAAGCCCCGGTAATTCCGGCGCAGGACTTCCCTCTCCTGTGCCTGGGCTTCTTCATCAAGGGCTTGCAGGAATTCCTCCTGCCCTTCGTTTTCCTTGCGCCGTTCTACTCGCTGTCGGGAAAAAACTGTCAGCGGCGACCATTGCCGGCTTTGCTCCATGAACAAAAACGGCTCCACCAGCGTACGGGCTGCCGTCAGCGGCAATGGGGCACCCAGCAGCTGCTCGGTAATCTCCTTTTGAAAATTAAAAGAATCAATGCCAGCGTAATACAACGACTCCTGCGCGGCCTGCAGAGCCGTCGTCTTCAGCTCAATACTCTCCCGCAGCAGTTGCCCGTGCTGATGGTGCACCTCCCCCAGCTCCGCATCGATCTTCACAATCAGCTCATAGGCCTGCTGGTCTTTTTGGTTGATTCGTTCGTAACTCAAGCGATCCCGGGTCTCCCGTACAAAGGTCTGCAGCTCTTCAAATTCCTGATCCTCACGGCTAAGCCGCAGGTGAATCTCTTCTATAGTATCCCGATAGCGCTGATAGGTCTGCTCAGACACGATATTGCGCTGTATCTCGTGGCGAATGCGGGTGATCCTTTCTTCCAGAGTCTCAACCGCCACCCGCATTTCATCAATCTGACGCAATGCCCCCCAAAACTGGCCCCTTTCCAGCTGTTTGCGCAGCAAAAGCTGGTTGATGGAAACCTGAAACTCGCTGAAATACTCCCGGGTGGCAAAAATGAGCTCCAATCCCTGCTCATCCAGGGTATAATACTGGGTGTTGCTCTTGCTGTCGGAACGATCGGCTTTTAAAATCGAATAATAAATGGTTTCTTCCTGGCGAGTATGCCAATCATAAAAAGTGCGTGCATTTCTTTTCCCGCCGGGCGGGCGGAAAACATCAATAATATCCCGGGCCAGCTTTTCATAGCCTGCACCATCCAGGTTCAGTTCACCCTGGTTAATCACCTGAAAAAATTCCGCCAGTTCCTTTACGCCTGCCTTATGATTACGCAGCAGCATATTCTCAAAAAAGAAGAGCAAGGTCAGCAAACCCAAGCTGAAATAATCGATAGGTCGGTTGCTGCGATCTGTCGTCTTCTTATTCTCCAGACGAAACAACGGGTCAAACATGGCCAGTCTTTGCACCCGCTCCCGATAATTATTGGTAATATTGCGGGGATCTAACTCCACGTACTGTTCCTCCATATGTCCCCCAGCTCCGCGCTGTTTAAAACTTCCTGGGGAGAATAACCGCCATGACTCAAAATCTCCCGGATCTGTTTCTGTTCTTCGGGCGTAAACCAGGTCAAGAAGTGAGACAGGGCTTCCTCATTGCAGATTTGGTTGGTTTTCCCCTGTGCGGCCGGTTTAGCCAGCAAAGCACGATAAAACCATACCGCCGGTACAACCGGGCGCCGACTGTTCACGGCATGCCAGATGCTGATCCCCTCATAATCCAGATCACCAAAATAGAAGATCCGGGCATCCGCTTGCTCCCTGCCCAACTGCTGATCCAGCATGAAGATATCCGCCGTCACCTTCCAACCTGCTCCATAGATAAGGGTAAGAAAAGACGTATCACGCATATGTTCCAGCAAAGCATGAAAAGTGGTTTTGTTTTCAACCACCAGGTGCAGGCTGCCGGCTTCGTTCCAGACCGGCTGATTAATCGCCAGCATCAAAGGATCAGGCCGGGAAACAATCTGCATAACCGACCAGATCCCCACCCGTTCCAGCAGCTTTTTGCCGCCTTTTTCATCAATCCATTTCTCATCGCCAACCAGAGCATAGGACCTCTCCGGTGCTGTTGCTTCGCTGTTCGGCCAGCCATGCTGCTGCAAATAATTGTTAATTTGCAGCAGATAAGGAAGATCCCTGTTCCATTCCGAAGCAGTTAAGCTATAATAAGCCTCCAGCTTGATCTGTGGGTCCAGTAAAAAATGCAGCCGTTCGATTTCCTGCAGATGGTCAGCGAAGATTTTGGATTGGATGATGCGATAAGTATTGGCTAGCGGGATGGTTTTATGATTATCACCATGCTTTTTTACCGGGACTAATATGCCTTTTTCAACCAGGTTGTTAACAGCAATTGCAAAAGCCTCATAACTGGTCTGTCCTTCCACCAGCCGCTCCAATTCACCTAAGGAAACGGTTTTCTTTTTACTTGTTTGCAGAAAGGATAGAATCTTATTATCCATATTGTTTACTTTTTCCTCAACACATTAAGTCATTTTCAAATGTTCTTTTGCCGTTTCTATAAATAAATCATATTTCACATATAATTGTAAGCAGTATATCATCTGGTTAGATTATTATCGTTAAACTATGGAGTAATACACGTTTCAACTGAAGCCGATGGGCGGATTTGAACCGCCGACCTATTGATTAATAATTAGAATAGCCGGCCAAAATGCTGTTCAAACGTATCCAACCATATCCGAAAAATAGGCATTCTACATTTTCTGCAAAACTCTAATTGGAGGCTTTATTAATCCCGTTTTTGATGCAAAAATGATAATTCGCTCTGCCTATCTGATGCAAAATTTTCTGCCATCCGCGTTTTTAAACCCATCGAATTCGACTGGTTTAAAATGCCTCTTGTTCAGTTGACTACAGTTTGTAGTCAACTGATTACCTTCTTTTTTAATCGTGTTTATAGCATACACCAATATTTTCTGCGGTTTCTTCTCAAAGAAGAACTATTTCAATGTTCTATTCCCATTATACAGGTATTTATTTAGAATACTTCTTCTTCAAGTTCTTCTTAAGTTCTTCTAACAAAAGTCTTTCAAGAAGAACGAAGACATAAAAATATGCGCCAGGCGTGTAAATAATCACACTTGGCGCGTATTTATCGAAAACATCGCTTTTGGAAAATCAATTCGCATAGAATTCATCCTGAATCGGCAAATCATTACTGGGCTTCAGCTGCACCCATTTTAGAGCCGCCAAATTGCGGATGGACAAGGCCACTTCATCCTCCTTCAAGGGAGGCCGCCGGCGTTGTTTCCATTCCATTACTTCCTTGAGGACATCCAACTCACAAGGAAACTCTGTTTCCTTCTTTAACTGATCCGCCGAGTATAAAATGGTGGCCGTTATTTCAGCCTGCCCTGTATCTACCCGCATAAACAGGTCAACTACCTTGTCAATGGTTTCATTCCATTTCCCATAGTGCGGCAGGACATCTTCACGCAACCCCGCATAAGCAGGCCCTACTTCTATATGAAACATTCTTCCCAGTGATTTTTCCTTTAATAGTCTGCAGTTTACCAGAAGCGTCTCGGTTTCCTTCAGATCTGGTGAAAAAGGACCATAGCTGTCCTTTTGAAATTGTAAACCGGTTGGAATTCCCTCCCTGCTGGCAGCAAAAGCGATTTTCTGAAACATGGTCCGTCCCACCGGATAATGATAAGGTTCTTGCTGCAAACGATAAAGAATCTCCACCAGCATGATCCACCCCAGCGGCAGGCGCTGCCTGGTATTGGGCTCGCGGGCAGATCCTTTCTTCTCATCAGCCAGCCTAGCGGCCAACTTTTCCAGATCCTCAATGGATAAGCTGGAATCGGGTGCATAGAGTTCCACCTCAACATCCATTTGCTGCAGATAATGATACAGCAGCGGCCCGACTTCTTTCCACTCCAGTTGCCCATTGCCACAACCCAGGGCGGGCATGGCTATGGATGTGATACCCCATTCCTGATAATGCTGGAGCAGATATTCCATACCACTCACGATATCCTCCAAACGCGAAACCGAGCGCCAGTGGTCTTTGGTCGGGAAATTAATGATATATGGCGGTGTTAATCCTTTATAAATGTACGGTTCTCCTGGCTTCACTTGATTATTTGAGCAGCGCTGCTGATAGTCCAGATACATTTCCGGAAACAGCTTCTTAAACTGTAAAGCAAGCCCCTTGCCCATAACACCGACACAGTTCACCGGGTTAACCAGCGTCTGGACCTGGGAATCAAACATGTTTCCTCTCGTTATTCTAATCATAAAGCCCTCCTACAGGAAAAACATATGTTCGTCTACCACTATATTACCTGTCAATTCATTTTCACGCAAGCACTTGACGGATTGCCTGGCAGATCCATAAGCACCCATAATATACGACGGATCTAGCCGATCAGGGATCAAAATCTCCGCGCATTTAATAGATTTATGTTCCCACTCCAGGATTTGATCCGGATGTGTCCAATATTCACTGAATACCAATTCTCCATTTACTTTTCTTAAACCTTCCGGACTGGGATAAAATGCAGCGTATTCGCTGGATGCATTCCGGTCGGCAACCACAGCGCCCCGTATGTCCAATACTTCTGGACTAATTCGCAATATGCATAAATCCAGATGCAGATTTCTGCGCCGATACATCATAGGATTTCGTGCACATATATAGAGATTCACATAATCATGCAGCCATTTGCCTGTGGGAAGTCGTTTATCCTTCCTCCGCTCCTGCACTTCTTGTAGGGCTACCGTCTCATGTGCTATTCGTTCCGCCCTTTTATGCGACAGAATACCATGCTGTAAAATGGACGGGATATTATTGATCGGCGTTATGTAATGGAGCTCTTCTAATTGATCTCTACGCAACAATACCACCTTCCTTCACCAAATAATTACTATTGCACAACGGGTAATCGGGTATTCTACCATTTATCCTGCATCTTTTGATAGAAACGTTTTTCGAAACCAAGAATATTGACACTTCGCAACTTTCCTATTTTTGAACTATCCGGAATTTCCGAATAGTTGCATTCTCATCAAGTCAAATTGTGTTATCTGCCATCAGATAACATTTTCAGTTGTCCGACTTTTGCGGACAACTCACTGCCTTCTACTATTAACCTTCATTTTGAACTTGTAAGAATGTCTTACAAGTTACAAACTTCATCTAGTTCGCCATTGAAATAAATATTTTTTATTTTGGGTTTTGGTGTTTTAGTAAATGACGAATCCCCAGTATTATTGCGTCAACGCATTATTTTTATCTTAAACTTTATCTGAAGTATTACTAAATAAATTTTACTTTTACTAAGCTTAGTAAAACTCCATCCACAAATTGCCGAATTATTGGCATCTTTCACCTTGCACTTCATCTTAAGTTTATCTAAATTCATCTTAAGAATATCTAAAATACTCCAGGTCACTTTAAACCCGGCAGCACTTTCTCCAAATATTCCTGCCAGTAGTCATCATCACCGCAAATACTGTGAATCCAAAAATACATCATTAGTATCTCAAATGCTTGTTTTTTGCCTTTGGTGAAGGATTTTTTAGGCATCTTCCTATACAGAGAATCAAGATTAAAAAGATTGCTCTTTTGCCTGTAATCATATTCGTATTTACGCCATGAATGTGGGCTCTTGCTTCTATGGGTTGCTGGCCAGGAATCCTCAGCATCGTAAAAATAATTAACCCAATCATCAGCAAAAGCCACCACATTCACGCCATGTTTTTCGCATGTTTTTTCAATCCAATCATTGAACTCTTCTGAAATATAGTGGAAATCTATCCAGTAATTACGCTGACTATGAATGTGATGATAGTCTTTTATAAACTGGAATAGCATTTCGGTTTGATCCTTTAGGAAAGGAAACTTCTTGATCAGTTTTGCATAGCAATCATAAGATAGGCTGCGGAACTCACTGTCCAAATCATACAACAGAAAAAACTCATCCTGTTTTAAGATGTTGGCAATATTCCGGTTCATATGCTTTCCATATTCCGCATATATCTGGACCAGCCATTCTTGAACAGCAGGATCATAATCCTGCAACTGGTGCCGGTATTTCTCAAGTTTTTCATTATGCAGGGCTGTCTTTTCATCAACCTCGGTAATATCCAAATAATTGTTAAAATACTCAAAGACATAGTTAACGCAGGTTTTTAAATTCTCTGCCCGCTGATTCATATTAAATTCGTTAAGCCTGTCTTCCTTTTTTCTTCGGGCAATGTACTCTTCTATAGGAAGCATTATTTCACCTCGTTTGAAGAAACAGCCAGCGGCCATGGCCATTTAAAACAGTTTATTCCCGTTTCTTACTCAGCTGCTGATCTCTTCTTCTACTACATTCCTGGCAAACCCCTTCCGGCTCGTTTAAATGATAGATATGCGTCATTCCGCCGCTTCCATATTCTTTTTGACAAATAATACAGCGGTAGCGCATGCTTGGCTTTTCCGGTCCTTTTGTGTCCCAGTCATTGCGGTTTATAAAATTTATCCGGTGGATGAATAAATTCAGTATTATAGATAGGTTCTACCGGTTTCTTTTTTGTGATGCCTTCTGATTGAAGCTAATATCTATTCCCTTCTTTGTTAAATACTGTCTGCGATTTACGCAGAACCTGCTCAATGCTGTTAAGCCCTAGATCAGCAAAGGCTTTGTCGTTCCCCTCTGTAATAAACGAAATCTGGTTTTTAATATCGTTCATGCGGTTATTTACAGGTGTGGCAGACAGCATTAAAACCTTGGTCTTAACGCCGGATTTACCGGTGTACCTGGTTAGATCGGTATGGTTTAAGACATCGTAACGGAATCGGTCTTTCTCAAATATATTCAGTTTGTCATTACGGGTGTAGATGGTCCAATTCTCTCGTAATTTCTTGGGCACCAACACCAGCACTCGGTCATTTCTCGATTCATAGTATTTGATCACCGCCAGGGCGGTAAAGGTTTTGCCCAGTCCTACACTATCGGCAATAATGCAGCCATTGTACTTTTCAATTTTATCAATGGCCCCCATGACACCGTCTTTTTGGAACCGATAAAGCTTGTTCCAGATAATCGAATCCTTAAAGCCGGTACCACTTCTGACAATGCGCTCTTCCGTCAGTTCATCCAGGTACTCACTGAAGATATTGTAGAGGGTTACGAAATAGATAAATTCTGGTGTGTTCTCCTTGTAGAGTATCTGCATTTGGTCCAATACTTTTTGTTTGACATCTTCTACAGCCGTTTCATCAGTCCATAGTTCATCG
>ERZ764778.706-NODE-706-length-37695-cov-30.562991_pt1 | contig 37695 bp, 33 predicted proteins | sample MGYA00374951_ERZ764778 | MGnify/ENA primary metagenome ERZ764778 (study PRJEB28918, sample SAMN05720193) | bioreactor metagenome | isolation source: Anaerobic biogas reactor | place: USA:Washington, USA | collected 2015-08-08 ...
CTTACTCTTTCTGCCGACAAGCGTTTCTATTCTGAAGACTGTTGCAAGGCGATATTGTAAACGCTGTAGTCTTTAAGCTCTATTCTGCAAGTGGCGCTGCTTCGGTTGAACTCAATTATCCTGTCTATCAGGTCTGTACCGTAGTACATTACGGCCATTGACAGCGTGGTTTTTGGAACTGTGCGGACAAGTTGTTCTTTCAACAGAAACATCTTGGGTAATTCGGCCTAGGACATTCTTTCAGTACAGATAAACCTGCCGTCTTCCAATGGAAGAACTCTTCGATATAATCGCCGGACATATCCAGTTCCAGCCAAGACAGCATCTGCTCCGGCTCGCCTTTTGCTAGGTTGCGCAAATACAGCTGTGTGTTATCGCGGTAACACACACCACAATCTCCCTTTCCCGGGCCGACTGTGGATGCGCCGAAGGCGAGAGTCATTTTCGCCCCCCACTCCAGGCTCTGGGTATCTACGAGCATAAGTGTCCCCGAACCGGCGTCAAGCGCCGCCACGCGCCCATCCGGCATTGTAAAAACGCTTCTAATAAGATTTCCAGCGGTGAGGGTTTTCAGAACTGCGCCGTCCATACCCAGAAATGGATTGTGCAACGTATTTTAATTCCTCATATGTATTTCCTTGCGAAGATTTTTTGTTGCGTGCATCCGGCAAGGCCTGTATATATAGCGATCAACAGAGCGCATAAGAGTAATATTTTTTTCATTTCATATAATTTCCTTTCAATTAAAGCTAATCATATAATGGCGTAGAAATGCTGAATTATGCTATGTTTTATGAGTGAACATACTTTTCAACCTTCTTCCTTGCCCTATAAATTGTTGTTTATCCTCTAACCTATATATGTCCGCACCCTGACAAATTTGGACATAAAAATCTAAAAAATAATTTTAAAGTGGGCGCTGGTTATAAAAAAGGAGCTGCCATAACTGTGGCAGCTCCTTGACACATTTTTCAGGATCAGTAACGGAAATATAACCTCTGCCGCCGAACACGGGGGCGTTAATTATGTAACTACAACGGTGCTCTGACAGGCAATATTAATTCCGACATTCTCGGCCATTTAGGAAACCTTGCTAAAATAGAGTAATAAATACTTGATTTATATGATCCCCATAAATTTTTTTAAACTTTTTACATTCTCTTACTCCCATATAGAATTGGTAGCGCCTCCCAGGTCTTGTAGTCAATGTATAGTTTATTATGTACAATTGGTCAACTAAAAGCTATCACAATTTATTATATGTCAGGGTTTTATTCCAAATGGTCAGCAAAAGCGATCCCCACCCATAATTGAGTGGGGATCATTGTATCAGCAATGGTTGATTTTGTAATGCCCAAACCGGACAAGTCTTACATTGGTACAACTAAAACAGTATCTACACATTTCAAGCCATTTGTCAACTCTACTAGTGCAGTTACAGCAAATAATATTTACTTATTTATCAGCCTCGTATATTATATACAGAAGGCAATCCGAGCAGAAAATGGAACGCCTTTTGCATAAACATTAAATTATTTATTTGGAGGTCGAAATGAAACGAACAAAGCTTCTGTTATTATCTCTATCGGTTATTGCAATGCTGTTTGCGGGCGGCTGCGCTTATACAAACGCGCATAATGATGATTTGGCAAGCTCATCTGAATCAGCCTCCCAATCGCCAGAAACGACAAAGCCTTCTGCCCCCTCGACAGATGATGCTTTAGTAGAGAAACTGACGAGTACTGACAATGCGCCTGATGAGAGCTTCATCAGTGCTGGCTATGCCACAGAACAGCTTTTGGAGCAGTACCAATCCTACGACGAGTTTAATGAATCCGAAGATATAGAATACCAAGTAAAGGTCCTTTTCAAGGTAGGCACCGAGGTAAAGGACGTTAGATTTTTAGAGATCTTTTTCGATGAAAACGGAGAGAGTGGTGATGTAAATTTCTATGTGAACAGAATCTTGTATTCAAAAGATAAAGTATCGCCTGAAAAGCCCCTTGTAGTTGGGACGGTTTTTCATGGTGATTTTCCGACAAGGGGAATATCCTTTGTAGATGAAAATAATACGACGAGATACTATTCTTTAAATATGAACGGCAGGGACGGTTCGCTTATCCTTCTTGAATTAGTTCCAAGGGAAGACGCTTGAATTTTTTTATGCTTTCCTGTTTTATTATACAAAATCCTATAAAATGCAATTTTTAATGTCACTTTTTCCTTCTTGAAGACATAAACAAATGGGTCGATATACAGAGTGTGCTATAATAACTATACGATAGTTATTATAGCACACTGCTTTCTACGGGAAAAATGCAATATCTCTCTAAGACTGCATAGAAACATTTTGGGGGCACATATATGAATAAAAATGCCAGAGCACTCCACCGCACATTTTATGATCCTGAAATAATCTTGAACAGATGTATCAAAAAAGTGCCAAAACAGATACGAGTAAGCTTTGTATTCACATTTATTTTCGCCTTTGTTGTCCATATGTATATGTTTACCAACAAGTTTCCGAACCACGACGATATCGGACACCTTTTCGGCTCAGAGTACGGTGCGGCATCCGGAAGATGGCTGTTGCCCTATGTACTGAAAATCCATGGCACATTCAGCATGCCTTGGGTGATCGGAACCTTGTCGGCTCTGTTTTTGGCCGTTTCCGCCGCCATCATTGTAGCGGTCATGCGGATCAAGCGCCCATCCACAGCGATCATCGCATCAGCACTACTTGTATCATTTCCGGCTGTCACCGCAACCTTTACATACATGTTTTCTGCCGACGCCTATTTTTTCGCGCTGCTGCTTGCCTGTCTGGCTGCCTTTTTTACGGACAGATACCGCTATGGCTTTTTAGTCGGTATAGCAGCTCTGACCCTGTCTTTGGGAATATATCAGAGCTACTTTTGCGTGACGTCGGTTTTGCTGCTGGGAGCCTTGGTTCTGCGCACTATAGAGTGCAAAGAGACGGCAAAATCTATTATGCTCAGGGCCGCGAAATGCCTCGTCTCACTGGCCGGCGCGTTGTTTTTCTATTTTATTATCGTAAAATTGACGACACGCGATATAGAGCTTGTAGATTATATGGGGATCTCCGACATGGGCAGTATCGAATTGTCGAAGCTGCCAAAGCTGCTCCATGATGCCTATTGGTATTACTATCAGTTTTTCATCCAAAACAATACTATGGCGCACTTTTCCTTCCTAAAATACGCCTTTATCCTCACCGCTGCAGCTACGGTGTACCTTGGAATTCTGCTCATCAAGAAGAACCGTCTTGACCGAAATCGCATATTTATACTGATTCTTTTTGTCATCCTTTACCCACTGGCAGGAGACATTATTTTTTTGATGGTTCCGGATGGAACAGTGCATATACTTATGGTCTATGGAATTGTCTGTATCCTTATCGCGCCTTTGGCACTCTCGGATACTTATTACGCGGCACTGTCTTGCAGCAGCACAGATACAAAAGCCTCTCCAAAACAAATACCATACCTGGATGCAGCCTGCTGCTGGGTAATCATGTTGACGATGGTGCTTGCCGTATACGGCTATGCTGTATTCAGCAATGAGGTGTATATGAAAATGGATCTGTCCTACAAGCAGGCGTACTCCTACTCTACAAGGCTGATTGGCGCTATAGAAAGTACGGAGGGCTATGATATCAATATGCCAATCGTACTTTTAGGGGACGCTGTGTGCGGTATCAGCTATGAGCCGACCCCCGAACTCGATCGCCTGGAGTTGACGGGGGTCGCGGATATGAAGGCTTTAGTAAACAGCTATACATACGGCTATTTTCTAAGGCGTTTTTTAGGTGTCCCCAATATCGTTTATGCTAACCAATCCGATATTGCAAAAGCATATCTGGAAAACGAGGAAGTCATTCGTATGCCAGATTACCCGACAGATGGCAGCATCAAAGTACTAGACGAATATATTGTAGTTAAACTGGGCGGATAGTAAAACCAAAAATCAGTGTGTAAACAGGAGGGAAAGGATAAAAACAGCTCCCAGAACTGAGATAACGGACGTCAGGCACCCGCTGTTGGAGGAGGGTTTGCGTCCTCCTCCGTTGCTTTTTTTCTGTGTCTCGTCAAAGGTCTGCATATAGTGTATGTACCCTTCAGTACCTTTTCCGAAATAACCGTAGTCATCGTTTTTCATTCTAACGCTCCCATCCGCATATCATTTGCAATCTTCAGTCGCAGTATAGCATGTTTATTGCGGCAACATGCTCCTTCATCTGCTCAACTACACGCTCGGGTGCAAGGACGCGCACGCCGGTTCCAAAACCGCAAAGCCAGCCGAAAAACTTTGGCGAAACAGCTACATCGGTATGCACGCAAAAGTGTTCGCTGTCCGCCGGTATTGTGATCACATCTTTTCCAAAACGGTCGATTACAGCGCCGGCAAGGCTGTTTGAAAATTCCAGAGTCACCCGCTCCTCTTCACCCGTGAACATGCCGAAGTGAGTTCTGGAATAAGCGGCAAGATCAAAGTTTTCAAACTGCTCCCTCCCGTCCCTTTTCTCTCCGGTAACGGATATCTCTATCATCTTGTCCACGCGAAAATGCTTAATAATGCCGGCGCTGCTGTCAAATCCTATCATATAATAGTTTTCGTCGTCCCACATAAGGGCATAGGGGCTTATGCAGTATTTTGCTCCGTCGTGCCTGTATACGCGCTCCTTACTGACCAGATATTCAAAATACTTGAAGCATATTTTGCAGTCAGTGGCGATTCCATTGTGTATCTCGTCCACATTGTAGTATATTGACTCGTTCATATTCTTAATCCGGTTTTTTACATATACCTGTCGGTGGAGGAGCTGCGCTTCATAAGTGCTTGCCAGGCACTCGATTTTTTTAATAAGCGTTATAGTTTTTTTCTCTGTAATGAACTTTGAAGACTGCACGCTGTCCACTAGCAGCTTCAGCTCGGGCAGCTCAAACTCGCGGTTGGCAATATAATAACCGCCGTTTATTCCCCTCTGCTGATTTATATCCAGTCCGAAAAGCTTAAGAGCCTCGATATCCGAGTAGATGCTCTTTCGCTCAGCAGAGATGGCGTTTGCATCGAGGTGCGCAATAATTTCGTTAACAGATACGGGATGCTGCTCGTCGGACTTTTCAAGCAGCAATCTCATAATATATAGAAGCTTCAGCTTCTGGTTTTGGCTCTTCGGCATAATTTTCCCTCCTGTATTAAAAATATATACTTACCGGTGTCCAACAAACCGGACAATTACAGTATAAGGCAAATACTGGAATATACAAGAGTTTCCAAGATTCCTGGGCTTGTTATTGTGGACGGCCTTTCCCTTCGTCCGTGATGAACAACAGAGCATCTTTGCGGAGAGCGTCTGGGTATTTACGAATAACGGGGCGTCCGGAGATGCGCATAAAAGGCAAGTTTAACAGCGAAAGGCCGCGGCGAATAACGCCGCGGCCTTTCTTTGGGAGAATGAAGGGATATAGATTAAACTGCAATCGAAGCAGAGATCACAGCTTAGTCTCCGATTGATGCGGTCTTTATAATGAACTTGACGCTTCCCTCTGCCCCGTCCGCAATACCGGAGTAGTTTGTATAGCCTTTTGCTGCGTCAAGCATAGAACCGATCTTGGGTAAAAGCTCTGAAATCTCAGAGTCGGAGAGGCTGCCGAGCTTAGCGCTGAGCTGGTCAGAAAACTCATGCATGCCGTCGGATAGTTTCATTGCACCGTCGTGAAGCTGTGTGACGCCGCTCACAAGACTTGCACCGCCTTGTTTGAGCTGTCCCAGCCCGTTCGAGACCTTTGAGGCACCTGCCGCTGCCGAAGATACTCCAGAAGTATATGCGTTCAATCCGGTGTAGAAGGCGGCATAGCCGTCAAGTGACGCCTTAAGAGACTTGATCGCAGAGTAAGAGGCGTTACCTGCAAGACCGTTGTTTACAGCATCGGTGATCTGCGACTGAACCTCGTCTGAAGCCAGCTTCTGTGCGACATTGGACTCTATAGTTCCTTTGATTTCATCTGAGGCCATTTTTTCATCTACATACTGGTTCACGATCGCAGCTCCTTCGCCGCTCTGCAGATACATTTCCGCCTGTTCCTCTGTGTAGCCCTTTTCAATTGCGGAAGCCTTAACGGTCTCCTTAACCCCCGCAGTCACCTTCTCGCGCACCGCCGCCTCTACTGCGGGTCTTATTTTAGCTTCCGCCGCGGCCTTTGCTTGGGTATACGCTCCTCCGGAAAAGCTGTCGAGCAGACCTCCGAGTACCGAGGAGTAGTTCTCGGGAGTAAGTGTAACCTCACTGTGGCCGTTTGCCACAAGCGCCTCATTGAGCTGTTTCTGCGCTGCTGCTGTCAAGCTTGAGAACACCTGATACGCGCCTGATTTAAGATTGGTACTGTTTGAATCTAAAGTGGACAGACCCGTTGAAAGTTCTGTCGCGCCGCTGTAAAGGGCGTCTATTCCGCTTGTCATTTCCCCGGATTTTTCAAGGAGCTTGGAGAGCCCGTCATATAGGGCGGAGGATCCGTCGACAAGCTGTGTCACAGCCGAGGAGGCCTTATCGAGAGCTTCCGTGAGGTCATCGACGTCCGCAATCTCATCAGTGTCAAATTCATTGGCAAAATCACAGGATGCATAGGTCATCGTCGACTTAAGGGCAAAATTAGAGGCGTTTGCAGTAACCTCCACATAATCCGGGATGTCGGAGTCGTTTTTACTGAGATCAAGCGATTCTCTTATGCCGGGCAGCGCAAATCCCATGACTACACTGCGGTCCCCGTCATTAATAATCTTGCCGTTGGATACGCTGATGTCGGAAAACACACTGTTGTCAAGCGCCATGCCGGTGATCGCAAGAAACGGAACAGCCGTATCTCCCGCGTCGGATATGACGCTTTTATCAACACTGTAATCAAAACGCATGACCACTTTGCCGCTCTTGCCCGCAATTTCATCCGCACTGACCTCTTTCCCGTCAAGCGTATAGCGGACGGAGACCTTTACAGGCAAGGTCCTGTCTGTCGTACCCTGGTAATAGATGTCATTGCCCTGCGCGTTCCACGATATGGTTCCGTCGGAATTTTCTTTATATTCCTCAATGCCTTTTACATTTTCGATGTCTTTAAGGCAAGATTTATCTATCAATTCACTAGAGCCAGAGGTGTTCTTAAGTTCATCGCTGACTATTACTTTCTGTACAGCCCCTTGCGCATTTGCCATTACATAAACTGTCTCATTTTTATGTACCGCATTTCCTCCAGCCGCGTGCAGAGCTTCGTTAGCCGCCGCATTCGCAGCACTAGCCGCATTCAGCGCATCATCGCAGGCCTTTCCAACATCGCCGCTGGCAGAAAACGCCACCCCGCCGACTGTTCCGCACACTATGCACGCGGAAAGCGCTATTGAAATCGCCTTTGTTGTCTTATTCTTAATAAGCTTCATGTTACATAACCTCCGTTATTTGATCGACCGATTTCATACCTGCCGTGGATTTGCATATAACTTTGTCAAACAGTACAAGGAATGACGGGAGTATAACAATAACCGACAGCATACTTGCTATTGCACCGCGGGATATCAGGCTGCACATTGAACTTATCAGGCTGACATCGGAGTACACGCCGACGCCGAAAGTAGCAGCAAAGAAGCCGAGTGCGCTGACCAGTATAGACGGTATAGAGAATGAAAGTGCATTCGTTATCGCTATATTTTTTGATTTGCCCTCCATGCGCTCCTTCTTATAGCGTGTCGTCATAAGTATCGCATAGTCGACTGTTGCTCCAAGCTGTATTGTGCTTATGCAGATCGGCGCTATGAACGGCATTGAATAGCCTGTGTAGTACGGAATACCGAGATTTATGAAGATAGCAAACTCAATTACAGCTACAAGTACCACCGGAAGCGATATACTCTTCAGGGTCAATGCAATAATAATGAATATTGCCGCTATTGATATGATGCTTACGACCTCGAAGTCCTTGTCCGTCACTTCGATCAGATCCTTAGTACAGGGGGCCTCGCCGATAAGCATTCCGTTTTTGTCATAGTCCTTTAGTATGGAGCATATACTGTCGATTTGGTCGTTGCACTCGTCTGTTGAGACTTTGAAGGACGAATTTATAAGCAAAAGCTGGTATTTATCGCTCTTAAGCGCCTCGCTGATCGAATCCGGAACTATTTCCGACGGTATTGTGCTTCCAAGAATGGAGTTTAGGCCGAGCGTATACTTAACGCCGTCAACGGCGTCAATCTCATCGCACATCTTCTTAACATCCCTCGCGGGAACTTTTGCGTCCATCAAAATCATGTGCGTAGACGAAATATCAAAGTCCTCCTGCAGCTTCGTGTTCGCAATGAGGAATCCTATATCATCCTCAGAAATACTTGAAACATCTTCGCCGGTCAGGATATTGGTAAAGTCGTAATAAACCGGTATGTTTCTATACCCTATTGTTGCGGGAATCGCAACAATAACGAACACTATAATAAATACAAGATGATATTTCACGACAAAGCCTGCAAATTTGCTCATATTCGGGATTATTGATTTGTGCCTTGTCCTCTCCAGCGGCTTATCAAAGAGAAGAATCAGAGCCGGCAGAGTAGTAATGCTGCCTATGACCCCCAGAAGTACACCCTTAGCCATGACGATACCGAGATCCAGACCCATCGTATAGCTCATAAAGCACAGGGCAATAAAGCCGGCAATAGTGGTTGCGGAGCTTCCTATAACTGCTGTAATGGTGTCGGCAACAGCAGAACCCATCGCCTCGAGCTTATCTCCACAGCCCGACTTTTTGTCACAGTAGCTGTGCCACAGGAATATTGAGTAGTCCATTGTAACGGCAAGCTGCAGCACTGCGGCAAGCGCTTTTGTTATATAGGATATCTCGCCGAGAAATATATTTGTGCCCATGTTCAGCAGGATTGCCATGCCGATACTCATTAAGAAGATGAAGGGCACAAGCCATGAGTCCAAAAGGAGTATCATGGCCGCAAGAGCACAGGCGACCGCAATACCTACATAAATCGGTTCTTCACGCTCGCAAAGCGCTTTAAGATCGGTGACAAGCGCCGACAAGCCGGAAACATAGCACTGCTTGCCCGCTACGCTGCGCACGTCCGACACAGCCTGCATCGTATCATCGTCAGACGTAGATGTGTCAAAAAATACCGCCAGAAGCGTTGCGTCGCCGGAATTGAAGGAATCGTAGTATTTGTCCGGCAGCATTTCCATTGGTACGTTTGTACCGAAGACGCTGTCATACCAGATAACCTGCGAAACATGGTCGACATTTTCTATCTTTGACTTCAGAGAGGATACCTCGCCGCTGTTCATTCCCTCTACGATAACGAACGAAAACGCGCCTTTTCCGAACTCATCCAGCAGAATATTCTGTCCCTTGACCGTGTCCATGTCCTCAGGCAGATAGTCCAGCATATCGTAGTTTATCCTGGTCCGCTGCATACCAATAAACGACGGTACCATGAGGATTACAGCGAGTATAAGTATTAAGGTCCGGTTTTTTACAACAGCATGACCAAACTTTTCCATTTTCTCTTCTCCCATCTTGCCAGGTATTTATCCTTTTTCAAGTACCACTAAGGATAGCTCGCAATTACTATTAAGACAATGGCCAAAAAAATAACCGTGGTGAAAATCTCACCACGGTGTGGAAACTGGTGCAAATTTAGCCAGAATCGAAAATGTGTGCTTATTGTTCGGCAAACTTCTGAAGCGTATACTTCATGCTCCCATCAAGAAGCCTTAAAAAAAACTTCGTAGAATTGTCATATCGCTCCGCCATATCGTTTGCTATCCAGTCCATAGCAAGGCCGACGATACCATGCGTGTATGTATCAACTATAAATTCAAACTTTTCTTCGGAAATTTTCACGCCTTCGCTCTGAATTCGGAGCAAATCACTTATATATGGGCGAACCAGACTTTTTATATAGTTCCCAAGATAGTTCCTATAATTGGAATAATAGGCATTCATCACAATTGCCCTATTCTCCTGTAGGTAGTTGAAGAGGTCGTTAAAGCCCTCTTTCCACGTGTTGTATGATTTATGAGCCCCGAGCACATGATCCGCCTCATCGATACAAAGCCACTCGATCAGCTCATATATATCCTGGAAATGATAATAGAAAGTGTGTCGGTTAACTCCGCAATCTTCAACTATATCCTTAACCGTTATTTTATCTATAGGTTTTTCCTCCAGCAGTTTTTTGAGAGATGCCGCGAGGGCGCGCTTTGTGATTTCAGACATTTTTTCACCACTTAAAACAAAAATAAATAAACTCTATATCCCCTGATACCATTCTGGCGTTTTTGCTTAAGGCTATTTTAACACAGATTCCCCCTAATATCAACGCGTCAGGCAGAAGCGGAAAAGGCCGCCATTGCTTATACTGAAATTTTCCACAGCCTTCCCAGCTTTTTTTGCCCCGTAAAATTTATATAAACGCTTTTATTAAAACTGCCGGCCGACCGCGAAGGGTCGGCCGGCAGTCTTTAATTTGGTTTTTGTACTGGGGTAGATGTCTATCAGTTGTCTTCGCTGTAATGTGTAGCCAGCGTAAACTGGTCCACCAGACTTTTGAGAGTATCTGCCTGGCTTGAGAGCTGTTCGCTTGCCGCCGCGCTCTCCTCCGAGGTCGCGGAGTTCATCTGAACCACGGTCGACACCTGCTCCACTCCTGTGGAAATCTGGGTTATTGACTCCGACTGCTCCTGAGCCTTCTCGGAGATCTCCCCGACCAATGTGGTGACTTCGGCAGCCAACTCCGCAACCTTGGTAAAGTTTTCGCTCGTTTTGCCGACAAGTGAGGCGCCCTTTTCCACAGCGGCGATGGAGCTCTCTATGAGGCCGGTCGTGTTCTTCGCCGCCTCCGCAGATTTCTGCGACAGATTCCGGACCTCGTCGGCGACGACCGCAAAGCCCTTGCCGGCCGCGCCCGCCCTCGCCGCCTCGACCGCGGCGTTAAGGGCGAGTATATTGGTCTGGAACGCGATGTCGTCTATCGCCTTTATGACCTTCTCAATGTCTTTTGACGTTGAGGAGATCTCGTCCATAGCCTGGCGGGTGAGCTCCATCTGGTCAAGGCTTTCCTCCATTATTGTCTTTGACTCTTCGGTAAGTGAGCTTGCCTTCTGAGCACCCTCGGCGTTTTCTTTGACATGCTGTGAAACTTCCTCTATGGATGAGGAGAGCTCCTGAATACTGCTTGCCTGCTCGGTTGAGCCCTGGGCGAGACTCTGAGCGCCGAAACTGACCTGTGCGGAGTCTGCGGATACCTGCTCCGCAACCAGCATCATTTGCTGGAAGGATTCTGTCAAATCGCGTTTCAGGCGTCTAAACGATGACAAAATATTCCTGTAGTCACCGGCATAGAGCTTGGGATTCTGAGAGAGAACATCGAGGTTTCCGGTCGAGATCTCGGAGAGAAGATAGTCAATATCGTTGATTATGAGGCTTGTGTTTTTCAAGGTCTCCTCAAGAGATTGCTGAAGAACATACAACTCCGAGGCCTTCACTTCAAAATTGCTCAGCGGAGAGGAGACGTCGCCCGCAGCCAGCTTTTCCAGTCTGTCGGCAAAGACCGATATCGGCCCCACCACCTTTTTGGCAATAAACAGTGAGCCCATAATGCCTATTACAACAAAGAGTATAGTAAGGATTGCAGAGATAATGACTGAGCTAACAACGCCGCCGGTAAAATCGCTTACAGGTGCAAGTATACACACAGACCAGCCATTGCTGTTCTCTATGGGGGCGAAAGCCAGGAACTTATTTACACCCTTGTATTTATAGCGTTCAAAGCCTGACTCACCCGCTCGCACCCTGCTATGGAGGTCTGCGAGCGATTTAACAGACGTATCTGTATTTGCTAATTCCTCGACGTTCTCCCTGCTTTTCACAAGTTCGACATCCGGATCTGCTATGGTGTAGCCGTCCTTGTCGATTATATATGCCCTGCCGTTTTTACTGATATTCAAATCCTCGACAGCGGAGTTGATATTGCTCTGAGGCGCCGAAAAAGCGACAGCTCCGATCACCGAGCCGCCTTCTTTTCCGTCCTTCCAGATGGGAGCGGCGACAACTATTACCCATTCGCCGGTATCCGGAGTCGGATTCGGTGAGGCGACAATTGATTTTCCTGTTTTACATACACTATAGAATTCGGCCTTTGAATAATCCATGTTCACCTGAGGACAAAAGCCGTTCTCATCAAGGGTATAGCCCGCATATAAGCCGTATTCCTTGACCTTCTGCGCGAGCAGAGCATTGACGTCTTCTGGATTTGCCTCCGGATCATATAGGACGCTGTTTGCGGCGATTTCTTCTACAACGTTTTGCAGTCCCTCCATCTTATTTGACATTGATTCTTGGGCAATGCCAACTGCGGCGGTCATAGAGTCCGTAAGACAGCCTATGGTACTCTTATAATTCAGAACAGAGGAAATTACGCCGAAAATAAGAGCCATAGCGGCTATAACAGAGACAAGCGGAAGCGATATTTTCGCTTTTAGGCTTTTTTTCTTTTTTTCTTTTACTGTTTTAATCTTCTCATCCATGACAAACATCCATCCTTTTTCATTCTTTATATCGCTGCACAACTGTGTACAGCTTAAGGTACAAAACAAAAAACTTTAGTCTTACTCATTTTTTATATATATACTACAACTTTATTAATCCACAAGAGGTGATCGCCAATGTCTTTACATCCTTCCGACTGTGAGAAAAGGTCGCGTAATATATATTTTCTGCCATAAAAATCCCCCAGTCATATGATTGGGGGATTTTTTTATGATTTCCACTATTAAGAGCAAACTTGAGACTCTGTTTTTCGGCCTATCTAATGAGCGCCGCCACCCTGTCAAGGATTTCTCCGGCAGTGTCGGCCTTGCTCATCAGCGGGAGCTCTGCATTGCCCTCCTGCGTAATTATTGTCACAATATTTGTATCGCCTTCGAATCCGGCTCCATCGATCTTTACATTATTGGCTACGATCATATCAAGGTTCTTCTCTTCGAACTTCCTCCGCGAATTTTCGATCAAGTCACGCGTCTCCATAGAAAACCCGCACAGGAATTGACCCTCTCGTTTTTCCCTCCCGAGCTTTGCAAGTATATCGTCTGTGCGCTCCAGCGGTAGAGATACGGTCTGTAAATCCTCCCGTTTTTTCAGCTTATCCTCGAAAACTGTGGCAGGGCGAAAATCCGCAACGGCGGCGGCCATTATTATTACGTCAAATTCTGCAAATCGGCTAATTATCTCATTATACATATCCTTAGCGGATACTACATCAACCGTTTCAACAAAGGGCGGTGCAGAAAACGCCGTTATTCCGGACACAAGCGTAACTGAGGCTCCCCGGAGTACGGCCGCTTTTGCAAGGGCATATCCCATTTTGCCGCTTGAACGGTTGCTTATAAAGCGCACAGGATCTATCGCCTCGCGCGTCGGTCCGGCGGTCACAAGGATTTTTTTACCTTCAAGGTTCTTCGGAGCATAGAGCGCTCTCTCAAGATAATCATACATAAGCGAGGGCTCCGGCATCTTTCCTTTGCCCTCGTCCCCGCAGGCGAGATGTCCCGAAACGGGCTCTATGATCTCCCACCCGTATCGGCGCAGAATTTCCAGATTGTCAAGCGTAACAGGGTTTTCATACATAGCCGTATTCATAGACGGAGCTATAAGCTTTTTACAGGTGCAGGCGAGAGCCGTTGTTGTCAGCATATTGTCCGCTAAGCCGTGTGCCAGCTTTGCTATGGTGTTTGCTGTCGCCGGAGCGATAAGCAGCGCGTCGGCTCTTTTTGCAAGCGAAACGTGTTCCGTATCCATTGTGAAGCCGCGGTCAAAGGTGTCTGTTATGCAGCGGTTGCGGGTCAGGCTCTCAAATGGTACAGCTGTGACAAATTCACGCGCATTGTCTGTCAGTATAACATGCACATCGGCATGCTGTTTGACAAGCATGCTTGCTAGGTTAGGCATTTTATACGCGGCTATACCGCCTGTTATTCCGAGTATGACCGTTTTTCCCTCGAACATAGACGCCTCCTGAATAGTTGTTATAGACGGAACGTTTCAAAATGGCCTCATTGTCAGCCGGACTAATAATATTTAGAAATTATATAGCATTTTCAAACCATATACAATAATCAAAATGATATTATTGGTCATTGACTATTTAGTATCTGAATAATATACTCAATATAATTATATTAATGTAATAAATTCCCAAATCGGCAGGCGTATGCTGTCAAAAGCTGAAGGTATCAAAATTGCCCGGCTAAAACTTCGAAAAGCGGACGTTTAAGGAGACATTATGGTTCTGGGGATTGATATAGGTAATTCCAACATAGTAATAGGCTGCATAGAACGCGGCAAAATATCATCCGTTTCACGCATGGCTACAGACGCTTCAATGTCCGTATGCGACTGTCTGGCGAGTATTATGAATATCGACGGGCAGAAAAATATACTGTCAGCAGAGCTCGAAGGGGTCATTATAAGCTCGGTGGTTCGTCCGCTCACGTCGGTGGTGTGCGAGGCTGTCCGCAGATTGACAGGGCATGAGCCTCTGACAGTGAACTATAGTCTCCGGACAGGCCTTGATTTTTCCGTGGAAAGCCCGGAAAAGCTGGGCTGCGACCGCATTGCAAATTGTGCCGCTGCCGTCTCTTCTTACCCTTTGCCCGCTGTTGTTATAGACTTCGGTACGGCGACCACTATATCCGTTATCGGCAGCGATTCAGTTTTCATCGGAGGTATAATAGCTCCCGGGCTTAAGCTGTCCGCAAGGGTATTGAGTGAGGGGACCTCCCAGCTCCCCCCGGTGGATCTTTATACTCCTCTCAGCAGATGTATAGGCAAGAACACACAGGAATGCATGAAAAGCGGGATAATACTCGGGGCCGCCGCTATGGTAGACGGCATCCTCTCCCGCATAGAAAATGCCCTTGAAATGCCGGTCTGCGCCATTGCGACCGGCGGACTTGCCCGGCTGGTTGTCCCTCACTGCATGAGGGAGATGGTCCTGGATGAAAATCTGCTTCTCCGGGGCCTTGGAATAATCTATGAAATGAACAAAAGCAAATAACTGCTCCGTCAGAGTCAGGAGTTTTCAGCAGGTATTTTCCGCTGCCTATGTCAGCGCGGCTGTCCGGATTTCAATCTATCGGATCTGCAATAAAAACCCTGCGGTTTTAAAACCGCAGGGTTTTTATTTAACTAATTCGGATTCAGCAGAAACACAGGACTGCATATAGACATACTGCGTTCAAAGCTATGCAGTCAGACCGCGAATTTCATTGTCAGCTACGTTCCAGGCCGGCGTGGCGGCAGATGGCGTCAAAGGTTTTTTCACTTATGTCGTGCTCGATTTTACAGGCGTCCTCGCGGGCGGTCTGCTCATCCACGCCCAGACTCATAAGATACTTCGTAAGCAGCTTGTGGCGTTCGTACATTCTGGACGCTATCCTCATTCCTGAGTCTGTCAGTGTTATCAGTCCGGTCTCATCCATTGTGATATAGCCGTTTTCCCTCAGGCGCTTGGCGGCATAGCTCACACTCGGCTTAGTAACACCCAGCTCGGCGGATACGTCTATTGAGCGGATATAGCCGTGTTTTTCCTTCATCATCAGCATAGTTTCCAGATAGTCTTCAGCAGATTTTTGTATCTTCATGTCATTTTGCACCAACTTTCCTTTGAACCTGATTAGAGGTTAACATACTCTAACCAAAAAATCAACATTTCTTGAACTCCTACTTGACAACTAAGGTTAGAGGCATTAAACTGAATATGGGTTAGATAGAGCTAACTTATATTTTAGCACCATTTGTTAGATATGCCTAACCATTTAGATATCGAGGAGGAGATCATGATGCCGTTGACTCTTGCCAATATAGGTGAAACAAACATAATAAGAAAAGTCGGTGGTAATCCCGAGACAAAGAAACACCTTGAAGATCTCGGCTTCGTCGCCGGCGGAGACATAACGGTAATTTCTACAATAGGCGGCAATCTTATCGTCAATGTCAAGGATTCCCGCGTCGCCATAAGCAGAGAGATGGCGAACAAGATAATGATATGAGGAGGAGCAGGTTATGAAAACGTTAAGACAGGTCAAAGTCGGTGAAACAGTCCGAATCGTAAAACTGCACGGAGAGGGCGCGGTCAAACGGCGCATCATGGACATGGGCATAACAAAAGGGACGGACGTATACATCCGTAAAGTTGCCCCACTTGGTGACCCGATAGAAGTTACCGTGCGCGGTTATGAACTCTCCCTCCGTAAATCCGACGCAGAAATGATTGAAGTCGAGTAATACCCGGCTCACCTTTTTTTGAAGATAGGTTAGTATTAACTAACCAAAGAAAGTGAGGAGACCTGATTATGAAAATAAAAATTGCCCTTGCGGGCAACCCGAACAGCGGTAAAACCACGCTGTTCAATGCCCTGACCGGCTCCAACCAGTTCGTGGGGAACTGGCCGGGCGTAACTGTTGAGAAAAAGGAAGGCAGACTGAAAAAGCATGACGATGTCATTATTATGGATCTGCCGGGAATATATTCGCTCTCTCCGTATACTCTCGAAGAGGTGGTTGCGAGAAACTATCTCGTCGGGGAACGTCCGGACGCTATTTTAAACATTGTCGACGGCACAAACCTTGAGAGAAATCTCTACCTGACCACGCAGCTCACCGAGCTGGGCATTCCCGTGGTGGTTGCCATCAACATGATGGATGTTATCAGGAGGAACGGCGACAAGCTTAATACCGAGGAGCTCTCCCGCGAATTGGGCTGCAAGGTCGTCGAGATCTCCGCGCTGAAAGGTTTCGGAGTCATGGAGGCAGCCGAGGAAGCCGTAAAGGCTGCCAAAAACGGAAGGACGATCCCGATGCACAGCTTCAGCGGAGTTGTGGAGCACGCGATCGCCCATATCGAGGAGGCCGCTCTGAATGATATGCCTCAGGATCAGCAGCGCTGGTATGCGATCAAAATATTTGAGCGCGACGAAAAGGTTCTATCTCAGCTAAATCTCAACAAAGCGGTGCGAGAGCACCTCGAACAGGATATATTGGCCGCCGAGGAGGAGCTTGACGACGACGCAGAGAGCATAATCACAAATGAGAGGTACATATATATATCCTCCATTCTAAAGGGCTGCTACAAGAAGAAAAACGCCGGAAAGCTCTCCGCCTCCGACAGGATAGACCGCGTCGTGACCAACCGCTGGCTGGCTCTGCCCATTTTCGCGGTGGTCATGTTCATAGTATATTTCGTATCCGTCACAACTGTAGGAACATGGGCAACCGACTGGGCCAACGACGGAGTGTTTGGTGACGGCTGGCACCTGTTCGGCATCGGCTCCGCCGCCTATGAGGAGGCCTCGGAATCCTATTTGGAGCCAGGGGCGATCGTTGAGGCGTTTGAGTCCGCGGCCGAAGAGGCCGGAGTCGAGCCCGATGCGGCGGCCGACCTCACAGCGACTGCCCGTCTTTACGACGACGAGGGTAATCTGGAAAAAGAGATACCCGTAACGTATGACAGCTATTTGGATGCCGCTGCAGTCGAGGAGCCCGACCCCGCCGAATACGGCGTGTGGGTCCGCGGCATCCCGGTACTGCTGGGGAACTGGTTAGAAAAGATAAACTGCGCGGACTGGCTGCAGGGACTTCTCCTCAACGGTATCGTGGCAGGCGTCGGAGCGGTGCTGGGCTTTGTGCCGCAGATGCTGGTGCTCTTCCTCTTCCTGGCATTCCTTGAGGCCTGCGGCTACATGGCCCGCATAGCCTTTGTGATGGACAGGATATTCCGCAAATTCGGTCTCTCGGGAAAATCCTTTATCCCCATGCTCATAGGCACCGGCTGCGGCGTTCCCGGAATCATGGCCTCCCGTACCATAGAGAACGATCGGGATCGTAAGATGACTATCATGACCACCACCTTTATCCCCTGCGGGGCAAAGCTGCCCATCATAGCCTTAATTGCCGGCGCGCTGTTCGGCAGAGCCTGGTGGGTTGCGCCCAGCGCCTACTTTGTAGGTATCGCCGCGATAGTCGTTTCCGGCATCATGCTCAAGAAGACAAAAATGTTTGCGGGAGACCCCGCTCCCTTCGTTATGGAGCTGCCCGCCTATCACTGGCCGACCGTCGGAAATGTGCTCCGCAGCATGTGGGAGCGCGGCTGGTCCTTTATCAAGAAAGCCGGAACCATTATCCTTCTGGCTACCATATTCGTATGGTTCACCTCCAGCTTCGGCTGGTCGGACGGCGGCTTCGGCATGGTCGACATGAACGACAGCATACTCGCCGTAATCGGCAACGCTATTGCGTGGATTTTCATACCCCTCGGCTGGGGCCACTGGCAGGGCGCCGTGGCGACCATCACAGGTCTCATTGCAAAAGAGAACGTGGTCGGCACCTTCGGCGTGCTGTTCGGGGGATTTGATGAAGTCGCAGAGAACGGCTGGCAGATTTGGACGAATATGCGCCAGGTATTTTCTCCGCTCTCCGCTTATTCCTTCCTAGTATTCAACCTGCTCTGTGCCCCCTGCTTCGCTGCTATCGGCGCAATAAAGCGGGAGATGAACAGCGCCAAATGGACCTGGTTCGCCATCGGCTACCAGTGCGGTTTCGCCTATGCGGTGTCTCTTGTCATATACCAGCTGGGAATGCTCTTTACAGGCGGCGGCAGCATAATCGGCTCTGTAGCTGCGTTTGCAATAGTGGCGACCATCCTGTATATGCTGTTCAGGCCCTATAAAGAGTCCGGTACGCTTAAAGAATCAGACACTGTAAAGACAGCTGTAAAAGCCTAGTTCTATTAAAAAAAGCCGCAAAGGAGGTATGGATATGCTTTCGTGGATAGCAGGAAACCTCTCGACTATAATTATCAGTCTGGTGCTTATATGCCTGGTAACTGCAATCATCGTAGGAATGGTCAAAAACAAAAAGAAGGGCAAATCCTCCTGTGGCTGCAGCTGCTCCGGCTGCCCGATGAGCGGCAGCTGCCATCAGAAGGAAAAATAAAAAACCCGGGAGGCACGGCCTATGCCCTGCCTCCCCTATTTATACGCGGATGTCCGGCTTTACTCCCAATATATCCGCTCTCCTGCCGAGGTATTTCGCCAGAGCAATGGTAAAACTAATCCAATAAAAAGACTGTTCATCGAGGAGGGACTGAGCTTTGAATCAAGTAACACTTGCCTTTTTATTCACACTGATAGCCGGTCTTTCTACCGGCATCGGAAGCTGTATCGCTTTTTTTGCAAAGAAGACAAACACAAAATTTCTCTCCGTAAGTCTCGGTTTTTCGGCGGGCGTAATGATTTACGTCTCCATGATAGAGCTTTTCGGAGAAGCTGAGGCTTCTCTGTCCGCGGCATACGGAGAGAAGTCGGGGCTTTTGTACACGATAATAGCCTTTTTCGGCGGTATGCTGATAATCGGAATAATCGACCGTCTGATACCCGGCGCGGAAAACCCGCACGAGACAAAATCCGTTGAAAGAATGAATCGCCCGCCGGAGAGAGACGGCCTTATGCGGACAGGCCTTCTTACAGCGCTTGCAATTGCCGTCCACAACTTCCCGGAGGGCCTTGCAACCTTTGTCTCCTCTCTGCGGGAAGCGAAGGTCGCTATACCTGTCGTCGCCGCCATCGCACTGCACAACATACCGGAGGGCATTGCGGTATCCGTACCGATATATTACGCTACGGGCAACAGGAAAAAAGCGTTTTGGTATTCCTTCGCCTCAGGTCTTTCGGAACCGTTGGGCGCAGCGATAGGGTATCTGATACTCATGCCGTTTCTCAACGACACCTTATACGGAATCCTGTACGCCGCCGTGGCGGGCATCATGGTCTTCATATCATTGGACGAGCTGCTTCCGTCGGCACAGGAGTACGGAGAGCACCATCTGTCCATGTACGGGCTTGTAGGCGGCATGGCTGTCATGGCGCTCAGCCTTTGGGTGTTCGTATAGAAGGGCCTTTAACCAATATTTTGATCTGTTGAGCCGTGGCAAGGGAACATAACGCTAACAGCGGTTCCCTTGCCCGGCTCGCTTTTAAGGCCGATCGACGCCCCGTGATGCTGGGCCGCGTGCTTTACTATTGAAAGCCCCAGACCCGTACCCCCTGTCTGCTTTGAGTGGCTCTTATCCACGCGGTAGAAGCGTTCGAACACTCTTGCCTGATGCTCGGGAGGGATGCCGATGCCCGTATCGGCCACAGTCAGGGCAACGCCGTCCTCACTGCGGGATACACATATGTCCACACGCCCGTTCTCCACATTGTATTTTATTGCGTTGTCGCAGAGGTTATAAACTATCTCGTAAAGCAGCCGGCGAACACCGTATACCTCCGCATCCCCGCCGTGTACCGCGACAGTTATGTTGCGGGTGTTCGCCTGCCCGCACAGAGCGTCGGTGGCCTCATCAGCGAGAGCCCTCAAACTGACATTCTCGCGGGGCATGTCGCCGCCCTCGTCGAGCTGTGACAGGCGTATAATGTCATCTATGAGCGTTACGAGCCGAGACGTCTCGGTTCGGATATGGCCAATGAAGCGCGGCATATCCTCCCGCTTTACAAGCCCGTTTTCCAGGAGCTCCGCAGAGCCAAGTATAGATTGAAGCGGCGTCTTAAGCTCATGCGATACGTTTGCGGAAAACTCACGCCGCAGACGCTCCGCATGGGCCTTTTCCGTTATGTCGAAGGTGAGAATGGCCACCCCGGTCAGTCTCCCGTCGGACATAATAGGGCTCGCATCTATCTGGTATGTGCCGTCCTTCAAATCTATAACAGTCTCGGCGCTTTTCCCCGAAAGCGCCGATTTGACAAGCTCCTGCACGGCAAGACTTCTGTTCACAGTCAGCATTTTCTGGCCGACGCAGTTCTCGTCAACGCCGAACAGACGTGCGGCCGCCCGGTTTATGCTCAAAACCGCACTCTCTTCGTTGAGCAGAATAAGACCTTCATTCATACTGCCCGTTACGGCCGTCAGCTCATCCTGCCTGCGCGCCAGCTCCCCCATCTGTAATTCTATCTGCCTGCGCTGGCGCTCCATTCGAGTCAGAAGCGGGGCCAGCTCCTCATATACGTCGTTGTCCAGCGGCTGTTCCAGATCAAGATCGGCCAGCGGCGCTACGACCCGCTTTGCCAGGCGGCGAGCCAGCGCCGCCGAAAGCGCTATTGCAGCGGCAAATATTATAAGTATCGGCTGCAGCATGCCCATCACCAGGGTTACGACGGTATACTGCGTGACTGAGACACGCAGGACGGTCCCGTCTGAAAGGCGTTTTGCACGGTAGAGGGTCTTTTCGGCGAGCGTCGCGGAGGTGCGCTCGCTCTCGCTCTCTCCGGTCTCAAGCGCCCGCCTTATCTCCTCGCGCTGTCCGTGGTTTTCCATCGTGGCTGCGTCCGCCGTCGTGTCGTAGAGCACTGTACCGTCGGAATCCACCCATGTTATGCGGTAGTTGTTCATTTCAATGCCGTCGAAATAGTGGAGTCCGTCGTTTTCAACGCCCTTCGCCGCAAGCTCCGTCTGTGCCTTCAGCTGGTTTTTCTGGACGGAGGTGAAATAATCGTACATTACACCCATGATTATGACGAGGCATGACATGAGCACAGCCGCAGCAACTATGAATATGGAACGAAATATTTTATTCGTCATAATGGGCCCCCATACGGTATCCGACGCCGCGCACAGTCTCGATATACTCGCCGCATATGCCCAGCTTCTGCCGCAGAGTGCGGATATGCACATCCACCGTCCGGGTCTCGCCGTCATAGTCTGTACCCCAGACTTCCGAGAGGAGCCTGTCGCGTGTGAATACCACCCCCGGATTGGACATGAACAGGCGGAGTATGTCAAATTCCTTGAGCGTAAGGGCGATGCATTCTCCTCCCACCCTCACTGTATGCTCTTCAAGGCTCATTTCGACCTCCCCGACGCTGAGCAGCCCGGTCTCACGCTCCGGAGAGACACGGCGTAGAACGGCGCGGACGCGGGAGACCATCTCCATCATGCCAAAGGGCTTTACCAGATAGTCGTCGGCACCCAGATCCAGGCTCAATATCTTGTCGTACTCAGCGCCCTTTGCCGTTGCCATGATGACAGGCAGAGCCCGTGTTCCCGGGTCTGCCCTCAGCTTCTTGAGTATCGTCACCCCGTCGTCGCCGGGCAGCATGACATCCAGAAGCAGAAGCTCGGGAGTTTTGGTCTTGAGCGCTTCGAAAAGCTCCGCGCCGCTCACAAAGCCCTCGGCCTCATAGCCCGTGGACTGCAGCGTATATATCTCGATGTCCCGTATGCTGGCGTCGTCCTCTACACAGAAGATCATAGCTCGCTCTCCCCTTTGTGAACGCCGGTGACCGCAAATTCCACCCATTCCGCTATATTGGTCGCGTGGTCTCCGATACGCTCAAAATATTTGGCTATCATCATAAGGTCTATGGCGTATTCTCCGTTGCCCGCTCTGTCTCCTATCATATCAATAAGGGACTGCCTGACTTCCACAAACAGCCCATCCACCACGTCGTCGTGCGCTACGACCCGTCTTGCCATGTAAACGTCCTGCTGTACGAAAGCGTCCACGCTCTCCGTGACCATCTTGATCGTCGCCTGGGCCATCTCGGCGATGGCCTCGCACTCGCTTCCTGTCCTGCCGCCCAGAAACCTGATTATCTCCGCGATGTCCTCGGCCTGGTCGCCTATCCGCTCCATATCCGTTATCATTTTCAGAGCCGCGGAAATTTGCCGCAGGTCGCTTGCCACAGGCTGCTGCTGTAAAAGCAGTCTCATGCACATGGCCTCAATGTCGCGCTCCTTCCGGTCTATCTCGTCCTCCAGCGCCGAAACGTCTCCTGCAAGAGAGGCGTCGCCCGTGATCAGAGCTCTCGCCGCACCGGCTATAGCCTCCTCACAGAGTGAGCCCATTGTAATGAGCTCGCTTTTCAAAGCTGCAAGCTGCTCGTCAAATCTGCTGCGCATATCATCCAAACCTCCCCGTGATATAGTCCTCGGTGCGTTTGTCGCACGGCTGCGAAAAAAGCCGCTCGGTGTCGTCGTATTCAATTAACTCTCCTAAAAGGAAAAACGCCGTTTTATCTGAGATGCGGAGCGCCTGCTGCATATTATGCGTCACTATAATAATAGTATAGCGGCTTTTTAGTTCTGTAGCAAGCTCCTCTATCTTCGACGTTGAAATCGGGTCGAGAGCGGAGGTCGGCTCATCCATTAGCAGGACTTCAGGCTCCACGGCGAGGGCGCGCGCTATACACAGCCGCTGCTGCTGCCCGCCGGAGAGGCCGAGGGCCGGCTTTTTTAGCCTGTCTTTGACCTCGTCCCATATTGCCGCGTCCCTCAGCGAGCGCTCCACTATATCGTCAAGCTTTGCCTTGTTCCTCAAGCCGTGGGTCCGCGGGCCGTAGGCCACGTTGTCGTATATGTTCATGGGAAAGGGGTTGGGCCTTTGAAACACCATTCCGACCTCGCGGCGAAGACCCGTCACATCCACGCCGCCTCCGAGAATGTTCTTACCGCCGTACACCACGCTTCCCGTGACCTTGACCTCCGGGATCAGGTCGTTCATGCGGTTGAGCGTCTTGAGAAAGGTCGATTTGCCGCAGCCCGACGGCCCTATGAGCGCTGTTATGCTCTTTTCGGGGATCTCCATATCTATATTTTTAAGTGCCTGCGTACTGCCGTACCACAGGCAGAGGTCTTTTATATCAAGAATTTTCATCTTTCCCTCCGCCCCCTCAGCCTGCTGCCGGCGAAGGCGGCGCTCAGGTTGATGATAAGGGTCAATATCATAAGAATTGCCGCAATGGCGAAGGCCGCGCCGAACTCGCCCTGCTCCTTGGCGTAGACATAGAGCGCCACGGTAAGCGTCGCCCCGGCGCTGCCGAGACCGTCTATAGGACCGTTCACGGCGTGGGCGAAGCCCGCTGTGAACAAGAGCGCCGCAGACTCCCCCACTATCCTGCCGACAGAGAGAATACAGCCCGTCATTATGCCGTCCACACTGCAGGGCAGCACAACTGTTCTGATGACTCTCCACTTGCCCGCCCCCAGAGCGAAGGCCCCCTCGCGGTAGCTCTGCGGTACGGTCCTGAGGCTCTCCTGCGTAGTGCGTATAACCGTGGGCAGATTCATTATCACAAGAGTCAGAGCGCCCGCTATGAGCGAGGTGCCGAGACTCAAAAACTGACAAAAAAACAGCATGCCCACAAGTCCGTATATAATGGAAGGTATTCCGGAGAGCGTCTCCGCGGCGTATTCGATCGCGGCGACAACTTTTTTGTTTTTTGCATACTCGCTCAGGTACACGGCCGCACCCACGCCCAGAGGCAAAACTGCCACAAGCGTCGCAAGCACTATATACAGGGTGTTAAGTATGTCGGGCAATATCCCTATGTTGTCCTCAAGATAGCTGGGGCTCGTAGAAAGCAGCTTCCAGCTGATGTTAGGCAGGCCGCGCCAAAGCACATAGCCTATAAGGGCCAGCACAAGAGCGCAGGTAATTCCAACGGAGAGCCACATCAGGCAGCGCATCAAAAGGGTATATGCCTTTCTTCTTTTCGACAGAAATTTGTACTCCATTGTCAGCTCTCCTTTCCACGCTTCAGGAGCAGATTGAGCAGAGCGTTAATGAGCATTATGAAGAAAAACAGCACCAGAGCCACAGAGAACAGCGCCTGACGCTGAAGTCCGGACGAATAGGCCATCTCGCTGGCGACCGCCGTAGTGAGGAAGCGCACGCTGCCAAACAGTGTCGGCATGTTTGCAACGTTGCCCGCAACCATCATAACGGCCATAGCCTCTCCTATCGCCCTGCCGACGCCCAGTACGACAGCGGCTGCTATTCCGCTTTTCGCGGCCGGTACAGATACACGGAAATATGTTTCTACCGGGGTCGCGCCCAGAGCCAGAGACGCGTCCTCATACTCCTTCGGCACAGCGTCAAGCGCCGTGACCGATACCTTTATAACGGACGGCAGTATCATAACGGCCAGAACAATTATAGCCGCCAGAAGGCTCGCTCCGTCCGGGACGTCGAATATACCGCGTATTGCAGGAACTATTATCAGCATTCCCGTCAGCCCGTATACCACAGATGGTATTCCCGCGAGCAAGCCGATTGCCGGTTCGACTGTCCGCCTAACCTTTGCGGGCGCCGCCTTGGAGAGATACACCGCCGTCAGAAATCCCACGGGAACGCCCAGAACTATCGCCCCGGCCGTTCCGTAGACAGAGGTCAGTATAAAGGGCAGTATGCCGAAGGAGGGCTCCGCCGCGGTAGAAGCCCACTCGGTTCCGAAAATAAAGTCAATAAGTCCTATCTCTCTTATCGCCGGTATGCCTGATATAACGAGGTACACGGTTATAAGAAGCACACAGCCCACAGATACAAGCCCAAGCATCAGAAACACAAGGCGAACAACTGTTTCAGCGCTCAATATTTTGCTTTTATTCATTATCACCATAAGGAGCCTCTCACAGCTTCTGCGGCGGCGTCCGATTCCGGGAAAACGCCGCCGCACAATGTTTTTCTGCCGTCTATGCGGCGGATACCGCTCCGGCCTTGGAGATTATCTCCGCCGCTTCAGAGGAGGTGACATAGTCGAAAAAGGCCTGTGCGGTCCCGGACAGCTTGGCGTCGGCTTTCGTGACAAGAATAAAGGGGCGCTGTACGACGTAGCTACCGTCCTTGACCGTCGTCTCACTGGGCGCGACTCCGCCCACCTTAAGAGCCTTTACCTTGTCTCCCACTGCCGCCAGAGATGCGTAGCCGATGGCGTTTATGTTTTGGGAAACCGTTGTTATAACATCGCCGGTGGATGTGAGCTCCTGGCGGTATTTGCAGGCGTCCTCCGTGTCTGTTATGCTCTCGAAGCCGTCACGAGTCCCACTGCCGGCCTCGCGTCCTATGAGTACGATCTCCGCGTCATTACCTCCGACCTCGCTCCAGTTTGTTATCTCAGCGGTGAAAATCTTTGCTATATCCTCGACACTCAGTTCCGCAACGGGGTTGCCGTTGTTTACGACTATTGCGATGCCGTCATAGGCGAGAACCGTTCCTGCAAGACCAAGCGCCTTTTCCCCGTCCTTCAGGGCGCGGCTGGAAAGGCCGATGTCACAGCGTCCCTCACTGACGGCCGTAATGCCGCTGCCGGAGCCTGTGGGGTTATATGTAAAGTTTACGCCGGGGTTTTGGGCTGTGAAGGCCTCGCCCAGAGAGCCTATAACTTTTTCCATCGAGGTAGAGCCGTCAGTCGCGACCGAGCCTGAGAGCCCGCTGTTTGCCTTTGAACCGTCCGAAGCCGCAGGGCTCTGTTCTCCGCATCCGGCCAAAAGGCCAAAAGCCATAACGGCAGCTAGTGCGACACACGTAAGTTTTTTCATATTTCGTCTCCTTTATGTAACTGTATTCTCCTTTGCTTTACAAGCTCATGTTATAAAAGTCAGGTTAAATGTAAAAGAGCAGCCGTGTTAAATCCTTGTAAAATGAGAGCGGAAGCAAAATTTTTGCTTCCGCTCTTTGCCGGGATTTATTAAGATAATCAGATGAACAGATTGACATTTGATTCCTCGGCGTCTCCGAGGTATGCTCCCACACCGCCGAGTTCAACGCCCTCTATGAGTTCCTCCTCTTTTATGCCCATAACGTCCATACTCATGGTGCAGGCAACTATTTTGACGCCCGCCGCGATCGCCTTTTTTATGAGCTCATCAAGGGAATCCACGTTTTTATCGTTCATGATCTTTTTCATCATGGCGGTGCCCATGCCTGCCATGTTCATTTTGGACAGCTTCAGCTTTCCTGTTCCTCTGGGCATCATGGAGCCGAACATTTTCTCCATCGGGGTCTTTTGTACTCTCTGCTTCTCGGGCTTTCTAAGCACATTGAGTCCCCAGAAGGTAAAGAACATGGTCACGGGTCTCCCCATTGCGGCCGCGCCGTTTGCAATAATGAAAGCCGCAAGCACCTTGTCGAGATCTCCGGAGAACACGATGATCGTCTTCCCGTCCGAACTCACTTTAACACCCTCGGGCGCTCTCTCGGCCGAGCCCTTTTTCACAAGCGCGACATAGTCGCCGCCGCGGCGCTCGTTGGATACCAGCGTATTGCCGGTTCGCCTGCACCATGCGACTATGTCGCGTGCAAAGCCCGGGTCGGAGGCCGAAACCTCGATTATATCGCCGTCATTCAATTCCTTGGCGGTCTCAAATACCTTCATGATCGGTCCGGGGCACTGCATTCCGCTGCAGTCCAGCCGCATCGATACGGCCGGGGCATTACGGGTCTCAACATAGCCGCTGTCGGAAACAGGCAGCTTACTGTCTATAGTCATATCGCTCTTTCTGAAGTGTGTAGACTGATAAAACCTCGCGCCGCCGGGATAGACAAGTACCCTCTCAAAGCCGTTCTGAACAAGTATTCGCGCAGCGTTATAGGCGCGGACGCCTATAGCACAGAATATTATTATCTCTTTGCCCCTGTCAAGCTCAGAAAGTCTGCCGCGCAGCTCCCCCAGGGGGATATGCACCGCTCCCGGCAGAGAGAAGGCCATCAGCTCCGCGCTCTCCCTGACGTCCAGCAGGACGGCATCAGGATTGTTTTCGACAATGTCCCAGTCCGAGAACCTGACCTTGCCGGTGAGGAGATTTCCCGCGACAAAGCCCGCCATATTCACGGGGTCCTTGGCGGAGGAATAGGGCGGAGCATAGGCCAGCTCCAGCTTCTCAAGGTCTGCGGGTCGCGCGCCCAGGCGAATGGCCACGGATATAGTGTCTATGCGCTTGTCAACGCCGTCACGCCCGACTATCTGCGCGCCGAAAATACGGCTGCCGTCGGCGGCGAAAAGCAGCTTTACGGTCATCGGCACCGCGCCCGGATAGTAGCCCGCATGGGAGTTTTGGGTTATTGTTATACTTTCGTAATCTTTTCCCTTTGTCATTCCGCGCCTGACAAGCGCCTTTTCGTTGGCTCCGGCAGAGGCTGCGGTCAGGTCGAACACCTTGGCGACAGATGTGCCCATTGTGCCCTCGTAGCGCTCATCGCCCCCCGCAATATTGTCCGCGGCGATCCTCCCCTGCTTATTGGCGGGTCCTGCCAGAGGTACCATTGTTCGGTCCTTAAAGATAAAGTCATCCACCTCAATGACGTCCCCGACCGCGTAGATATTCGGGTCGGAGGTGCGCAGGCGGTCATCAGTGATAATGCCGCCTCGGGCATTCATTTCAAGTCCCGCACTCTGTGCAAGCTCTCCGTTGGGCCGCACGCCTATCGACAGTATGACAAGCTCCGCAGAGACCTTTTTACCGCTCTTAAGGGTGATATCAACGGCGCCGACGTTGTCGGTAAAGCTATCCACACCGTCGCCAAGGATAAGCTCCACGCCGTTCTCCACAATGTTCTCATGCAGGAGCTGGGCCATCTCATAGTCCAGAGGCGCCATGACCTGATCCTGCATTTCGATTATTGAGACCTCAAGCCCCGCATGCCTCAGGTTTTCCGCCATCTCGAGTCCGATAAAGCCGCCGCCTATAACCGCTGCGGATTTTGCTCCCTTTTCGCGTATCATCTCCCGGATGCGGTCGGTGTCGGGCACTGTCCACAGGGTCTGTATGCGCGGCGAGTCTATGCCGGGTATCGGCGGCCTAACGGGTGATGAGCCGGTGGAAATAACCAGAGTGTCGTAGCTCTCCTCATAGCTCTCCCCGCTTTCCCTTCTGAGCACCGTTACCGTTTTTGCCTCACGGTTTATAGCCTTTACCTCGTTTTTTACGCGCACATCCACATTAAATTTCTTGCTCATAGCTTCCGGAGTCTGTAAAAGAAGCGCGCCGCGGGACTTTATGACATCGCCTACATGGTAGGGCAGACCGCAGTTGGCATATGAGATATACTCCCCGCGCTCCAAAAGTATGATCTCGGCCGCCTCGTCGAGCCTTCTGAGTCTGGCGGCACAGGTAGCTCCGCCGGCGACGCCACCGATAATAACGATTTTGCTCATAGTCGCAACCCCCTGATAATTTTTTAACTTATCTTAGTTTAACCGACATATGACTTCCTTACCGTAACTTTATCACATAAGCTTCCAATATAACAGCATTTATTCTATCGGGCCTGTCTTCTCTCTGTAGAGACTCCGCAAAAGCGTTTGGGCAGGCTTAAAATGACGTTTTAATTCATTAAGATTTCCTAAATATGTAATCAGATTTGTTGACTTGTTAAGAAAAAAGTATATGATTATAAATGTATTCTGGGAGGAGGTGTAGTATGGGTATTTTGGAATATTTCCCCGTCAGTGACAATTTGACCGACAATCAGCGCCTTGTGCTGGAAGAGTCCGCTGCAGCCCGCAGCGCTCCAAAGGGGACTCTGCTGCACAGCGGCTCGTCAGACTGTATCGGTCTTTTCGTCGTGCGCTCCGGCCGGCTGCGCGCATTCATCCTCTCTGACGAGGGCAAGGAGGTCACCATCTATCGCCTGTTCGAACGCGATATCTGCCTGTTCTCGGCCTCCTGCATAATGTCAAGTATCCAGTTTGATGTGTCCATTGAAGCGGAGCAGGACTCCGAGCTATGGGTGATCCCCCCCGATACATATAAAAAACTGATGGAGGAGTCGGCGGCCGTCGCCAACTACACAAATGAGATAATGGCTTCGCGTTTTTCGGAGGTCATGTGGCTCATCGAGCAGATTATGTGGAGAAGTATGGACAAAAGACTCGCCGCCTTCCTTTTGGATGAAAGCAGCTTAGCGGGGTCGGACAAGCTGGACCTCACCCACGAAAAAATCGCAAATCACCTTGGAACCGCCCGCGAGGTCGTAACTCGGATGCTCCGCTATTTTCAGTCTGAGGACATGGTATCACTCACCCGCGGCAGTATCGAGCTTACCGATCGCGCCGGGCTTGAAGCGCTTGCCAAATAAAAAATTGCACCGCGAACGCCAGATGCAGAAAATGCTGCCGTCTGACGTTCGCGGTGCTGTAAATTATGCGAAGGCTTAAGATGTTTAGGTCTTATTTCAGAGCATGTCCTCAATCTGGTCCTTGGGTCTTGCACCGACGGCCTGATTTGTGATCTTTCCGTCTTTCATGACCATTAGCGTAGGGATGCTCATAACTCTAAAGTTGGATGCCAGCTCGGGCTGCTCGTCAACGTTTATCTTGCCCACCTTGATATCGGACCTCTCGTCCGCAATCTCGTCCACAATGGGAGATACCATGCGACAGGGTCCGCACCAGCTTGCCCAGAAGTCAAGAAGTACAGGAACTTTGCTGTCGATAACCTCCTCCTGGAAGTTGTCTTTTGTTATAGTAATGACTGACATTTTTATGCCTCCCTTTTCTTTTCTGTCTGCATTTTACAGCATTAGTATGTCTTTTTCAGTGACAAACTCACATAGAATTTTTTGTGAGCTTCCGGTTTTGGGGAAACAAAATCGCCTGACACTCGTCAATACCTATCGGGATATATCTATAATTTAAACATACCAGAATAACATAATATATATACAAAATATTTACAAAAATTGTTGACAATAACATGCGGCAATGCTATATTGCAACCGTACTATAACAAACAATACACTAAATATATCAGGAGGAACAAATGGAAAAGAACTTATTAAAACGGGTCCTGTGCACGGTACTGGCAGCGGCTATGCTCTGTCTGCTGTTGGCGGGCTGCGGTGGAGGCAAGTCCTCCGGCGACGGATATGTTTATGTACCCAGCTATCTGAGCCTTCCAGATGAGATCATTGAGATGAACTCCCCGACTATATCGGGTGACACCATATATTTTACTCAAAATAAATACTACGACGCAGACGGAAAAGAAGTCAGCGCCGACGATTATAACAACGAAATCGAGAGAATTAACTCAAGCCTTCCAGATACTCCTGTTGTATCTGATACCGACATCCCCCACCAGGACGCCCCCACACCCAATATCACCCCAAAAATGGTCATCTGCTCAGTAAAGACCGACGGTACAGGCTATACCGAGTATCCCGACTACAAGGCTCCCGAGTATAACGACAAAGGAGAAGGCGGCGGGCTGAGCTTCCTGCTTGTGGACCAGCAGGGTAATCTCTGGGGACTCGAATACAAAAGCATTGTTAAATATGATTTTCCGGAAGGCGTTGACGAAAGCTCCGAAAACGCGTGGCAGTATGCGAACCATACAGAGCAGTACAATCTCTGCAAGCTGTCCGAGACAGGAAAAAAAGTAGCCGAGATCGACCTCAACTCCTTTATTGAAAAACAGGATGAGGACTCCTATTTTTACATAAATTACAACAGCATCGTTTTTGACAAAGATAGCAATATTTGTTTTACAGACGGTAATGGAACGGTATATGTTGTCGACCCCAGCGGCGCTCTTCTTTTCAAACTGAACGATCAAAACGGCATAAACACGTTGCTCAAGCTCAAGGACAACAGCATCGCGGCAGCTTTATACGACAGCGAACATAAAAGCTGTCTCAAGGTCGTTGACATCGCCTCAAAGAACTGGGGTGAAACAAAAGCCATGCCCAGCGACGCATACAACTTGTCCTCAGGAGGAGCCGCATACGATTTCTGCTACCAGAACGGCACCAGCCTCTTCGGGTATGACTGCAATGCCGAGGCTGAGACCAAGATCCTCACGTGGGTCAACTGTGACATAGACGGCAACAATATTCAGTTTTCTACCGTCAAGGAAAATGGCGACGTACTGGTTGTAAGCACCGACTGGAGTGAAGACGAGCCGAAGTATGAGGTCATAACCCTTGTTAAAACACCCGCGGATCAGGTCAAACAGAAGACCACGCTCACCTTCGCCACCATGAGCCTGAACTACGAAATCATGCCTCTGATCATAAAGTTCAACAAGGAAAACCCCGACTACCGTATTGAAATTGCAGACTACTCCGAGTTCAACACTGAAGAAGATTACAAAGCCGGGGCCACCAAACTAAATACCGAAATCATTTCAGGCAATGTCCCCGACATCATCAGTATTGACAACCTGCCCTACAAACAATATGCGGCCAAAGGTCTGCTAGAGGATCTCTACCCGTTTATCGACAACGACTCCGATATTTCCCGCGAGGACTTTATACAGAGCATACTGAAGGCAACGGAGTCAGGCGGCAAGCTCTATACGCTCTCCCCCACCTTCAACGTCATGTCCATAATCGGCGCAAGCTCCGTTGTAGGGGACAAACCGGGCTGGACACTGGACGATATGCAAAAAATAATGGAGCAGCACCATGAGGCTGATTTCCCCTTCGGTGCATACATGACCAGAGATAACATTCTCCAATACATCTGCATGCTCAACCTCGACAGCTTTATGGACTGGCAGACTGGCCAGTGCAGCTTTGACTCCGAGGGCTTCAAGAACCTGCTAAAATTCTCCTCCACCTTCCCCGAGAGCATTGAGTACCCTGAAAACGGCGAGAATTATCTCGACGAATCCACTCTGATTTCCGACGGCCGTCAGCTCTTCAGCTTCTACACATCCTCAGACTTCACCGACTACCAGTGGTACAAAGCGCTATTCGGCGGAGCCATCACCTATAAAGGGCTCCCCACTGAAAAGGGCGTCGGGAACATTGCCAGAATCACAGGCGGCATAGCAATGACCACCTCCTGCAAACACAAGGACGGCGCATGGCAGTTCATAAAAATGCTTTTGGATGAAAAATACCAGAACGGGATGTGGGGCTATCCCATAACACAGTCCGCGTTCGACAAAAAACTTACGGATGCTATGGATCTGTATCAAAAGGACGGGGACGGCAACTATATTCTCGATGAAAACGGCGAAAAGATACCGGCTTCCGGCGGCGGGATGAGTTCGGAAAACTTTTCCGTGGAATTCGGCCCGATCACACGGGAAGATGCCGACCAGATAACAGCTCTTATCAGTTCCGTTGAGCACACAGCCACGTTTGACGATGAACTTATAAATATCATTACAGAGGAGACCGCCGCATACTTTGCCGGCGAAAAATCGCTGGATGAGACGGCCTCTGTAATCCAGAGCCGTATCAGCATCTACATAAACGAACAGAGATAAAAGCACACATCACTTAACATGAAAAATCCTGAAAGCGGCTCTTAGCTGCTTTCAGGAGAACGAGGACGGTACGATGAAAAAAAGACAGGAACAACTTAGCGAGCGCACCAAAGATCGGCTGCGTGATATAGCTTTCCTTTCGCCGAGCATCTTAGGCGTGTCGGTTTTTTTCATCGTACCGTTCTTTGTCGTCGTCTACTACTCACTAATCAGCAACCCCATTCAGCACAAATTTGTATTTTTTAAGAACTTCATAGCCCTGTTCAAAAACTCAGCCTTTCTCACGGCTGCCGGAAATACCCTTAAATTTTCGCTCATTGCGGTACCGCTGGCTGTAGTTTTGTCTCTCCTGCTGGCCCAGATGCTGGAGGCGCGCATTCCTCTAAAAAGCCAGTTCCGTACTTTTTTTCTAAGCCCCATGATGGTCCCCGTGGCCTCAGTGGTGCTTATCTGGCAGGTCATCTTCAACTACAACGGCTCCATGAACGATTTTCTCTCTCTCTTCGGAATAGACAAAATAGATTGGCTCAAATCCCAATACGCCCAGCTGGTCGTCGGAGCGCTGTTCCTCTGGAAGAATCTGGGCTACAACATGATACTCTTCATGGCGGCACTCAACAATATCCCCAGAGAGCTAATGGAAGTGGCGGACATCGAGGGAGCCACCCCGTGGTACAAATTCCGTCACATCACCATACACTATCTCTCCCCGACTCTGCTCTTTGTCACTATCCTCTCGCTCATCAACTCTTTCAAGGTTTTCCGCGAGGTCTTTCTTCTGACGGGCGACTACCCCTACGAAAGTCTCTATATGCTCCAGCACTTCATGAACAATACCTTTAAGTCTCTCGATTACCAGAAGCTCTCTGCCGCAGCCATAATTATGGCTCTGGTCATGGTAGTGATCATCGCCCTGCTCTTCGTCTTCGAGGACAAGCTCGGAAAGGATGTGGAGGGATGAAAAAGAAACGCTATTTCGGCAGAGCGGCGCTCACGCTGCTGGCGGCGATATTCGCCGTTCTATTCCTGCTTCCCACGGTACTTACCATCACGAACTCCTTTATGTCCGAGTCGGAGATAAACTCCAACTACGGCGTCATATACAAGAAAGCGGAGAGTTCGGGCAGCACCTATATCTCCGAAAAAGTAAACCTCAAGTTTATACCCGACAAGGTCACATTCAGTCAGTACATAACGGCGCTCATCAAGAGCCCCGATTACCTTTTAAAATTCTGGAACTCCGCCATCCTTGTTGTCCCGATAGTCATATTACAGGTGGCTATTGCGGCTCTGGCGGCATACAGCTTCACCCGTTACAGGGGAAAGCTGAAGTCCTTTATATTCTTCTTCTATGTCATTCTTATGCTCATGCCCTATCAGGTGACGCTGGTACCCAACTATCTGGTCTCCGACTGGCTTGGCATACTGAATACGCGCTGGGCCATAATCATGCCGGGCGCATTTGCGCCGTTTTCCGTCTTCCTTCTCACAAAGTTTATGCGCCGCATTCCGGCATCGCTGATCGAGGCCGCAAAACTGGACGGAGCGGGAGAATGGCATATATTCACAAAAATCTGCCTGCCCCAGTGCCGCAGCGCTCTATATTCAATAGCCATTCTTGTTTTCATCGACTACTGGAACATGGTCGAGCAGCCCCTTATACTTCTTCCTGACAGCACAATGCAGCCGCTGTCGGTGTTCCTGTCCCAGATAAACGCCGGCGAGATAGGACTGGCCTTCGCTGTGGCGGTCATCTATATGGTTCCGTCGCTGCTGCTCTTCCTCCACGGCGAGGAAGCTCTTGTGGAGGGCATAACCAACTCCGGCTCGGTCAAGGGCTGACCGCCGAAACACAATAACCAAACCATTCTGAAAGGACGTACAGGTAATGAACGAACAGAAAGTGAAGAAAAGAGGCTGGGTAAAAAACGTCGCAATCATCTTTCTGACGGTTTTGCTTGTGCTGACCTTTTTCTCTAACACCATAATGAACAGGTCTCTGCCTGAAGTGGCCACGGCCTCTGTCACTGACGGCACCATATCTCCAAAAATACGGGGTACGGGCGCCGTTTCGGCAAATGAGAAATTTGAGGTCAAGAGCGAAACCGCCCGCGGAATACTGTCCGTACCTGTAAAGGTAGGCGATAAGGTCAGCGTGGGGGATGTTTTGGTCAACTTCGCCGACGTTGACGGAGAGGAGCTCAAAAAGCAACAGGATGCGCTTGACGATCTCGTCCTCAACTACCAAAAGGCTCTGATAAACGCAAGTTCCGGAAAATATTCCAGCGACAAGGCGGCAGTCTCTGACGCACAGGCCTCCCTCGATGCGGCCAAGGCAAAGCGCAACTCAAACGCCGTCTCCGACGCCGATATAGCAAATGCCGAAGCCAATGTTAATAACTGCACATCCACCCTCGAAAAGGCGCAGAGAGAGCTCGCCGATTACGACGGCGAAACAACAGATAGTCCACAGTACAGCAAGCTGAAAGAAGCTGTCGCCGCCGCGGAACAAAAGCTCGAGGCCGCAAAGTCCGCCCGGGACGCCCTCCTCGCAAAGAGGTCGGCCTACAATGAAGCCGGAGCTGAAGTCTCAAGCTGCCAGAAAACTCTTCAGAACGCACTTTTGACGCTGGAAAAGAACATCGCGCTTGAGAGCTTGGATTTAGCCTCGATGAAAAAGGATATAGACGCGCAAAACAAGGTGATCTCCGACCTCAAAGCGGGCGGAGACGGTGCAACCGTCACCAGCAAAATAAACGGTATTGTCGCTGAGATAAGCGCAACAGCAGGCAACACTGCAGAGGCCGGTTCCACCATCATGGTGGTAGAGGTGCCAGACAGGGGTTACCAGACCAGCTTCTCCGTTACAATAGAGCAGAGCAAGAAGGTCAAGAAAGGCGAGACGGCAGAGGTGCTCTACAACTACCACGGGAAAGACCTCACGGCGACCCTGGCCGCCATTAAACCCGATCCTGAAAATCCGGGCAAAAAGAAGCTGCTCGTCTTCGACCTGAAAGGAGAGGTCGAAAGCGGTGAACAGCTGAATCTCTCAATAGGAGAGCACGGACAGAACTATGAAGCCATCGTGCCCAACAGCGCCGTCAGAACCGATAACAACGGCAGCTTCGTTCTGGTCGTAACATCCAAGAGCAGCCCGCTCGGCAACCGATACATAGCGAAACGCATAGACGTTCAGGTTCTTGCATCCGATGATAAATTCAGCGCAGTTTCAGGCGGCCTGACCTTTAACGACTTCGTCATTACCACATCCTCAAAGCCTATTGAGCCGGGCACACAGGTGCGTCTGGCCGAGAACGCCGGATAAAACCTCATCCATAAAAAGTAAAGGCAGGGTGACTGTATGAAAAAGAAAAAAATCATAATACTCTCAGCGGTCAACGCTCTGCTGATCACTCTTATCGTCGTATCGCTTTTTACCATCCGCAATTACCGTCGCGAGCTGCAAAGCCAGCAGGCGTCCGAATTCTGGAGGGGAAAATCCGAGGAGCGCTTCTCCCAAGTCTCCTGTTTCTTTCCTGAGAGCGCCGCAATAAGCGAGAACAAGATACTCACCTTCCGCGGTCTTATCGACACCAAACTGACAGACGCGGGCGTCAAGCTCCCCACAGAGCACAGCCTTTGGACGGATGCCTACTCTGCAGCGGAGACTCTTGAGGTGACAGGTGAACGCGGAACAGCCAAGGCCACGGCCATAGGCATAGGCGGCAATTATTTTATGTTCCACCCCTATGAGCTTCTCTCCGGCAGCTATCTTTACGACACAGACGTTATGAAGGACAGAGTCGTGTTGGACTATGACCTGGCGTGGAAGCTGTTCGGCAGCTCCAGTCTGGACGGCATGTATGTAAAAATCGGCGGAAAGCCCTATTACGTCGCAGGCGTCATAAAACGCGAGTCGGACAAATTCACTGACAGGGCCTTTTCCGGAGAACCGGTTATTTTCATGTCTTATACAGCGTTCAGTGCGGAGACGACCGCCCCGGCCAAAGATAATACAGCTGCTTCAGACGGCGCCTCCAACATAGCTTGCTATGAAATCTGCATGCCTGATCCTATATCCGAATTTGCCGCCACCTTAGTAAAGGAAAACCTCGCTGCCGACAACAGCGGTATCATAGTGGAAAACAGCGGCCGATACGGCTTTGAACGCATAGTAAAGCTCTTCACAAACTTCGGTGACCGCAGCATTTCAAACACAGGTGTGGAGTACCCATATTGGGAAAACGCCGCAAGGGTCTCCGAGGTCTATATCGCACGGCTGTACGTCGTTATTGCCCTGCTGGCAGTCTTCCCATTGGGCTGCATTATCTGGCTTCTTGTTCTGCTCATTAAGTTCCTGAGACCTAAACTCAAAAAGGCGAAGGCGGAGGCCGCCTATGCATGGGATGACCGATATGCCCGTATGGATCAGCTGAAAAAGCGCCGGCAAAAACACGGCGGCAGACATACCCGCGGCAGACACGGCATAAACACAGTAATAAACGAAGAGGACGAATAATTAAAGAGGGCGGCTGAAAACCGCCCTCTTTATCATCCTCAGTCCCCTATTCTGATTCGAAAA
>ERZ764778.712-NODE-712-length-37434-cov-11.369566_pt1 | contig 37434 bp, 33 predicted proteins | sample MGYA00374951_ERZ764778 | MGnify/ENA primary metagenome ERZ764778 (study PRJEB28918, sample SAMN05720193) | bioreactor metagenome | isolation source: Anaerobic biogas reactor | place: USA:Washington, USA | collected 2015-08-08 ...
GGGAACGAGGCTATGAACCTGTCCGACGCACCCTGTTTTTCAGCAGCCTGCTAGCTCTCTGGTGTCTAAGAGATCGGCCCGGTCGGCCCCGAGTCCGACCCATCGCCGGCGCCGCGGAGCACGAGGCCGTCCAGCAAGTCACGCTCCGAGACGGTCAGCCGGTCGTATCCCAGGGTCTCCATAGCGGCCAGGAGGATCGCCGCTCCTCCCACGATGACGCCCGCACGGCCACGCTGCATGCAGGGAAGCGACATCCGCTCTTTCAAGGTGAGTGCGCCCAGCCGCTCGACCAGACTGCGGACGCTCTCCAGCGAGAGGACCCTCAGGTGAAGTTCATCCGGGTCGTATTTCTCAAGGCCGGCATCGAGGCACGCCAGCGTGGTCACTGTACCCGCCACCCCCGCGAGTCGCCGCTCACCCGATGAGTCGGCGGAGAGACTGCCGCCGGCGCTGAACGTGAAACCGATCTTCTTGAAGGCCCACTGCGCCTCCTGGTAGACGTTGCCGATCTCGCGTTCGGTGGGAGGATCAGATCTGATCCACCGTTCGGTGGCCCGGCTCGCGCCGATCTCCAGGCTCACCACGCGGATCGATCCGTTCTCCAGACGGCGCATGACCTCGGTGCTACCGCCTCCTATGTCGAGCACCACCGAGTCGCCCTCCATGTCCAGCGCCGCACCGGTGAAGGCCAGTTCGGCCTCGGCGGTCCCGGTCAGCACCACCGACTTGACACCATTGTCCTGGCTGAGAGCCGTGACGAAGTCCTCTCCATCGACGGAATCCCGAGCCGCGCTCGTCGCCGCCAGAACGATAGACTCCGCACCCTGCACGCGCGCCTCGTTCGCATACCGCGCCACCGCGTCGGCGGTCCTCCGCTTGGCATCCTCGCCAAGAAGGCCACCGGGCCGCAGCCCTTCTCCGAGCCGGGTCACCTCGGCTCTGCGCACCACGGTGAGCGGACGGCCGTCCTTCAGGTCGGCAACAAGAAGACGCACAGAAATGGTGCCCACATCGATAGCCGCCGACCTGGTGACCGTGTCCCACCGCTCGCAGCGCTTGTCGCGACACCAACACTCTTCGACGGGGGGCAGGAAACGCGACCACACTTCGCGGGCACGCTCGACCAAGCCCGGGCTGCGCGCTTCGCCCGCATCGAGCCACCCTGTCATCACAGCCAACAGAGCGGCGGCGTAGGCATGAAGGCAGGCAGCGGTCTCGGGGCCCTCAGGCCCCCCTATCCCCGCCCCCAGCCTGGCGCCCGGAGGCTCGGCCGTCTCTTCCGCCAGCGCCGCCCGCCGTTCGCGGTAGATCTCGGTTATGTCCAACAAGACCCGGCGAACACTCTCATCATCGTGACACGACGCTTTGAGTCGTCTCACTCCCCCATCCGCCTCCACCCTGCTCACTGCACAGGCCAGAGACGGACAGGTGACGTACAGCAGGGTCGGGTTGGGCGCGCCGCCCGTCATGACAGGCGCCGTCTCTATGACCGCCGGATACCCGAAGGGGCAGCGCGTGGCGATCCCGGTGAGATCCCGAGGTTGGCGACCCAGTTCCCCCGCGATGACCGTCTCGTCTCGCAGCGTGACGATCTCTCTCGAGGTCTCTTGATTCACCGGCGCTCGACGACCGCGACGGGCGTCGTGGTACTGGTGGTGGACGTGGTGGACGTCGACGTTGTGGTCGTGATGGCAGGTAGCGTGGTCGAGGTCACGTTGATGGTGTCCAAGTCCAAGATCAGGCTGAAGGGAGTGGAGCGCCCCGTGCCACCGTCGGGCTCGGACGGCCCGAACTCAACCCCCACTACGGAGATGAGCACCACAGCCACGACGAGTATGCCCACGGTGATCCACCGCGACCGGCGTGTCTTTCGTTGGTCTGCACGCCGCTCTCGGGCGGCGGCCGCCCGGGCAGACCTGTCGTTTTCCATCATGCCCGGGTCCTTAGAAAAGGCCGCCCAGTGCCGAAAGAAACCTCTCGAGCAGCCCGGGCTGATCGCCGGATTCGGCGGGCGCGCTCTCCACCGTCTCGACCTCCGCGCCCTCGGACGTGTTCACTATGTAGACGTCCTCGCCCGGTCGGGCATAGGTGAGTTCTTCTCGCGCCAGGCTCTCCAGATACGCCGCCTCTGTAAGACGGCCCAGTTCCGCCTGTAGAGCGGCCTTCTCGCTTTCCAACTCTGCTACAGCCGTCTTGGCCTGATCCAGGCGTGCGCGCGACTCGTGATACGCCTGCAAGGGTCCGTAATTCGCCGCAACAGCGATGACAAAGACGACCGCCGCCGCAGCCAGCACCACAAGACGCCTCCGTCTCGCGTAACGCGGACGCCCGGAAGCGGGTACGGTCGTCTGGCCGGGCCAGCCCGGCGCTGTGGGAACCTTTGTTTCGGCCATGGTTCAACACTTATTCGCCCCGCCGCCCGCACTGTCCTTCGACCGCGGGCCCGGGAGTCGCGGGATCTGCTCCGGAACGGGCGGGGTCACGGGCTTCGCCGCTGCTCTTTCTTGGCCCGTTGGTAGTACAACTCTTGCGCGTCCAGATCCATATCCTCAAAGACCAGGCCCTCGGCTCCGGCCACGCGGGCCGCCTGCTCCACCCTCTCTTTGAACCTGAGGGAGGAATGGCGTAGGGCCAGCTCCGGATCCACCCTGACCTTGCGGGCCAGGTTGATCACGGCAAACAGAAGATCGCCTATCTCTGCGGCCACTCGCTCCTGGTCGCGTGGAGCCGCCAACTCCTCTTCGACCTCGGCGGTCTCCTCCCGTATCTTGGCCAGGACCTCGTGGGCATGCTCCCAATCGAAACCCACCGCGGCCGCCCGTTGCTGGAGCTTCTGCGCCAGTAGCGTGGAGGGGAATGCTTCGGGTATCTCGTGAAAGATGCCTTCCCGCCCCTCCGCCTCGCGCTTTATGACATCCCACGTCTTGCGGACGGCTTCCGGGGTCTCGGCGGTCGCCTCGCCGAAGATGTGCGGATGACGGCGGACCAGCTTGGCGTGGATGCCGGCAGCAACGTCCCCCAGGTCGTAGAGGCCCTGTTCTTCCGCCACACAGGCGAGAAAGTACGTCTGAAACAGAAGATCGCCCAGTTCACCACATACCGCCGCATCGCCGAGGACCTCCCGCCTCTCGATGGCGTCCGCCAACTCATAGACCTCTTCGAGCGTATACGCGATGATGCTCTCTTGCGTCTGTTTGCGGTCCCAGGGACACTCTTGCCGAAGCCTCTTGGTGAGTTCGTACAGACGCCCCAGCTCTTCAACGATGGACTCCCGCTCCATGACGCCTCGCTATTCGGCCGTGGTGGTCGTGGCGGGCGCGAGGTGCCTGTCGAGCTCGGCGCCCGGGGTCTGCCCGGACGGCGCGTAACCGTCGCGGTAGGCCACCCCCAGCTCCGCGACCTTGCCGGCCAGCCAGGCTTCCCAGGTCTTTGTCAGCTTCTGGTTGAGGAGCGTGGTCCTGATGGTCTCCTTGACTTGGTCGTAGGTGATCTGTCTCTCAGGGGTGATGTCGGTCACCTGGATGATGTGGTACCCATACCGGGTCTTCACCGGCTCGGAGAGGTCGCCCTTCTGGATGCTGAACACCGCCTCGTCGAAGGCCGGCACCATCTGTCCCCGGATGATGGCCCCCAGCTTGCCGCCGTTCTCGCTGGTGGCGTCGTCGTCGGAGTATTGCTCCACCTGGCTGATGAAGTCGGCGCCGTTACGGATCTCGTTGCGGACCTTCTCGGCCTCCGTCCTCGCCGCCTCCCACTCCCCCTCGCCGGCGGTGGAGCTGACCGTCCCGTCAGCGAGATTCCGGAATGGGGAGATCAGGATGTGCCGGACCTCGCGCGCTTCCTGCTCCACGTATTCAGCCTTGTGTGACTCGTAGTGATCCCTGACCTCGTTCTCGCTCACGGCGACATCCTTGGTCACCTCGGCCTTCATCCGCTCGATCCACAGGCTCTCGCGCACCGATTGCTTCAACTGCTCGAAGGTGAGGTTCTGGGCCTCCAGAGCCGCCTCGAAGCGCTCCTCATCGCCCTGGAACATCCCCTTGATGCGTTCGATCTCCTCTGCGATGTCTCTGTCGGTGACCGAGACTCCGAAGTCGGAGGCGGTCTGGCGCAGCGTTTCGAGCATCACGAGATACTCGGCCAGCGCCTGCTCGAACTTCGCATACTCGTCCGGCTGCTTCTCCTCGTCGGGAGCCCGGCCGGCCGCTTCGTAGGCAGTCTTCAAGTCGTCGAATGCGCTCTGCGGCACGAGGGCCGCGCCGACTTGAGCTACCGACCCCTCGGGCAGTTCTGATTCACAGCCCAGGATGAATAGGATCGGCAGAAGGAGCAGGCCGGCGGCAAGCCTTCTGATCACGGTTGACCTCACTTTTGACTCGTTCGAAAACGAGGCCGCGGCCGCCTAGCACGCACCGGGCAGCGCCCCGTCCCCAAGGACGCCGAGTATATCATCCAGCACTTCACGGACCGCCCGGCGCAGCCCCCGCTCGTCGCCCCTCATGCCGAGGGCGAGATTGCCCTGCACGGGTGCGTATATGTACCGCCGGTCGCGGCTGCGGAGCTTCTCGCGGGATCCCGGCGGTAGCGCCAGCCCACTGATAGAGAGGCGGCCCTGGCGCACCGAGAGGGCGTCCGCACCAAGCCCCTGCAACGTCACGCGCACCTCGCCCAAGAAGATGAGATTGTCCACCGGCTCGGGTATCTCCCCGAAACGGTCGGCGAGCTCCGCGCGCAGATCGGCCAATTCGTCCAGACTCTCCGCGGAGGCGATCCGCCTGTGCAGGTCGACCCGCGCGGCCTCATACCCTATGAAACCGGCCGGCACGTGGGCATCTATTCCGATGTCCACCCGAGGCACCTTCTCCACACCCAGCACCTGGCCCTGTAGCTGTGCTGTGGCCTCGCGCAACATCGAGAGGTACATCTCAAAACCCACAGCAGCGATCTGGCCCGACTGTTCCTCACCCAGCAACTCCCCCGCCCCCCGTATCTCGAGGTCGCGCATGGCGATCTTGAAGCCGGAGCCCAATTCCGTGTAGTCGGCCAGAGTGGAGAGCCGCGCCACGGCCTCCTCGGTGAGGACCGCCTCATCGGGGTGGAAGAGGAACGCATGGGCCACTCTTGTGGAGCGTCCTATGCGCCCCCGTAGCTGATAGAGCTGCGCCAACCCCAGCAGATCGGCCCGCTCGACGATGAGCGTGTTGGCGTTGGGGATGTCGAGCCCGTTCTCGATGATGGTGGTGCTCACCAGAACGTCGGAATCGCCCCTCAAGAACTCCAGCATCACCCGCTCCAACTCCTGCTCGGCCATCTGTCCGTGAGCCACCGAGAAACGCACCCGGGGCATGAGCTCGCGGAGCCGGAGGGCCGCCTTGTCTATGGTCTCGACCCGGTTGTGCAGAAAGTAGACCTGGCCGCCGCGATCGACCTCCCGTTCTATGGCCCTCGTGACCATGCCCTCGTCGTAGAGGCCCACATAAGTCTGGATGGGATGGCGGTCGCGGGGCGGCGTCTCGATGGTGGTGATGTCGCGGACCCCCGAAAGCGACATCTGCAGGGTGCGCGGGATGGGCGTGGCGGTGAGAGTGAGAACGTCCACCCTCACCTTGAGACGGCGCAGAGCCTCCTTCTGAGTCACCCCGAACCTCTGCTCCTCATCCACGATGACCAGGCCCAGGTCTTTGGGCATGACGTCTTGGGAGAGTAGCCGGTGGGTGCCGATGAGCACGTCCACCTGCCCGGCCGCGAAGTCCTTGAGGATCTTCTTCTGTTCGGCCGCCGACCGGAATCGCGAGATCATCTCCACCTTCACGGGAAAGTCTGCGAACCGCTCGCGGAATGTCCCGTAGTGCTGCTGGGCAAGGATGGTGGTAGGCACCAGCACCATCACCTGCTTACCCTCGAGCGTGGCCTTGAAGGCGGCCCGCAGAGCCACCTCGGTCTTGCCGTAACCCACATCGCCGCAGAGCAGGCGGTCCATGGGTTGCTCCGACTCCATGTCGTCCTTGATGACATCGATGGCCCGCAACTGATCCTCGGTCTCGTCGTACGGGAAGGCCTTTTCGAAGCGCACCTGCCACTCCCCGTCTTCGGAGAAGCGGTAGCCCTTGGTCGCCTGACGGAGCGCATAGAGATGCAGCAGTTCGCCCGCCACCTCGCGGGCCGCCCGGCGCGCCCGGCTTTTGACATGTTCCCATGCCTTCCCGCCCAGCTTGGAGAGACCGGGCGCCGCGCCTCCGGCGCCCACGTACCGCATGACCTTGGCGATCTGGTCGTGCGGCACATACAGCATGTCGCTGTCCTTGTAGGCCAGGTCGAGGTAGTCGCGGGTGACGCCGGCGACCGTCTTCGTGGAGATGCCCTCGAAGCGACCGACCCCGTGATCCTCGTGCACCACGTAGTCACCCTTGCGCAGGTCGCGGAAACTGGAGAGCTCGAGCCCGGCCGGCGCCCGCTTCGCGGGCGCCGCCTTATGCCTGCGCGGGAAGATGAGGCTATCGGTGAGAAGCGCCAGCCGCAGGTCGGGTATCACGAGATGCCGGCGGTGCGGCACGGGCAAGAACGAGACTCCCGGTCCGGCCTCCACCTCGCCCCCAACGGCCACACTCCCCGTGACGCGGCGCAACACATAACCGGCCCGCTCGGCCTCGGCCCTCTGTTCGAACGCGATGACCACCCGGTAGCCGTCTCGCACGAAGCGGTTGATGGCCTCTTCGGCCTCAGGAAGGTTGGTGACCGGCATCTCCCCACTCGTGGCCCGGATGGTAGGCAACGTCTCATCTGAGCCTGCCGGCGCCAGGGAATCGAGGGTCAAGTCCGGTAGCCCGCCCAACCCAGTCTCCACCTCCGGCCAGGACAGATAGGCCCCCTCAGGCACGTTCTCTCCCAGCACGTCGGCCAAGTCGCTCTGAAAGGCCTCCACGCGCGCGGCCGCACGAGACGGATCGGTGCGGATGACTCTGGTCCCCTTGGGGAGCAGGGAGGGGATGCCCACCGGCCGGACCCCTGACGGCTCCGCGGCCGCGTATACAAGCACGGCGTCCACCGGGCCCAAAGAGCGCTGGGTGAACACCGAGAATCGGCGCAGGCTCTCCACCTCGTCGCCCCAGAACTCCACGCGTACGGGATGCGCCTCCGTAGCCGGAAAGACGTCGATGATCCCCCCGCGTACCGAGAAGTCGCCCGCATCTTCCACCTGGTCCACCCGCGTGTAGCCTAGTGCCACGAGCTTCCGAACCAAGTCTTCGAAATCGTGCCTGACCCCCATGGCGATGGTCAGAGGCGGAGCCGGAGACGGCACCACGCCTTCCATGAGAGTGGTCGCTTCCACCACCAGCACGGGCGCGGTCCCCAGTGCCTGCGGGTCACCCGTGTCGATAGCCGCCAGTGCCCGCGCCCTCCTCCCGGCGACCGGGGCGTGCACCTCGCCCTCCGATCCATACCAGACACCGCGCGGCGGAAGATAGACCACTTTGCGGCCCGGACAGTACAGACTGAGCTCGTGCTCGAAGTCGGCCGCCGCCTCCTGGCCGGCTGCAACCACGAGCACGGGGCCGTCCCGCCAAGGCCTGCGCTCGAGGAGCCCGGCCGTCACATACGCGTGTGTAAAGGAGGGCGCCGTCGCCACGAGTCCGGTGACAGACGCTGGACCGGCGCGGTTGACGATCTCCTCGAACGGAGCGTAGCCGCGGAGAAGACCTGTCAGACGAGGCATGAGCCGCCGCCCTGCCCGGCCAGCCACTCATCGGCCACGTCGGCCGCTCGCTCTATGAGCCCCAGGATCTCGTCACGCGGCTCGCTGAACGGGGCGAGCACGTGGTCAATGAGCGGCTCGTCTGTGTGGTCGGGACGTCCCACGCCCACCCGCACACGCCAGAAGTCGCGAGAGCCAAGGCATTGCTGCAGGCTGCGCAGGCCGTTATGCCCACCCAGGCCTTGACCCTCCTTGAGCCGCACTTCACCGAAGGGCAGCTCGACCTCATCGTGGATGACGAGGATCCGCTCCACAGGGATCTTGTGCTTGCGCGCAGCTTCGGCGGCGGCCTTCCCCGACGAGTTCATGAAGGTCATGGGCAGCAGCAACACAACGCGGGCGCCGTTCATACGCCCCTCGGCCGACAGCCCCTGGAACTTCGAACGCAGCCGCGGCAGACCGTGGCGCCTTCTCAGCTCCTCTCCGACCATGAAGCCCGCGTTGTGGCGATGGAACTGGTACTCAGGCCCTGGATTGCCCAGCGCGACGATCAGGTAGATCGGATCAGCGTCCACTCCGCACTAAGAGCTCCTCGGAGCTACTCCTCCTCCTCGGCGTTCTCGCTGCCTATGACCTCAGGCTCCTCGGCCTCTTCCTCGACCTCGGTGGGCTCCTGCTCCACCCGCGGCGGGATGAGGGCGACGATCATGGCGTCGGGCTCGTCGACGATGGTCACGCCTTCCGGCGCCTGGAGCGCCTCCACAGTCAGGTGATGACCTATGAGGAGACTGCTCACGTCGAGCTCGAGCGTCTGCGGGATGGCCACGGGAAGAGCCCGCACCACGATCTCACGGCGCTCCCACTCGAGTATGCCGCCGTCGGCGAGACCGGCCGGCGTGCCCACGGCTTCCACGGCGACGGACGCCTCTATCTCGGTGCCCAGGTCGACCTCATGCAGATCGACATGCAGGACATGACGCTTGGTGGGATGGTACTGGATCTCTTTGACCACAGCGTAACGGGCGGCCTTCGCCTTGCCCTTGGCGCCTTTGCCGAAGTCGAGCTCCAAGACGGTGTTGTGGCCGTGGGACAGAGCGCTCTTGAGAGTGTCGAGATCGATGGAGAGCGAGGTGGCGGGTTTGCCCAGGCTGTAGCTCACGGCCGGGACCATTCCCTCTGCGCGCAGCCTGCGGGCCGGTCCATTGCCGGTCTCTTCGCGCTCTTGTACCAGTAGTTTGATGGTGTCCATGTGTTTCTCCTCGAGCCTTCGCGGCTAGAACAGCTGGTTTTCTCCCTGGAATAGCTCGCTCACCGACTCGTCGGCGAACACGTTCCTGATGGTATCCGCCAGGATACCGGCCGTGGATAGTACCACAATCTTGTCCCGATTCACGCCTTCCCGAAGAGGGACGGTGTCGGTCACCACCACTTCTTTGATGGGAGACTCGGCGATGCGTTCGTATGCGGGGTCGGACAGGACCGGGTGGCTGCATGCGGCATAGACCGCCTTGGCGCCCTTGTTCATGATGGCCTGCACGCCGTTCACCAGAGTTCCGGCGGTATCGAAGATGTCGTCGATGATGATGGCCGTCTTACCCTCCACCTCACCGATGACGTACATGACCCGCGACACGTTGTGCTCGGGGCGCAGCTTCGAGAGGACCGCCACGGGGCAGTTGAGATGGTCGGCCATGCGCTTCGCGGTCTTCATGCCGCCGGCGTCGGGCGACACGACCACCATGTCCTCGAGACCCTTCATCTTGTAATAGTCGGCGATCATAGACAGGGCTGTCATGTGATCCACCGGGACGCTGAAGAAGCCCTGCAACTGGCCGGCGTGAAGGTCCATAGTGATGACGCGATCGGCCCCCGCCGCCTGTATGACGTCGGCCACCAGCCGCGCCGTGATCGGCTCGCGCGGACAGCTCTTTTTGTCCTGCCGCGAGTAGCCCATCCAGGGCACGACGGCGGTGACACGGTGGGCCGAAGCCAACCTGGCCGCCTGTATCATGATGAGCAACTCGACGAGATTCTCGTTCACGGGGCGACAGGTGGGTTGGATGATGAAGACGTCGGCGCCGCGGATGCTCTCGCCGTACTTCACGTATATCTCGCCGTCGGCGAAGGTCTTGATGTCCACCCGGCCCAGCTCGATGCCCAGCTTCTCCGCCACACGGGCGCTCAGCTCGGGATTGCCCCGGCCCGAGAAGACCATCAACGAACGCTCAGGGACCATCCGATGGCAGCGCCTCGGCTCCCTTTCTCCCATGCCCTGCTCCTCCTTATCCGCTCGATCCATCGCGTAAGGTATCACTGTTCTCGGACGGTCGTCGGTCTGGACGCCCTATCAGGCCCCACTTCCCGCCGCGCCATGAGCGCCTCAGCCGCCGCGAGCTCCTCCTGAGAGTTGACCCCCAGCACTAAAGTGGGGTCGCCCACCCTGGAGGCGCTCACCTTCTCTCCACGCGCGCGTAATCCGGCAATGACGTCGGTCAGGTAGACCTCGCCCTGGTCGTTGTCGCTCTCGACCCCGGCCAGTATCTCCAAGGCCAGAGGGGCGGTCAGTACATACATGCCGCTGTTGACTTCTCGGATGGCCTGCTCCTCGGCCGATGCGTCCCGGTGCTCGACTATGTAGAGCACGGAGCCGTCGGTGTCGCGGACCATGCGGCCGTACCCCGTGGGATCGTCGAGCTCCATGGTGAGAACGGTCGCTGCGGCGCCTGACTCAGCGTGCTCGGCCACAAGCTTCCACAAGACCTCTCCGGTCACCAGCGGCGTATCACCAGGCAGGACCAGGAGAGGACCGGGCAGGATATGCTCCGAGGCCGCCAGCACCGCGTGCCCCGTGCCCAGTTGCCGGTCTTGCAGAGCAACCATGCATCCGGCCGGCAGATGGGGCGCCACCTGTTCGTGCCCGTGCCCCAAGACCACCACCGTGCGCTCCGGCTGAACAGCGGCGATCGCCTCGAGAACGTAGTGCAGCATGGGGCGTCCACACACGGTGTGCAGTACCTTGGGTAGCTCGGACTTCATGCGTTTGCCCTGGCCGGCGGCCAGCACGACGGCGGTGGCTATCTGTGAGGTCACTCTGGATGGCACCCCGATGAAGTCGCGAGACGAGAAACAAGCTGGGGCGGCAGGATTCGAACCTACGAATGACGGGACCAAAACCCGTTGCCTTACCACTTGGCCACGCCCCAAAACACTTCCGGCCCCGAGGTTCGGCTCGGGGCGTCGGAAGTATAGGTCAGTCGTCAAAGGGGCGTCAAGCCGGGCGGCACGCCACCCGCCGGCCGGCCCTCCCGGCTACGAGACGGGTATCCGTCCCGCGGTCGCGACCTGAGCACGGTAGCCCCTCGTCGTCATCCGCTCCTGGAGCTCCACCGCCCGTGACATCGATTCGCATACCCCGAACAGCGTGGGCCCCGAACCACTCATGAGAGCAGCCAGGGCGCCTTCGCGGCTCAGTATCTCTCTATCGGCAGCTAAAGAAGGGATGAGACTGAAACTGGCCTGCTCGAGATCGTTCTCGAGAACACGTGCGGCCTGGCTCACCTCCTCCACCTTGCGCCAACGCATCTCGGCCTGGTTCGACCGGAAGTCGAAAACGGTGGCGCTCTCGAAAGGTCGCAGGTTGTCCAAGGCGCCATAGACCCGGGCCGTCGAGAGCATCCGGTCGAAGCACACAAGCACCAAGGGGATCTCGGGCAGGTGGACGGGCTGCAGCACCTCGCCGACACCACGCCCGAAGGAAGGAAAGGGATCCAGGAAGAACGCCACATCGGCGCCCAACTCCCGGGCCAATGCCACCAACTCCGTTCGAGAGGGACATGGACCTCCCGCCTCCGCCAAGGCCACCACCCCGGCCTGAAGCGCCGCCGCCGCATCGCTGCTGCCGCCACCCAGGCCCGCCCCCACCGGGATGCCCTTGCGGATGGTCACGCATCCGTCGAAAGCCCAACTTGTGTGCCGCTCGAGCGCTCGAAGCGCTCGAGCGGCCAGGTTCTTCTCGCCGGGAGCCGCTTTGCATTCCACGCGTAACTCACCGGAGACGTCGCCGGCCGGACGCGCTCGTAGCGTGAAAGCGATCTCGTCATAGACGTCCACCGGGGCGAACACGGTGAAGACCTCGTGGTAGCCGGACTCGTTGCCGGGCCCCACCAGCAGGCACAGGTTGACTTTGGCCGGCGTGCGCTTGAGGGATTCCATCTCTGCCCGTCCTTACCCGTCGGTTTCGTCGCCGGCGGCCGCGGCGGACTGGTTGAACCAACGGTCGTAGACCTGCCGCGAGATCAGCGGCCGGCCCACCTCTTCCAGGATCGCCCCCCTGATAGAACCGTTCTCGATGAGCTCCCGGCCCGCCAGCGCCGCGGCGCGCAGCACGCTCCGTCCGTCAGGCGTGAGTTCGTCATCGCGCTTCATCACCGAGGCATGCGGGCGGAGCACGGGCCCAGCGAACTCAACGCCGGCATTCTCAGCCAGTTCTTGGACGATCCGCACGACCGAACCGAAGTTCTCCTTCTCCCACCAGCCGCCTGTAGACACGAGGGCGAACTTCTTGATCTGCACATGGCTGCGAAGACGCGCCCTCGTGCGTCCATCACGGGTGCGTACCGTCGGGTCCAGAAGAGGCGTCAACCTGTTGAGGAAGTGCTGCATGTCTCCGGGCAGCGGAACGTACACCGGTGTAGCGAGAACTACGATCTCGGCCTGTGAAAGACGCCCATAGAGATCGCGCATGTCGTCGGCGTGGTGGCATTCGCCCGGGCGCTTGAACCAGCAGCGCATCTCTCCGCAGTCACAGGGTCGGATCTTGAGACGGCTTGGGTAGACGGTCTCCGTCTCGGCGCCCGCTTCCCTCATCCCGTCCAAGAAGGCCGCGAGCAGCATCTCGGTGTCGCCTCTTTCCATCCGGGGACTGCCGTTGACAGCCATCACCCTGGTCATCGTCCCTCCTTGGCTTCGCCGCACGTTGTCCCGCGCCGCCGGCTGTTCGTTGCTACCGCTACCGCGACCAGAACGTCCTGGTGAGCGGCAAGAGTACTGCGAATAGTTCCAGACGTCCCAAGAGCATCAAGAACATCAAGACGATCTTTCCAAACGGATCGATGAAGGCGTAGTTGGCCATGGGTCCCACCGCGTCGAGACCGGGGCCCACAACATTCAGAGTCGCAGCCACCGCCGACGCCGCGGTCACGATGCTGACGTTGGATATGGAGAGAAGCAGCGTCCCGACGACGAAAGTCATGAGCCAAAGGAAGCAGAAACCCAGGACCGCCGTCAGCAGGTGCTCGGGGACAGCCCGGCGGCCCAACCGCACTGGGATGACCGCCCGCGGATGGATCTCGCGCCGGAGCACCCGGTTGGCGCTCTTCCCCACGAGGAGCAGGCGCACCACCTTCACGCCGCCCGCGGTGGAACCGGCGCACCCCCCCACGAACATCAGCAGCAGGAGGAGGGTCTTGGCGAAGGAGTTCCACGAGTCGAAATCTGCCGTGGCAAAGCCCGTGGTGGTCTGGATGGAGACGGTCTGGAACATGGCTTCTCGAAAAGCGCCGGTGAAGCCCAGGTGCGACTTGGCTATCAGCAGGCTGCCCCCGATCGCGACCGTCGAGACCGCCAGGATGCCCAGGTACAGACGGAACTCCGGGTCGCGCAGGATGGCCCAGCGCTTCCCCGAGAGCAGCGCGAAGTAGAGGGCGAAATTGCCTCCGGCCAGCACCATGAAGATCACGATGACGAGTTCCACCGACCAACTGTCGAAGGCGCCCACGGAGGCGGCTTCCGGTGAGAACCCTCCCGTAGCCATGGTGGTGAACGTGTGGGTGATGGCATCGAAGGGCCCCAGACCGACGGCCAAGAGGATCAAGACCTGAGCGACACTGAGCCCCACATAGATGAGCCACAGGTTCTTGGCCGTGTCGCGCAGCCGCGGGGTCATGCGCTCGGGTGACGGCCCGGGAGCCTCGGCCGCGAAGAGCCGGATCGCCCCCCCGCCCACCGCGGGCAGCAGAGCGATGAAGAGCGCCACGATGCCCATCCCTCCGTACCACTGGCTGAGACTCCTCCAGAACATGATCCCGTGCGGCTGATCGTAGTCGGTGAGGACGCTGGCCCCGGTCGTGGTGAACCCTGAGATCGATTCGAACAACGCATCCAGGGGTCCGAACAACCCGGTGATGACATAGGGGATCGCCCCGAAGATAGTCGCGACCACCCAGGAGCAGACCACCCCCAAGAAGCCCTCGCGGAATCCGAGATGCGCTCGACGCCCCTCGCGTGAGATGAAGAACGCCGGTATCCCCACAGCCAGACAGATGGCTCCGGAGATGATCAAGTCCACCAGGTCGGAGTCGCCGTAGATGGCGGAAACGATGGCCGAGGCGAAGATGCCGATCCCCACGGCGATGACCACCACCGCCATCAGGTACCCGAGAAAGCGTCGATTCATCGCTTGGAACGCGTCGCGAACAGCTTCTCCACGCCGCGGATGGCATGCGGGAGCGCGAACACCACCGCGATATCCCCGTCGGCTAGTTCAGTCCGTCCTCCCGGGATGCTGACCTCGTCGGCCCTCACCAGGGCCCCTACGATCGCCCCCTGGGGAAAGTCGATCTCGGAGAGTCTGTGCCCGCACACGGGGCATGACGACTTCACCGCGAACTCCAGGGCCTCGCCTGCCGACTTGTCGAGCACGGCGGCATTGACCACGCTGCCGGCCCGCACGAAACGCAGGATGGCGGATGCGATCATCCTTCTCGGGCTGAGGGCCACATCCACACCCACGCTCTCCACCACACGCGAGAACTCGGTCCGCTCCACGATGGCGATGGTCCGCTTGGCCCCCAGTTGCTTCGCCACGAGCGCCGTAAGGATGTTCAGCCGGTCGTCACCGGTGGCCGCGATGAAGAGATCGCTGGCCTGCACGCCCTCCTGGATGAGAACAGCTTCATCTATGCCTTCGTCGGCGATGACCAGGGAGCGCCGCAGGATATCCGCCGCCCGGGCGGCCTGTTCAGGATCTTTCTCGAAGACCGTCAGTTGGATGCGTTTCGCCTCAAGCCCGCGCGCGATGTTCATGCCGATCTCGCCGCAACCCATGAGGATGACCTTCTTGGGTACACCCTGCTGACCGGTGAGCCGGCCCGCCGCGGCGATGGTCGCATCGGCTTTGCCGGACAGGAACACGCGATCGCCGGCCTGCAGAGTGGAGTCGCCCCGAGGGATGGTGGTCTGGCCTCCCCGCAGTATGGCCGCGACGAGGACCTCCCCGGCCAGCCCCAGGTCGCGCAGTGGTGTGTCGAGACACGTGCACTCCGGGCCGATCTGCACCTCGATGACCGAGACATGACCTCCGGCGAACGTCTCGACGTCGAGCGCGCCGGGAATGGCCGCGATGCCCACCACTTCGGCCGCCACGGCCAACTCAGGCTGGATGACGTGGTCTACGCCGATGAAGCCCGCCGAGAGGGCGCCTGACTCTTCGTAGTACTCCTGGTTGCGCACCCGGGCGACCGTGCGGGCCACCCCCACCGCCTTGGCAGCCATGCAGGCGATCATGTTGACCTCGTCGGAGTCGGTCACCGCCACCAGGAGATCGGCGCGGCCCATGCTGGCCTGCTCCAGAATGCTGCGGCTGGCGCCGTTGCCGTGCACGGCCAGCCCGTCTATCTCCTCGGCGGCCCTTTGATAGGCCTCATGATCGCGGTCGATGATGGCGACTTCGTGACCCTCCCTGCTCAGGATGGTCGCGATATGAAACCCGACTTCGCCGGCGCCTACGATGACTGCGTACATGCGCAACAGAATAGCAGCGTCGCGACCACCGTGTGGAGCACGGCGCAGAAGTCAGCCCAACGCCGCCTCCGCCACCTCCTAGGCTCGGATCTCCTCGCGCATGAAGAGAACGTAGCCGATGGTGAAGAAAAGGATGACGCACCCGAGCAGGGCCACCACCTGTGGCCAGATGAGCACCAGGCTTTGTCCCAGGCTGAGAGGGCTCACCAAGGCCCTGTCGATCTGCTCGTACACCAACACACCCAACGACCGGACGCTTGGATTCAAGAGGGCGCTGGTGGCCTCGTCGTAAAGCGTGCTGGGCGAGACCCGGTTGAGGTCGTTTGACAACTCCTCGTGCCGCAACACCTCGGCCGGCGTCGCGTTCTCTCCCGCCGGAGCGGCCGAATCGACGATCAGCCCCACGATGAGGCTCGCGAAGACCGCGAAGAACAGCCACACGGCGATGCAGGCCAAGGCCGAGGTGGCGGCCTGCTTGAAGAGCACCGAGAAGAGTTGAGCCAGAGCCAGCCAGAACCCCACGTAGATCACGGTCACGATGATGAAGACGATCAGACGCCAGACTTCCTCGCCCGACGGGGTGGTGCCAAGGAGCACGATGCCCACACCCGCCACGATCACCACGAGGGCAGCCAAGGCCAGCCCGACCACTCCCAGGCCCGCAAAGAACTTGCCGTAGAGTATCGAGTCGCGGTGGATGGGTTGCGACACCAAGCGGCTGAGAGTGCCCTGCGAACGCTCGCTGTTGAGAGCGTCGAAGCCCAAGGCGATGCCGAGGAGAGGGGCCAAGAAGGTCAGGAAGCTCGTGAACGACGGGAGGCTCTCTCCCGAGACCGTGAAGAGGTACAGGAACGCGAAGTCTACGTTGACAGAGCTCGAAGCCGCCTCCCTGATGGCGGAGCTGGCCGCGTAAACGGCGGCAAGCGTCGTCACTCCTATCAAGACCAGCAGGATGCCGAACCGCATCCCTGACAGGTGGTCCGCGAACTCCTTGCGTGCCACACGGCCGACGCCCACAGGCAGGATGCGCCCCCGGGGCCGTGGGGCCCGTTCTGTAACGCCGGGGCCGCTCTGCCCGGGTTCAAGGGCCACCGATCCGTTGATATCGGGGATATCAGGCATTGGCCTCCTCCCTGAAGTATCGGTCGTAGATGTCGTCAAGGCTCATGCCCCGTTGACTCAGAGAGATGGGCAACAAGCCTTTGCCGATGACAGCTTGGGCCATAGCAGTCCTGACGTCGTGCGCCGCCGTGACGGTGAAGGTGCCGCGCACGGCGCTCACCTCGCCGACCCCGTCGAGGGTCCTCATCTCCCGGGCCAGCTCCTCCAGGAGCGAATCCGACGCCTCCCGCCCGTCGGGGACGACCACGGATACCCTGAATTCAAGATCGCCCTCCCGGGCCAGCTCACGCTCGAGTTCGGCCACCGGCCCCGCGGCGATCAGGTGGCCTCCGACGAATATGCCCACCCTGTCGCACACCTCCTGCACCTGGTGCAGTAGATGTGATGAGAGGAGTATGGTCATGCCCTCCTCTTGTTTCAGACGAGCCAGCATGGCCAGCAGTTCGCGGACGCCTTCCGGGTCGATGCCGATGGTCGGCTCGTCGAGGATGAGGACGGAGGGCCGCTTGATGAGCGCATCCGCCACCGCAAGACGCTGGCGCATACCCCGGGAGTACTTGCCTGCCCGCTTACCCGCGGCCTCAGCGAGACCCACGTCTTGCAGAAGCAAGTCGGCGCGCTCTTCGGCCTCCTTGCGGGGTATCCGATTGAGAGACGCCGTGTAGAGCAGGTTCTGCTTGCCGGTCATGTTGGGGTAGAACCCCACGTTGTCGGGCAGATAGCCCACCACCGTCTTGACACTCAAAGGATCGCGCACCGGATCGAAACCGGCTACGCGCACCGACCCCGCCGTCGGCTCGGTCAGACCGAGCAACATGAGGATAGTCGTCGTCTTGCCGGCGCCGTTGGGCCCGAGGAGTCCGAATATCTCTCCCCGTTCGATAGATAGATCCAGACCGTCCACCGCGGTGAACTGGCCGTACCTCTTGGTCAGCCCCTGTGCGGTGATGACGATCTCGGGACTTGACTGGGGCACCACTTCACCTCCCGCGACCAGGACCGTATCGACCACGTCGCTCATACCCGATCTCAGCGATGTCCGAATCGGCGGAAGACGAACGCGAGTATCGCGATAGCCGCGATGGCGATGAGCACGCCGATGACACCCCACAGCGTGGAGGTCTTCACCGTGACCCTGATGTCCGACTGCGCGTCGGCCTGGTCGCCACTGGCCCGCAACGTGACCAGATAGTCACCCGCGATAGCGTTCTTGGCCGGCGTGAAAGAGGCCGTCACCGTCATCTGCTGGTTGGCCGGGAGCACTTCGATGACCCGAGGCTCGAAGACGACCTCCCAGTTGGCCGGCGCAGTCGCGCTGAGCTTGACGTCCTGCAGAGGCCCGGTGCCGCTGTTGGTCACAACGAACTGCGCCTTGGTGGTGTCGCCCGTCTTGACCTCAGCATTGAGATTGCCGTCGGGGGTGGTCAGACTGAGCGTATAGGTGCCCGTGATCTCTATCTGTAGCGGCACCGAAACCGTCTCGCCGCCGCCGGAGGCGGTGACGACGATCTCATACGTGCCCATCTCCACGTTGGCGGCTGGCGTCACTTTGAGGCTCATCCCCTGCGATCCCTGTGATTCCACGGCGACGGTGGGCGTCTCCTGGGTCTGCCCCGTGGGAGTGAGCGAGATCTTCCAGTTCTCGGGCCCACTGGCGGTCAGGTTGTAGGTACGCTCCTCCGGCGTCTTGTTGGCGAGCTTGAGCGAGAACGTGAAGGTCGCATCGGCGGGACCCCTCACAGAGCTGTACTCGGCGGTGAGTTCCGTGGTGCCCCCTTCGGCCTCGCTCACTGTGAACGATATAGGGAGAGACACCGTCTCGCCATTCGCCGACCGCGCCCTCACGGTGATGGTCGAGGTGCCTTCGGCCGCCAAGTACGGCACCTCCACCTGCAGATCGACCGTTCGAACCGAGTCAGGCTCGGTCATGAGCGCCGTGACCGGACGGCCGGCGCCCATGAAGCTCACCTCCCAGTCGGCCGGAACGCCCTGCAGGGAAAGATCCACGCGCTGAGCGACGGTATCGGCCACCGTGAGAGTCACCTTGACCGTCTGACCGGGCTGCACGGTCATAGCCGGATACGGAGTGATGATCGTGGTGGCCTGCGCGGATGTGGCTCCGCCCAAGACAACGAGCAACAGCATCACTGCGACGATCAGGCTGCAAAGAGCGGTGTGCAGTGCGCGGCGCGGACGCCGCGACCCAAGAGAGACTGACTGCATATCGAGCAACCTCCGGTCTTCGACCACTGTTGGTTTTCTCCACAAAAACGTGAAGCCCCTGTCCTGAGGCTTTCGGCGCGCACAAGATAGTACCCCGGACCGCGTAAAGTTCAAGTAAAAAAACGGGGCCCGCAGCAGCGGACCCCGAGGTTGCTCGCTATGCAAGAGACCGTTTCAATTGCGACCCCAGCCCCAGGGGTCCGGATTGTCGGGCATCTCGAACATGAGCGGGCTCATCTTACCCTGCCCGTAGTAGGCGCCGGAGAGCACAGAGGTCAACGAGCTCTTCTCGGTGTTTCGGGCACTGAGTATGAGCCGCCGGGGCTTGCCGCCACGCCCTATGGGCACCTCCACCTGGATAAGGTGGTTCATGTTCACGAACGTGTTGAGGAACAGCCAGATCGCCCGCCGCCGGATGGCTTTCTTGTCATCCGGCCGTTTGATCGCCCGGGCGGCCGACACGGGCCACGACACCGCTTCGTACTCGCCGACCTTCTGGTGCCAGATACCGGAACCCCACATGCCGATGACGACGAGCAAGAACGTCAGCAACGCCGCCGCCAAATAGTAATAGGGAGGATATCCCCTGTGGCCCTGCATGGTATCGGCAACGAGAAAACCCGCATAGAAACCCACCGGGAAGAAGCCCACGAAACTGAGCACCCTGGCCCAGACCATCCACACGGGGATCCGACGCCCTTTCAGCCAGACCTGCTCACCGTTCGTAGCCACTTCGCAGTCGCCCACGAAGCGGGAGCCCCAGAGGCCCGCGTTGAGATAGGAGGCCGTGGCGCCTATGAATCGAGGTTTGCGACTGGATACGATAGACATGGCTCACCTCCAATCGATAACTCGTATTCTGGTATATCGACCGGAGGGTCGGTGAACTTGAGCTTCTGGCGCACCCGCTGAGTCCCAGCGCCGGCCCCGCTCGGAAGCCGGCTACCGCTCGAGCCGCGTGCCCTGCCGGGGCCCCACCCTCTCCGCAATTCTGACGAACTGATCGGGTTCCACACGTTCGGCCCTGACGTCCGGCGGAAGGCCCAGTTCCTCGATCCAGGCGAGCGCCTCCGCGCGTGGCACCGAGAGACCCGCGCTGAGTGAGTTCACGAGCATCTTGCGACGCTGGCCGAAGGCGGCCTGGATGACATCTCTCAGCCGGGACGTATCGTAAGCCGGTGTATGTCCGGCGGGCCGGCGGTCGAGCACCACCAGGCTCGAGTCGACGTGGGGCTGAGGATAGAAGATCGACCGGGCGAGTCGCCGGACACTCCGTATCTCGGCATATAGCTGCACCCACACAGAGAGGACCCCGTAGACTCTCGACCCAGGAGCAGCCGCCATGCGTTCGGCCACCTCCCGCTGCACCATGACGCAGTAGCGCCGCACCCCGGGCAGCCTCTGCAGAGATTCGATGATGAAGGGCCCAGCGACCGAGTACGGCAGGTTGCTTGCGCACACGGTGGGCAGCGGCTCCAGCCCTTCGAGCCGCGCCTTGAGCACGTCTTGGAGATGGAGACTGACGTTCGACCGATCGGCCAGGGTGGCCCGCAACGCGGCCTCGAGGCTCCGGTCGACTTCGAACGCGTGAACATGCCGGGCCACTCCGGCCAGTGAGTCGGTGAGTACGCCCAAACCCGCTCCGACCTCCAGGGCCACGTCGTCGGGCCGGCACTCCAGCCGGGCGAGGATGACCTCGAGGATATTGTCGTCGATGAGAAAGTTCTGCCCCAGATCGCGCTTGGGAGCTATCCCGAACTCCTTGATGCGGGCCAGCGACGCCTGCCGTATCCCGGAGGAGCCGGGCGCTGACCCGGGCGCCGACTCCGGCGCCGAGCCGCCGCCCCCCGGCGGCCGGCCGGCGCCACCACCTCCCGCCGCCGGCCCCACGGTTCTCACCGGGTCCCCCCAGACCTCTGGGTGAGCGCGGACTCCAAGCGCGGAAAGGCCCGGCGGACGTTACGCTCCACCTGGGCTGCAAGCTCATCAACGCCGACCCCCCGAAGCGCCGCCACGAACTCGTAGGTGTGCTTCACCAGCGCCGGACGGTTCGGCCGCCCCCGCAACGGCACAGGCGTCAGCCAGGGCGCGTCGGTCTCCATCATGATGAGGTGATCGGGCGCCGCGGCCGCGGCCCTCTGCAGATCGGTAGCATTCTTGTAGGTGACATTGCCCGCCAGGCTGATGTAGTAACCGCGGTCGATGACCTCGTCGAGACGGTCGGGAAGCGAGAAGCAGTGGAGGATCACCGTGAGACCCTGAGCATGGTCGGCCAGGGCCTCCATGGTGTGATCGGCGGCATCCCGGGTGTGGATCACCACCGGCAGTGCTGCCCGGCGGGCCAGATCGATGTGGCGGATGAAGACGTCTTCCTGGACCTCGTGCGGCCAGCTCTCGTGGTAGTAGTCGAGACCGGTCTCGCCCACGGCGACGACGCGGGGATGACCGGCGAGTTCTTCGATGCCGGCCATCTGCTCGTCGTCCAGCAACCCTGCTTCTTCGGGATGAAAACCCACGGTGGCGAAGACCTCCGGGAACCGCTCCGCCAGGCGCACGCCGTAGCGCGATCTCTCCAAGTCGATGCCCGACTGGATGATGAGACCCACGCCCGCTTCCCACGCGTCGGCCACCAGTGCGGCCGGATCTTCCTTGCAGTGATCCAGATGGGTGTGAGCGTCTATCAGCACTCGATGCGGGGGAACAACGCCGGGCCGCTTGCTACGGCCTGGCCGGCAGGCAGGAGGCCCCAGCACGCCTCGTCCCACGAGGGAGCGCCGGCGTACAAGCCGCCCGCCGCCGTCTGCGGTCCGACCGGCAGCCCCAGCCGCTCGCGGATGGCCATGGCCGTCGAAGGAATGAACGGGTACAGCAACACCGAGAGCAGCCGCAGGCCCTCAGCAAGATCCCACAGCGTGGCATCGAGCGCAGCGGTAGCGGCCTCGCCGGGGGCACCCTCGGCCGCAGCCTCTTTGGCGAGCTTCCACGGCGCCTGCTCTTCCACATACCGGTTGAGCCGCCGCACGAAGCTCCAGATGGTCTCGAGAGCGGCGCTCAGATCCATGTCTTCGAGTTGCGTCCGGACGGCGGCGCAGGTGGAGGTCGCCTCCACAGCGAGCGGTGACCCCGGGTGCGCGAAGGTACACTCGGGAGCGTCGGTGTAGCCGGGACGCGGCGCCGGCACGGCGCCGCCGCGGTACTTGCCGATCATAGAAGCAGACCGCGAAAGCAGGTTGCCGAGTTCGTTGGCGAGCTCGCTGTTGTAGCGCGTCTTGAACCCTTCTTCGCTTACCATGCCGTCCAAGCCGAAGCTGACTTCCCGCAGGCAGTAGAAGCGGAACGGGTCGGCTCCGTACTGCTCGATGAGCGGGAAGGGATCCATGACGTTGCCGCGGGTCTTGGACATCTTCTCCCCGCCCAACTTGAGGTAGCCGTGGATGAAGAGGTGCTCCGGCAGCTCGTACCCGGCCGACATCAAGAGCGCCGGCCAGATGATGCCGTGGAACTTGAGGATGTCCTGCGCCATCAGGTGGTAGCTGGCCGGCCAGAAGCGCGACGACAGGTCTTCTTCGGACGCGTAGGTGAGCGCGCTCAGGTAATTGATGAGCGCATCCACCCACACGTAGATGACCTGGGTCTCGTCCCAGGGCACACTGATGCCCCATTTGAGGGTCGCGCGCGAGATGGAGATGTCGTCCAGACCCTGCTCGATGAACGAAAGCGCCTCGTTGTAGCGGTGGCGCGGCCGCACGAAGTCCGGGTTGTCCTTGTAGTGCGCCGCCAGACGGTCTTGGAACGCCGAGAGCCTGAAGAAGTAGTTGTCCTCGTTCATCTGGACGGGAGGAGTGCCGTGATCGGGGCACAGACCATCGACCAGGTTCTCTTCGGTGTAATAGGCCTCGCAGGCAGGGCAGTAGAGCCCCGAATACGAGCTCTTGTAGATGTCGCCCGCCTCGTAACAGCGCTGCACGAAATGCTGCACGAACCGCTCGTGCTCGGAGTCGGTGGTGCGGATGAAGAAGTCATTGCTGGCGCCCACCTTCGCCGCCACCTCTTTGAATTTGGCCACCACTTCGTCCACGTGTTGCTTGGGGGTGAGTCCCCGGGCCGCCGCCGCCTGCTCCACCTTGGTGCCGTGCTCGTCGGTGCCGGTGAGAAAGAACACGTCGTCGCCGAGCTGGCGATGGAACCGCGCCGCCACGTCGGCGGCCGCGGTCGTGTAGGCGTGCCCTATGTGCGGCACGTCGTTCACGTAGTAGATGGGGGTGGTGATGTAGAAGCGACCCATGGCCCGGTTATTCTATCCCATCGGCACAGTCGCGCGTCTTGCCCTACGGCCCAGCGGCCGCTAAGGTATTCTGCAGTATCTGCACAGATCCGCCGAGGGGTGGGGCCCTGATCAAGTACCGCGACACCAGATCGTACCTGCGCGAGGCGCTGCCCTATACCGAGGTCATCCTGCAGGGCATCGCGCCCGGGGGTGGGCTTTTCGTGCCCGAACGGCTGCCCCAGATGACCTTGGCCGAGATCGAAGACCTGGGAACCGTACCGTATTGGCAACGTGCGGCCGAGATCTACTGGCGGTTCGAGCTCGACCTCTCGGCTACGAGAGTGGCTGCGATATCGCGCCAGGCTTACAGTGAGAACTTCGATCATCACCAGATCGCGCCGGTGCGCGCGGTCGGAGCAAACCGCTTCGTCCTCGAGCTCTGGCACGGGCCCACCTTGGCCTTCAAGGACATGGCGTTGCAGTGCATGCCCCTGTTCTTCTCGACTGCGCTCGAATATTCACGCGCCCGCGGCCGAGCCGGTGGGGACTTCTTGGTGCTGGTCGCGACATCCGGAGATACGGGAGTGGCGGCACTCAGCGGCTTCGCCGACCGGCCCCGCACCAAGATCGCCGTGTGCTACCCCTCGGGCGGGGTGTCGCCCATCCAGCAGCGCCAGATGGTCACCCAACCCGGAGACAACCTCACCGTCTTCGAGTTGGAGGGAGACTTCGACGCCTGCCAGTCGGCTGTGAAGGCCGTCTTTGCCGACGAGACGTTCGCGGCCGAGCTCAAGACCCATCACGACCTGCAGCTGTCTTCCGCCAACTCCATCAACTGGGGCCGGCTGATGCCGCAGATCGTGTACTACATCAGCGCCTACGCCGACCTGGTGGCGCGAGGCCACTGCACCCTGGGAGATCCCATCGACGTCTGCGTACCCAGCGGCAACTTTGGAAACATCCTCGCCGCCCACTACGCCAAGCGGATGGGCGCCCCCATCGACCGGCTGCTCTGCGCATCGAACGCCAACAACGTGTTGGCCGACTTCCTCGCCACCGGGCGCTATGAGATCGCCGACCGTAGCCTGGTGAAGACCGCTTCTCCCTCCATGGACATCCTGATCTCGTCAAACCTCGAACGGCTGCTCTACGAGACGGCCGGCGACGGCGCCCGGGTCCGCGGCTGGATGGACGATCTCAAGAACTCCAGGCGGTTCGAGCTCGACGACGATACCTTCTCCCGCCTGCGCGCGGACTTGGTCGGCGATTGGGTGGACAACCAGACCTGCATCGAAGCGATCGGCAGGGCCTACCGGGAGCAGCAGTACCTCATCGATCCTCACACGGCAGTGGCTTGGGAGGTCGCCGACAGACACGCCCGCGATCTACCCATGCTGGTAGTATCGCCGGCCCACTGGAGCAAGTTCCCCGCGGACGTCATGCGGGGCCTGAAGGGGCTTCCAGAGGCTCACGAGCTCGCGCAGAACGAGTTCGAGCTGCTTGACGAGATCCAGCAACTCGCCCCCGGCAATGGGGTTCCCGCGGGTATGCGCGACGTGCTCTCCCGCCCGGTGCGCTTCTCGAACCGGATCGAGGGCGACCAGGAGTCTCTCGAACGGGGACTCCGCGGCTGGCTCTCCCGCTAGAGCGCCAGAACGCCCGGCCACACCTGGGGATTGACGCGCGCCTCCACCGGCCTATACTCAGGTCTATACGGGGGAGTACGTCGCTCTCCGCTCATCCCGCGAGAAGGAGGGTACCGTGAGGATTCGCCGCTTGAATCGAAAAACCGTTCTTGTTCCTCTGTTCCTTCTGTTGGCCTTGGGTATCTTGCTCGGCGGTATGTACCGGACCGGCGGCGGCGAGGCCACCGCCGACACGGTTCCGCACTTCGACCCGACTCCTTGGCTCCCCATCGACCCACCCTTCGATTTCGATTTCACCAAGTTCCTCATCGCCAGCGACTTCTCTCCCGCCAAGGATGAGACCGAGGTCGCCCTCAACAAGAACATCACGGTGAAGTTCAATAGAGATCTCAATTCGGCCACTATCAACGACAACACCGAGTTCTACATCAGGAAGAGCGGCTTTGTGCTCAAGCTCCCGGCCACGGTCAGCTACAGCTCCCTGCTTGACACGGCCACGCTCAATCCCTCCTCGAACCTGCTCCCCGACACCCTCTACTCAGTCACTATCACCGACAACATCGAGTCCATAGACGGAAAGACCCTTTTCAACCCGCAGACCTGGTCTTTCAGGACCATCTCGCCGCCCCATGTGGCATCCAGGAACCCCGCGGCAAACGCCACCGGCGTGCCGGTGACCCAGTCTGTCTCGGTCACCTTCGACAAGACCATGGACTGGTCCACAGTGACGGCCGCGTCGTTCTATCTGCAGGAACTGGGCGGCTCGGTGTTCTCAACCAGCATAATGAAGAGCGTTGACAAGAAGACGGCGACGCTCACGCATGTCAGCCATCTGAAAGAGGGCGCCACCTATGTGGTCACGCTCACGACGGCGGTCGAGGCTGAGAACGGACTGAGCCTGCCGTCTACTGAGACATGGATGTTCGAGACGGTCGCGAACGCGCCCAATGTGACCGCCAAGGTCCCTAGCGACGGCGCCACCAACGTGCCCCTCGATCAGTCGGTCTCGGCTACCTTCGACCGTGACATGGACGCCGCCACCCTGACCTCCGCCACCTTCTACATCCAGAAGTCGGGCGGCAGCCCTCTGCCGGCCAACGTCACCTATAACGCGGGCACCCGCACCGCGACGCTGGACCCGTTGGCCGCTCTCGACGAGGGAGCCACCTACGAGGCCAGGCTGACCACCGCCGTGGAGGGAGCCAACGGAGCGCCTCTGGCAGCCACGGTGGTCTGGTCGTTCAGCACTGCCGGCGACGCTCCCGCGGTGACAACCAAGGTGCCCGCGAACGGAGCCACCGGCATCCCGGTCGACCAGGTGATCGCGGCCGCGTTCGACAAGGACATGGACCCGGCGACGCTCACCTCGGCTACTTTCTTTGTGAAGAAGTCGGGCGGCAGCCCTCTGCCGGCCTCGGTAGCCTACAACGCCGGCACCCGGACGGCGACCCTCGACCCGGCGGCCGATCTCGACGCGGACGCCACCTATGAGGTGACCCTCACCACCGCGGTGCAAGGCGAGAACGGCCTGTTCTTACCGTCCGCGGTGATTTGGTCTTTCAGCACGGAGGAGAGCGCCGGCCCCGGTCCAGGACCTGGTCCCGGACCCGGCCCCACTTTCTCCGACGTAGCCGGATCGCCCTATGAGGCCGCCATCTATGAGTTGGCGGACCACGGTGCCGTCGCCGGCTTTGAAGATGGCACCTTCCGTCCCAACGAACTGGTCAAACGCCAGCAGTTCGCCAAGATGATCGTGCTCACACTGGGACTCCCGGTGACCGGCACTGAGGTCTGTCCGTTCACCGACGTGATCGCACAGACCGGCACCGATCCTTTCTATCCATCGAAGTACGTGGCGGTCTGCGCCGCGGAAGGCATCACGGTCGGCAAGACTCCCACCACGTTCGCCCCTTATGACAACATCACCCATCAGCAGCTCATAACCATGGTGGCGCGTGCCGCCGGACTGAGCGCCGCGCCCGTCGGATATGTGGCGCCCTTCACGGCGGGACAGTTCTCCCTCACCGAGCACTACGAGAACGCCCTCAAGGCCGGGGCGGCCGGCCTGCTGGACGGGCTGGTGGGTATCGGACCGGGCTACAACTTCCTGGCCGGCTCCACCCGCGGGGAGTGCGCGCAGATCCTCTCCAACCTCCTGCAGCTTCTCGGATCGTAGAGGAAAGCCCTGTCGGGGTCGGCCCGACGGCGAACAAGACGACGAGCGAAGCCGGCCGCTACGGCCGGCTTCGCTTCTTCTGTGCAGTCTTCGCCGGGTCCACTGCAGCCGCTGCCTTCGCCGCCACACCCAACTCGTAGGCCCGCTTGTTGGACAGACCCGAAAGACCGGCGATGATGCCCGCCGCTTTCTTGGTGCCCACGCCGAATCCGGCCAATTCTTCGAAGGCCTCCCGGGCCCGCTGCTCCACGGTTGCGACCGCTACCGGCGCTGCGGATCGCCGTCGCCTGGGCGCCGTGGCCGCATCAGCCTGGGCCTCATCGGCCCCGTTCGAGGGAGCGAGCACTAGAACGATCTCCCCCCTCACCGGGTCGGGAAGTCGAGCCAGTACCTCGCTTGCCGTGCCTCGGATGGCCTCCTCATGCAGTTTCGTGAGCTCGCGGCACACCGCCATGCGGCGCCCCGGCCAACGCGAGTCGATCACCGCCAAAGAGGCCTGCAGACGCCGGGGCGACTCGAAGGCCACGAGCGCCAGCCCGGTGCCCTCAAAACGCTCCAGCTCCTCGAGCAGCTTGGCCTTCCCTCGTGGCAGAAAGCCCACGAAGGCGAATTTGTCGGCCGGGAGTCCGGACAGAACAAGGGCCGTGGAGATCGCTGAGGGCCCGGGTAGCACGGTGACCGGCAGCCCCTCGGCGGCACAGGCCCGGATGAGCGTGAAGCCCGGGTCGGAGAGACCCGGCATACCGGCGTCGCTGACCACCGCCACGTTCTTCCCCTCCCGCAACAGCGGGAGCAGGGTCCGAATACGTTGCTCTTCGTTATGGTCATGAAAACTCAGGAGCCTTGCCGGCGTGACACCATGGCGTTCGAGCAAGACGCGCGTGTGACGCGTGTCTTCACAGGCCACCAGGTCGGTCTGCCGCAAGACCTCCAACGCGCGCAGCGTGATGTCTCCAAGGTTGCCGATAGGCGTCGGACAGATGTAGAGCATAGCCGCCTGTACCCCTTACCGCTCGGCCGCGTCCCGCGACCCACTCAAGACTTCCCATGCCACCAGAGCCCCGCCGATGAGACCCGCCGTGTTGCCCAGCGCCGCGATCTCGATCTGTACCTGGTCTCTGCCGGGCGGCATGGCGTTGTTGCGCACATACTCCCGGGCGGGTTGCAGCAGTGATTCGCCCAGACCGCTGACTCCCCCGCCAATGACGATCATCTGGGGGTCGAACGTGTTGGTGAGGCTCACCAGACCGACCCCCAACCAGCCGGCGAGTTGGTCCACCGCCTCCAGAGCGCCCGGATGACCCTCCCGAGCCAGACGAGCAACCGCCGCCCCATGCAGTCCGCCGTGCTTGCGTAGGGTCAGCAAAGCCCCTCCAGGGTCGCGTGCGGGGTCCTTGGCGCGCGCCCTCGCGTACCGGGCCAGAGCGGGACCTGAGGCATACATCTCGAGGCACCCGCGATGTCCGCACCGGCAGGCGAGCCCCCCGGCCCGCACGACCATGTGCCCGATCTCGCCGGCGGCGTTGTTGGCGCCCCGGTACAACCGGCCGCCCACGATGATGCCGCCCCCCACTCCCGTGCCCAGGGTCAGCATGACCACATCGCGAAGCCCGACGGCAGCGCCCGCGACGACCTCAGCCAACACCGCGGCATTCCCGTCGTTCTCCAGCACCACCGGGAGGCCCACTGCGACTTGGAGCATGGCCGCCAGCGGGGCATCTCTGAGGGGCAGATTGGGCGACTTGATGACCTCTCCCCGCGCCCCGTCGACGGTGCCTGCACACGCAAGCCCCACCGCACTGGGAGCGAACTGCTCGAACTCGGCGAGCGCCTGTTGCAGCGTTGAGGTCAGCCCGTCCAAGAGGGAGGAGGCATCGCTCGACTGCGCCGGCGCCACTATCGGGGGCGCGAGCAGGGTACCCTCGCGGTCCACCGGACCGACCGCGATCTTGGTGCCTCCCAGATCGACTCCAAGGACAGAGAGCATCCGCGACCCCCAACCACTCGCTAACGAGAAAGACTGCTTAGGCTGATTGCTCCAGCGCCGCCTGTGCTTCTTCAAGATCCTGCGGCCGTACCATGATGTCCTGTTGGCCCATCCCGTCAACGGTGAGCCCATAGACCACCCCGGCGGCTTCATGCCGTAGGTAACACTTGATACCCGCACTGCGGAGTTTCGACACGATGATCTCGGCCTCTACCGGATCGTACATTGTTGCCAGCACCACAGGGGCGTCTCCCGCGACATCGTCTCCGCCGCTTCTAGAGTCCAAGCTCATCAGCCACTCCCTTCATGGCGTCCAGCCCTATGGCCAGAAACTCTTCCAGTTCCAGACCGAGCTCGGAACACGTCATGATGTCTTCCCGGCGCGCCCCCTTGGCGAACGACGGCTCTTTGAAGCGCTTCTTAAGGCTCTTGAGCTCTACGGGGGCAAGCTTCTTCTCGGGGCGGATGAGAGCCGCCGCCGTGACCAGGCCGCTCAGGCAGTCACAGGCGAAGAGCGCGCGGTCCATGGCGCAACCGACGGTAGAGCCGTTGGCCGCGTTGTGGGCACGGATGGCCTGAAGGACCTCCTCGTCGTCGAGACCGGCCTCGCGCAGCCACTCGACCGTGAGGTTGCCGTGCACGTCCATCCGCTCCGCGGTCTCCTCCACGTCGAGGTCGTGCAACAACCCGGCGAGCCGCCAGCGCTCCTCGTCGCCGCCCAGGCGCCGCGCCAGCGCCCCCATGATGGCTTCGGTAGCCAACATGTGGTTGACCAGGTTCTCGTTCTTCACCCGTTCTCTTACCAGACCCAGAGCCTGCTCACGATCCATGTTCCCTCCTTCTCACCGGCCCCGCAGCTCAGCCGGCTCTCTTGCTTGGCACAAGCGAGGTCAACGTCCGCACGACGATCTCGCCGGCTGCGCTCACGTCCTGGGCGCTCACGTCCAGATGAGTGACGAAACGCACCCGGTCGGGCGCCGCCAGACCACACAGCACACCTTGCTCTTTGAGAGCCGTGATCACCTCCGCGCCCGTGACTCCCAGTCCGCCGATGGAGGCGATGACGATGTTGGTCTGCACCGGATGCGCTATCTCGACGCCGGACACCTCGCGCAGACGGCCGGCCAAGGCGGCAGCGTTCTCATGGTCGTCCACCAGCCGGTCGAAGTTGTGCTCGAGAGCATAGAGCGCACCCGCGGCGATGATGCCCGCCTGTCTCATGGCGCCACCATAGCGCTTGCGGTTGTTGCGCGCCTCTTCGACAAACGTCTTCGAGCCCGCCAGAACCGAGCCGATGGGGGCCCCGAGGCCTTTCGAGAAGCAGACCATGACCGAATCTGCTGTAGCCGCATAATCGGGCAGCGGCACGCCGGTGGCTTTGTGAGCGTTCCACAGACGGGCGCCGTCCAGATGGACCCCCAAACCATGCCTCCGGGCGACTGCGGCCACCTCCTGCATGGCCGGGAGCGGCCATATGGTCCCCCCGGCGTTGTTGTGAGTGTTCTCCATCTCCACAGCCCCGGTGCGCGGAAAGTGCTCGGCCCCGGCGCGGATGGTGCGCTCCACGGTCTGGGCCTCGATGACCCCATGCACACCAGGCACCGTGCGCAACTGCAGACCCGACAGGGCCGCCGCCGAACCACCCTCGTAGAGCAGCACGTGGGCGTTCTCGTGGATGATGACCTCGTCGCCCATGCGGGTGAGCGTGCGCAGACAGAGTTGGTTGCCCATGGTGCCGGAGGGGACGAACAGCGCCGCCTCTTTCTGCAACAGATCCGCCACCAGCTCTTGGAGACGTTCGACCGTAGGGTCTTCACGGTAGACGTCGTCGCCCACCGGCGCCGCCGCCATGGCGCGGCGCATGCCCTCGCTGGGCTTGGTGATGGTGTCGCTACGCAGATCTATGGGTGTGGGCACAGAAGGCGTGAACCCTCCTCACTCCCGAGCGGGCTCGGGGCTATCGCGGCGTGGAATCCGGCAACCCTCCATCTATGGGTATGGTAGCGCCGGTGGTCGGCGTCTGCCGGGTGGCGAAGAACAGCACTCCGTTGGCGACATGCTCGGCGGTCACCCTGACCTTGAGCAGGTTACGACTCTGGTAGTAGGCCTCCAGACCGGCTTCATCCAACCCCCTGGCCTTCATCCGGTCGGGGCCGACCTCGGCCCACAGGCCGGAGCGGCAGGTCCCGTGAGAGAAGACGGCGTCCGGCGACACCATGTTCACCCTCACATCGTCGCAGGCCAGCTCAAGGCTCGCGATGCGGGCCAGCTGGTGCGCGGCCGCTTTCGTGGAGCTGTAGGCCCCGAAGTTGGCGCCGGGGGCGAACACGTTCTTGGTCGAAACCAACACGATGTCTCCTCCCGTGGCCTGTCGCTTGAACAGACGGGCGGCCTCCGCCAAGACGATCAGGGTGCCCTCCACGTTGACCTGTTCGAGCTTGCGATAACCTTCGAGCGTGAGATCGGTGAGCGGCGCCACCATGGCGACTCCGGCATTGGGTACCACCAAGTCTATGCCGCCCCACGTCCGCACCACCTCGTCGAACGCAGATGCGACCGATGCGGGGTCGGTCACATCCAGGGGCACCCCGATGATCCTGCCGGGGAACCCGCGCCCCATGGCCTTCACCAGATCATCCAGAGCAGCTCCCGGTAGATCCGTGCCGGCTACCAGGCAACCGGCCTTGAGGAGGCCCTCGCAGATGCCCGTCCCTATGGCGCCGGCCGCCCCGGTGACCAGCGCCACGTGCCCTCGCAGGGGCGCGGCGTCGGACCGCTGCAACTTCGCGTGCTGAAGGGTGCGGTACTCCATGCGGAAGAGCTCGGCCTCCGGCAGCCCTCGATAATGAGCTCCACAGGCCGCGACGGAAGCCTTCACCGCCAGCGTCTGCTTGGTGATATCACAAGCGATCATGGCATCGCGAAGATCTACGCCGGCGCACAGCGCCCCAAGACCGGGTATGAGGACCACCCGTGGTTGAAGACCGAACGGCTGCATCCCCTTGGGCAGATCGGCCTGGTGCCGGTTCACGTAATCTTGGTACTCGTCGCAGTAGGTCTGCACCGCCGCTTCCAGCCGCGGACGCAGGGACTCGGGATCGTCCAGATCCACCCCTTCGACCAACAGTGGCAGCGCCTTGGTGCGTATGAGATGGTCGGTGGTCAGAACGGGGTTCACGAAAGTATCGCGCGCCCCGGGAGTCCCCAAGGCCGCCCGGATCTCCGGCCCGGTGAGGGTCTGTAACACCACCCGGCGGTATGGGTGGTCGCAATCGCCGGTCCGCTCGGCCAGAAGCCCACGGACTACCGGCGCAACCCTGGCCAGCCGATCGTCGAGTGCTTCCCGCACCTTCGACTCCGCGCTCACCGACAGCTTCTTCACCGGCAGGGCAGCGGCCGACTTGGTCTGGGTGGCCCCCAGATACTGTTCTGCGCGAGCCACCAAACGGATCATCATGTCGTACGATTCCTGCGCCGTCTCGCCCCACGTCACGATGCCGTGGTGAGACCAGACCATGCCCCAGGCCTCCGGATGGTCGTCGAGCGCGCGCGCGGCCGCCAGCGCGAGCTTGAAACCGGGCGTCACGTACGGCAACACGATGACGTCGGGACCCAGGGCCTCTTTGGTGATGGTAAGACCATCCTCCCTATTGGTCAGCGCGAGGATGGCATCCGCATGCGTATGATCAACATATATGCCGGGCAAGAAGGCGTGCACCAGAGCTTCTATGGACGGCGTCGGACTATCCGCACGCAGAAGATGCGTGCGCAGCCGGTCCACCATGTCCGCATCGTCCAGTTCTCGCACCACGCGGAGCCGGCGGAGGTAGTCGAGGTCAAGGCCCGGATGACCCGGCGGCTCTATGGTGGCCATGTCGGCGCCTGATGCTTTGACATAGATCACCGACACCCTGTCGCCGAAGAGGTTGGTCTCCTCCGTCTTCACCGACGTGTTACCGCCTCCGTGAAGCACCAATTCCGGATCGGCTCCCAGCAGTCTGCTCGAATAGGTGCGGAGCGCCAGCGGTTCTCCCCATTCGGCGCCGTAGCGGGCTACGAACCCGAGAGCCTCCTCTTCCGACCACCTCGATCGCATCTACAGACCCCCAGGTCGCGCGCCCACGGCTTCAAGCACGAACCGCGCGTTCGCCTCGGCTCCGCCACCCGCGGCCGCGCCGGCGGCCGCCTTGCCGTCGAAGACTGCGCTCCCGGTGGCGATCAGATCGGGCCCCGCGGCGGCCACCTCGGCGATGTTGTCTCGCGTGATACCCCCGTCGACGCACACAAGGATGTCCCTCCCCTCGGCCGCGATGATCTCTCTGACCCTCGCGACCCGCTGAAGGGTGTTGGGGGCGAACTTCTGTCCGGTGAACCCGGGGTCCACCGCCAGCAACGAGACCATCTCCACCTCGGCCAGCAGAGGAGGCGTGAGCCACTCAAGGGGAGTCGCGGGATTCAGGGCAAGTCCACGGACGATTCCACAGCCGGAGCTGGAACTGTGCTCCATGTCGCCGAGCCTCTGCAGTACCCGGTGGATATGGACGGCCGCCTCCAGGTGCACCGTGATGATGTCGGCGCCCGCGGCGACAAACATCGGAAGTTTCTCGAGAGGCTCCTGGATCATCAGGTGCACATCCTTGAGAAGCCCCGTGCGAAGGCCCTTCACATAGGGCGCTCCCACCGTCATGTATGGGCAGAAGCACCCGTCCATGACGTCCACATGGACGATCCCGACCCCCGCCCGCTCCAACATGGCGAGCTCTGAGCCGAGATCCATGAGATCGGCCGATAGGATGCTTATACTGACGGTGGGACACAGAGACTTGAGCCGCGTGAACGTCGAGCAGACTGCTCCCCCCGTGCCATCTTTGGAGGAACCGGCGGCCATGCCCTACTTCTTCTTGCTCTCGTTCCTCAGAGTGAGGAACAGCTCGTGGGCGTCGGCGGGCTTCATGTTCTCGTGCACCACCTTGGTGACCGCCTGGATCATGGCCTCAGGTGCGTCGGACTGGAAGATGTTGCGTCCCATGTCGACGCCGGCTGCGCCTTCGCTCACGGCCTTGTAGGCCATGTTGAGAGCGTCGAGCTCGGGAAGTTTCTTGCCTCCGGCCATGACAACCGGCACCGGGCACGAGGCTGTGACTGTCTCGAAATCTTCTTCGACGTAGTACGTCTTGACGAAATGTGCCCCGAGCTCCGCCACTATGCGGCAGGCCAGACGGAAATAGCGGGCGTCACGGGTCATCGTCTTACCCACCGCGGTCACACCCAATACCGGTACCCCGTACCGATTGCCCATATCGACCAGGCGGGTGAGATTGTGGATAGACTGCGTCTCGTAGTCGCCCCCGATGAACACCTGCACGGCAACGGCCGCGGCGTTGAGTCTGAGCGCGTCTTCGATGTCCAGAGCCAGCTGCTCGTTGGAAAGCTCCTTGAGTATGCTCGGGCCTCCGCTGGCTCGCAGCACCACGGCCTTCTGGCAGGAGGAAGGGATGGTGGTGCGCAGCACGCCCCGGGTGAGCATGATGGCATCGGCGTACGGGGCCAGAGGCAGGATGTTCACATCCACACGCTCGAGACCCGACGTGGGACCTTGGAAGTAGCCGTGGTCGATGGCCAACATGACGGTGCGCCCCGAAACCGGGTTGAAGATGCGCGCCAAACGGTTCTGCATACCCCAGTCGAGCGAGGTGGACCCTTTGACGTAGAAGGCCTCTTGCCGGAAGGGTACATCGAGATAGTAGTTCTTCGACTCTTTGATGCTATCGGTGTCGGCCATTCTTGTGTCTCCACGTGTGCTTGCTGAACAGACCTTTTGATTCTACCAGAGGGGCATGAGCTCTCCGCGATCCACCACCGCATGGCATGGCCCCGTGCGGCGATGCGCCGCCCGTGAGAGCCGAATGCCGTCCCCACCTCGTGTGGTATCGTTCGCGACTGCCGGGCTCGGCAAGGGAATCTTCGGGCGTGGTTGAAATCATACCTGGCGGACCGCCGTCGCTCGTTCCCGATGAGACTACTCACGGGGCGCAGAGACACGCGGTCTCTTTGTGGGAGCACACGACTCGGCAAGGCGCACGCGGACGCGGGGCTTGAAAACCACCCCGTCTAGGGAACCCTCATGGCGATGAACAACACCGACTTCGTCAGATGTAGCGAATGCCGGGCTCTCAACGAGCCCCGGGCTCTGTTCTGCAGCCGTTGTGGCGCCTCCCTCTACGGACCCGCCCGCGGCGGAGTCAGGCGAGCCCGGCGCCGGGTCACCGCTGAGGGCGCCGCCATGGGCGTCGCCATGCTCCTCGTGCTGGCCATCACCCTTTTCGTCTTCTACGTGGTGGTACAGAGAGCCCTCGAGACCAAAGAAGAGGTAGACCCGTACGCCGGCCGGTCGGGCACCACTGCCACTGTCGCCACCGACTCGACCGTGGCTTCCGGCGGCTCGGCCGGTAACGGCGACAACACCTCGCCCACTGTGGCCCCCACTGCCCTACGGCCCACTTCTGCACTGGCCTCCTCGACCTTGGATGCCACCTCGACCATCAGCTACCGGGTCACCAACCTCTTGGACGGCGACCTCACCACCGCCTGGAACGAGGGAGCAGAAGGCCCGGGCATCGGCGAGTGGATACAGTTCGACTTCTCGCAGACCATCAAGCTGGCCCGCGTTGAGATAGCCAACGGCTATCAGAAAGACAACGAGCGATACCAGGGTAATCCGCGCGTGAAGTCACTCAAGGTGGAGTACTCCAACGGGACGACCCAGCTGGTCGACCTGCTCGACGTCATGGACTTCCAAGCCATAACCCCCACCATACAGCCCGTGGACTGGGTTAGGTTCAGCATCGTTTCCGTCTATGCCGGTGAGGAATGGGACGACACCGCCCTCTCGGAGATCCGCTTCTACGCGAAGTCCAACTGAGGACGAACATCACGTGCGGGGAAGCGCCGCCCCACGACGCACGGCATCTTTGCCGTACTTCTCCCGGATAGCGTCCAGCTTGAGGTCCAGCTCCCTTAGAAGCGGCAGCTCCTGATCGAAGAGATCGTCCTGCCAAGCTCGTGGCACCAAGTTGCTCAACCCCACGCCCACCAGCCGCACGCGATAGCGCCGGCGGCGCCCCTGCCGAAAGAGGGCCAGCACCTCTCCAAACAACGCCTCATCAACATCAAGCGGCCGGTTCAGAGTGTGAGAGCACGTGTGGGTGACGAAGTCGGAGTACCGGATCTTGACCGTGACCGTGCGTGCCTCCAACCGCTTGTGGCGCAGACGGCGACAGACATCTTCGGTGAGCGCAACCAGGGTCGACTCAAGAAGCCCTGTGTCGGAGACATCATCGTCGAAGGTATGCTCCCGCGAGATGGACTTCACCTCCTCACGCGGAGCCACCGGGCGCGGGTCTTCTCCCCTGGCTCGATAGGCGAGCAACTCCCCCCATTCTCCAAAAGAGAGCCGGAGGAGATGAGGCGGGACCCGGGCAAGGTCGCCCACGGTACCCACTCCTCGATCGCGTAGTTGCTCGAGAAGAGCCGGACCCACCCCCGGCAGTCGTTCCACGGGAAGAGGGGCCAAGAACTCCGCCTCCCGACCGGGCGGGACCACGGTGAACCCACCCGGCTTGCGATAGTCGGACGCCACCTTGGCCACCAACTTGTTCGTAGCCAGTCCCACGGAGATACTCAGCCGTAGCTCGTCGGCCACCCTTTGTTGGATGAGTCGCGCCGTTTTGACCGGGGGGCCGAAGAGATGCTCGGTGCCTGTGAGATCGATGTAGGCCTCATCGAGCCCCATCTGCTCCACCAGCGGGGAATAATGATCGAGCATGGCCATCAGACGGCGGGAGTACTCGTAGTAGAGCTCATGGTGCCCGGTGAGATACACCCCATGGGGGCAGAGACGCCTGGCAGTGCGGAGCGGCATGGCCGAATGCACGCCGTACCGCCGGGCCACGTAGTTGGCGGTGGAGACTACGCCCCGCTCCCCACCCCCGACGATGACCGGCTTGCCCCGCAGCGAAGGGTCCCGGTTCTCTTCCACCGCGGCAAAGAAGGCGTCGAAATCGAGGTGGGCTATGACCCGGTGGGCCGCCCGGGGGTGCATGATGATGTCCCCACTACTCATGAGGACATGATATCCGAACAAATGTTCGTCTACAAGTGAGGGCAGACGGCCGGGGGGTCCACCGCTCCGACTATCGCCCGCACCGCGCGCGGCTCGGGGCTCGCTTCGCCTCTCCCCGTGCCCGCGCGGCGGGCTCAAAACTCCGCCGCGTACCCCCCGGCCGTCTGACCACTACTCGTCACCAACATCTGTCCGGGCTCTCACTCAGTGAAGGTCTCTGCGCTGCCCCCTATCAAGCCAGAGGATCACCGTGGCAGTGAGTGGTCCCGCATGGCCCGTGGGGCACGGAGCGAAGTTTCTCGCCCGCCGGGCGGGCCGGGGGCCAAAGCGGAGCGAGGCCCCAGGCCGCGCCCGGTTGCGGGCGAGAGTCGTAGCGGAGTGCCCCATGGGCCATGCGG
>ERZ764778.727-NODE-727-length-37182-cov-8.025884_pt1 | contig 37182 bp, 31 predicted proteins | sample MGYA00374951_ERZ764778 | MGnify/ENA primary metagenome ERZ764778 (study PRJEB28918, sample SAMN05720193) | bioreactor metagenome | isolation source: Anaerobic biogas reactor | place: USA:Washington, USA | collected 2015-08-08 ...
TGCCGTCCCGGTCGGACTCGTCCCGGATGTCGCTGATGCCGTCCAGGCGCTTTTCATGCACCAGCTCCGCCATCTTGGTGATCAGGCGCGCCTTGTTCACCATGTAGGGAAGCTCGGTGACGATGATGCGGTTGCGGCCATTGGGCAGGGTTTCCACCTCGCACCTGGCCCGCACATAGATGCGCCCGCGCCCGGTATAGTAGGCCTCCCTAAGGCCCGCCCGGCCCAGGATGATCCCCCCGGTGGGGAAGTCCGGCCCCTTGATGTACTCCATCAACTCGTCCAGGCTGATGTCCGGGTCCTCAAGCATGGCGATGGTGCCGTCAACCACCTCCCCCAGGTTGTGGGGCGGGATGTTGGTGGCCATGCCCACGGCGATGCCGGAGGAGCCGTTGACCAACAGGTTGGGGAATCGGCTTGGCAGCACGGTGGGCTGCATCAGGGTTTCGTCAAAGTTGGGGTAGAAGTCCACCGTGTCCTTGTCGATCTCGCCAATCAGATGGCCGGCGATTTTGGACATGCGGGCCTCGGTATAGCGCATGGCGGCCGGCTGGTCGCCGTCCACCGAGCCAAAGTTGCCCTGCCCGTCCACCAGCATGTAGCGGATGGAGAAATCCTGCCCCAGGCGCACCATGGCGTCATACACGGAGGAATCCCCGTGGGGGTGGTATTTGCCCAGCACGTCGCCCACGATGCGGGCGCTTTTGCGGTAGGGCTTGTCGCTGGTCATGCCCAGCTCGTTCATGGCATAGAGAATACGCCGGTGCACCGGCTTCAGCCCGTCCCTGACATCCGGCAAGGCCCGGTTGATAATCACCGCCATGGAATAGGCGATGAAGGATCGCTTAACCTCGGTCTCCAGCTCCGTGGGGAGCAGCCTGTCCTGAATCTCGCTCATCTTCTGTCCTGTCTTTTATGTATTATATGTCCAGATCCGCCACCATGTCGTAGTTCTGCTCGATAAACTCCCGCCGGGGCTCCACCTGATCGCCCATCAAGAGGGTGAAGGTCTCATCCGCCGTGATGGCGTCGGACACCGTCACCTGCATCATGGTGCGGGTCTCCGGGTTCATGGTGGTCACCCAGAGCTGCTCGGAGGACATCTCCCCCAGGCCCTTGTAGCGCTGCAGCTCCGGCTTGGGCTCCCGGCCGATTTCGTCCATCAGCTTTTCCAGGGCCGCGTCGTTATAGACATAGTGCTCCTGCTTGTTCTTGGTGACCTTGTAAAGCGGGGGCATGGCGATATACACATGCCCCTTTTCAATCAGCGGGCGCATATAGCGGTAGAAGAAGGTGAGCAGCAAAACCCGGATATGGGCGCCGTCAACATCCGCGTCCGTCATGCACACGATGCGGTGATAGCGCAGCTTGCTTAAGTCAAAGTCCTGCCCGATGCCGCAGCCAAAGGCGGTGATCATGTTCTTGATCTCCTCGTTCATGAGGATACGGTCAAGGCGGGTTTTCTCCACATTTAAGATTTTGCCCCTTAAGGGGAGGATGGCCTGGAAGTGCCGGTCCCGGCCGTTCTTGGCAGAGCCGCCGGCGGAGTTGCCCTCCACCAGGAAAATCTCGCACTTGGCCGGATCCGTCTCCGAGCAGTCCGCCAGCTTCCCCGGCAAGGCAGCTGACTCCAGCACCGTCTTTCGCCGGGTGAGCTCCCGGGCCTTCCGGGCGGCCTCCCGGGCGCGGGCGGCGCCCAGGCAGCGGTCCAGGATCACCTGGCCCACAGAGGGGTTTTCCTCCAGGAAGATGCCCAGCTGCTCCCCCACCAGGCTGTCCACAATGCCCCTGACCTCGCTGTTGCCCAGCTTGGACTTGGTCTGGCCTTCAAACTGGGGCTCTTTAAGCTTTACCGAGATCACCGCCGCCAGGCTTTCCCGCACGTCCTCGCCCTTTAGGTTGGCGTCCGCTTCCTTTAAAAACTTGTGCCGGCGGCCATAGTCGTTGATGGTGCGGGTGAGGGCGGAATAAAAGCCGATCAGGTGGGTTCCCCCCTCCGGGGTGCGGATGTTGTTGGCAAAGGCATAGACGCTCTCCTGATAGGAGTCGTTATACTGCAGCGCCACCTCCACCGCCACCTCGTTGCGCAGACCCTCCATGTAGACGGGCTCGCTAAAGAGGGTGCTGCGGTTTTTGTTCAGGTATTTGACAAACTCCCGGATGCCGCCCTCATAATGGAAGCTGCGGGCATAGACGGGCTCCACCCGCTCGTCCGTGATGTCGATGCGGATGCCCTTGTTTAAAAAAGCCATCTCCCGCATCCGGGCGCTCAGCACCTCCATGCGGAAATCGCTGCCCACGTCAAAGATGCCCCCGGGTTCCTCCTGGCTGATGATGTCCGGCCAAAAGCGGATCAGGGTGCCGGTGCGGTCCGTTTCACCGATCACCTTCAGGTCATAGTCCGGCTTGCCCCGCTGGTAGCTTTGCTCATGAATCTGGCCGTGCTGATGCACCGTCACCACCAGCCTGCGGGACAGGGCGTTTACCACGGAAGCGCCCACGCCGTGCAGGCCGCCGGATACCTTGTAGCCGCCGCCGCCAAACTTGCCCCCCGCGTGCAGCACCGTCAGGCAGACCTCCACCGCCGGGCGCCCCAGCTTGGGGTGGATGCCCACGGGAAAGCCGCGGCCATTGTCCTTTATGCTGACGGAGCCGTCCTCATGCAGGGTCACCTGGATATGGTCGCAGTAGCCGGCCAGGGCCTCGTCAATGGCGTTGTCCACAATTTCGTAAACCAGGTGATGCAGGCCGTTTTGATCGGTGGAGCCGATGTACATGCCGGGGCGCTTGCGCACCGCCTCCAGCCCTTCCAGCACCTGGATGTCCTTCTCGTCATAAGCCGCGTCCACATGGGTGGCCATGGCCGAAATATCCTGAAAATTATCCTGGGTCATTCCTTACCTCACAATATCATTTACCGCTGTCCAAAAGCGCGGACAGCGCCTTTTCCAGCACCCTAATTATAGCATGTTTTGGTAAGAATTAAAAGGGCAAACCAGGCTCTCATATATCGATAAACCCCATATTTTACAGGCTTTGGGGTGGATCTGCCCTTTTGTATAATTTGGTAAAGGATAAAGGGGGATTTTCCAGCCTCAATGGCCCCGGAATAAACAGGAAAAATGCAGCCCGCCCCTTTTGACAGCCCGGCCCGTCTGTGGTAGGATGTGCGCATAAACCGCTGAGGAAGACGAGTAAGCGGAAGCGCTTGAAACAAAGAGAGCCGCCAGAGGTGGGAATGCGGCATGAGAGCGTCCGGTGAATGGCCTTCCGAGGGTTGCTTCAAACGGGAAACCCAGTAGAAGCAGACGGGAACCGCGCCCGTTATCAAGGCGGCATGTGTGTCGGCGCATGGAACAAGACGGCTTCACAGCCAATTTGAGTGGTACCGCGGTATAATCGCCTCAAGCAACATTGTTTGAGGCGTTTTTATATCGCAAGGCATGGGCTCCGACAGCCATAAAAAGAAAAAGGAGACCTGAAACCATGAAGAAACTTCGCATCATCCTGATTCTGGCCCTGATCCTGCCCCTGATCAGCCTCTGCGCTTCCGCTGAAACCCTGCGGATCGGCATCGCCCAGTTCGCGGTGCACGGCTCGCTGGACAATGTGCGGGAGGGCTTCCTTTTGGGTCTGGCCGAAGGGGGCTATGTGGACGGGGAGAACATCACCGTGGAGGTGCAAAACGCCCAGGCGGACATGGGCATGGCCAGTGCCATCGCCTCCGCCTTTGTGGACAACCGCTTTAACCTGATCTGCGCCATCGCCACCCCCATGGCGGTGGTCAGCGCCAACACCGCGGACGGTGAAATCCCCGTGATCTACGCCGCCGTCACCTCCCCCTTTGAGGCGGGGCTGGCGGATGAAGCCGGGCGCTCCAATCTGAACGTCACCGGCACCAGCGACCAGCCGCCCATCGCCCGCCAGCTGGAGCTGATCCGGGCGCTGCAGCCGGAGGCCAGGAAAATCGGCCTGCTCTACACCGTGGGGGAGGTAAACTCCCAGGTGCTGGCCCGGCAGTACAAAGAACTCGCGCCGGAATATGGCTTTGAAATCGTGGAGGTTACGGTGAGCGCGGGCTCTGAAATCGCCCTGGCGCTGCCGAGCCTTGTCTCCCAGGCGGATTGCCTGAGCATGCTGCTTGACAACACCGTGGTGCAATACCTGGATCTGGTGCTGGACGCGGCGGAGGACGCCGGCATCCCGGTGTATGGCAGCGAGATTGAGCAGGTATCAAAAGGCGCCGCCGCCACCGCCGGCATCGACTATGTGGCCCTGGGGCATCAGACCGGCCTTTTGGCCGCCCGGGTGCTAAACGGCGAGACTGCGGACAGCATCCCCTTTGTCCAGGTGGAGGACGCCGCGCTCTACTATAACCCCCAGGTGCTCAAAGACCTTGGCCTCACCATCCCCGAGGCGCTCTCAGGCCAGCTCATCGACGCCAGCGGCAGGTGAGCATGCAGATTCTTTCCTCCTTTACAGCAGCCCTGCCCAGCGCCATAGAGCAGGGCCTGCTCTATGCGGTGATGGCCCTGGGCGTCATGATCACCTACCTGGTATTGGACTTTCCGGATCTGACGGTGGACGGCTCCTTCCCCTTGGGGGCGGTGGTGAGCGTGCGGCTGATCATGGGCGGCGCAAACCCTGTGGCGGCCATGCTGGCCTCAGCCGCAGCCGGCGCCCTGGCGGGGCTGGTCACCGGGCTTATCCATGTGAAGCTCAAGGTGCGGGACCTGTTTTCCGGCATCATCGTGATGACCGCCCTGTACTCCATCAACCTGCGCCTGGCGGGGGACAGCGCGCTGCTGCCCCTGCCCCGCACCAGCCTCACCCTTTTTCGCAACAACCCGGTGGCAGACGCCCTGCCCCGGGGCTTTGGCACCCTGATCATCGCCCTGGTGATCGCCCTTGTGGTAAAGGCCCTTTTGGACCTTTTCTTCAAGACCCGGGCCGGCTTTCTGCTAAGGGCCGCGGGGGACAACCCCCAGGTGGTGACCGCCCTGGCCCGGGACAAGGGCCAGGTGAAGATCATGGGCCTGATGATCGCCAACGCCCTGGTGGCCCTCTCCGGGGGCATTGTGGCCCAGGAGCAGCGCATGTTTGAGATCTCCATGGGCACAGGGTCCATGGTGCTCTCCCTGGCCTCCGTGATCCTGGGGGTCAACCTGCTGGGCAAACTGGATAAAATCAGCACCACCCTCAAAGTGATCATCGGGGCGGTGCTCTACAAAATCAGCGTCACCTTCGCCATTGCCTGCGGGCTTAAGCCGGGGGACCTGAAGCTGATCACATCCCTCCTGTTCCTGGTGATCTTGGCGGCGGGGCTCTTCCCCAAAGGAGGCAAAAAACATGCTGGCCCTTGAGCATATCCACCTCACCTACAACCCGGGCACCGTCAGGCAGATGGGCCTGTTTCAGGATTTTTCCCTCACCGTGCCCCAGGGGCAGTACTTAAGCGTGGTGGGCTCAAACGGCTCCGGCAAAACCACCATGCTCAACCTGCTCTGCGGAAGCCTCCCGCCGGATCAGGGGCGGGTCATCATGGCGGGAAAGGACATCACCGCCCAAAGCGAACACCTGCGCGCGCGCAAAATCGGCCGCATCCACCAAAACCCGGGCCTGGGCAGCTGCGCCCAGATGAGCATCCTGGAAAACCTGGCCCTGTCTGACAGCAAACAAAAGCGGATGAACCTGCTGCCCGCTATTGACAGAAAACAGGTGGAGCGCTACCGGGCGATGCTGGCCCCTCTGGGCCTGGGGCTTGAAAATATGCTGGAGGCCCGGGCGGGCACCCTGTCCGGCGGCCAGCGCCAAGCCCTGGCCCTGATCATGGCGGTGATGACCCCCATCACCTGCCTGATCTTAGACGAGCATACCGCGGCCCTTGACCCCAAGACCGCGGACACCATCATGGCGCTGACTGACAGCATCATCAAAGAAAAGGGCATCACCGCCATCATGGTCACCCACAACCTGCGCTACGCCCTGGAGCATGGCAACCGCCTCATCATGATGCACCAGGGCCGGGTGGTGCTGGATGAAAGCGGGGAGGACAAGGAACAGTTGCGCCTGGAAAAGGTGCTGGGCCTGTTTAACGAGATCAGCGTGGAGTGCGGCAATTAATCAGCGCCGGAAGATCTTCCGGCGCTGAGGGCGCTTCTCTTATCCGCTCACCCCATCCGCCTGTCAGACGGTCAGGCGGATGCTTTTTTTGCCGGTTAAGGCCCAGGTTCTTTGATCCGGCTGGCCCAGTCCCACGTAAAATACGGGTTTTTGCCCCATGAGCGCCTGTCCCGCCTGGTCGTAAACAACAAGGCGCTGCTGGTCCACCTGCAGGGTGACGCTGGCCGTCTCCCCGCCCTTTAGGTCAACCCGCTTAAAGGCGCACAGCCGCGGGTTGAGGGGGGCGTTGGGATCCCCCTTTTGCTCACAGTACACCTGCACCACGTCCTCCGTGTCCCTTAGGGCGCGGTTTTCCAGCTCCGCCCGGATGAGGTAGCCCTTTTCATCAGGCCAAACAGCGGCTTCCTTCACCCGGATATCCCCAAAGGTCAAGCCATAGCCAAAGGGGTACAGGGGCGCCTCTTTCAGGTAGCGGTAGGTGCGGGACGCCATGCTGTAGTCCTCAAAATCCGGCAGGCGCGCCAACTGGCTGTTGTGATAAAAGGTAATGGGCAGCTTGCCCGAAGGGGAGACCCGGCCCAGCAGGATGTCCGCCACCGCCTTGCCGCCCCGGGCGCCGGGATACCAGGCGAGAAGCAGCGCATTGGCCCGCTCCCCCGCGGCCTCAAGGTCAATGGCGCTGCCCGCCATCAGGCAGATCACGGTGGGCTTGTTGGTATCAAGCACCGCCTCCATCAGCCGGCGCTGAGAAAGGGGAAGCAGCAGGTCCGCCTTGTCGCCGGAGGCATCCGCGTTGCCGGTGTCCCCCTCTTCCCCTTCCAGTGTTTCGTCCAGGCCCACCACCAGGACCACCGCGTCCGCCGCTTCCGCCACGGCCACGGCCTCTGAAATCCGGTCATCCGGCAGGGCCAGCTTTTCCTCCCGGTCCTGCCACAGGTGACAGCCCTGGGCGTAAAGCACCCGCACCTCCTCCGGCAAGGCGTCCTGCAGGCCCTCCAGCACCGTGATATAGCGGGAAGAGGTGCCGTGGTAGTTGCCAATAAGCGCCTGACGGCTGTTGGCGTTGGGGCCAATCACCGCCAGGGTGCGCAGCTTCCCGGCGTCAAAGGGCAGAAGGCCGTCGTTTTTCAGCAGCACACAGCTGCGCCTGCTGGCCTCCTCCGCTGTTTTCAGGTGCCGGTCACAGGCCACCACGGTCAAAGGAATGCCGTCATGCTCCGAACCCTCAAACAAGCCCAGCAAAAACCGGGTGGTATACAGCCGGATGGCAGCCGTTTTGATGTCCTCCTCCGTGATCAGGCCCTCCTGATGGGCGATGAGCAGGTGGAGGTAGGTGTTGCCGCAGTTTAAGTCGCAGCCTGCCAGAAGCGCCATGGCGGCGGACTCCGGAAGGGTGCTGGTCACCTTGTGGTGTTCATGAAAATCCCGGATGGCCCAGCAGTCGGAGACAAAATGCCCCTCAAAGCCCCATTCCTCCCGCAGAATCCCCTGAATCAGCCTGGGGCTTCCGCAGCAGGGCTCGCCGTTTAAACGGTTATAGGCCCCCATCACCGCCTCCACCCCGGCCTCAGTGACCAGGGCCTTAAAAGCGGGGAGGTAGGTTTCCGCCAGGTCCCTGGGGCTGACCGTGGCGTCAAACTCATGCCGCAGCGCCTCCGGCCCGGAATGGGCCGCATAGTGCTTGGCGCAGGCGGCGGCCTTCATCGTCCCGCCCTGGCCCTGGAGGCCCTGTACAAAGCTGATGCCAAGGGCGCTGCTTAAATAGGGGTCCTCCCCATAGGTCTCCTGGCCCCGGCCCCAGCGGGGATCCCGGAAGATGTTCACATTGGGCGACCAGAAGGTCAGGCCCTTATAGATGTCCCGGTCATTTTGTCTGGCTGCGGCATTGTATTTGGCCCGGCCTTCGGTGGCCACGATCTCCCCCATCGCCTGGGTGAGCCCCGGGTCAAAGCAGGCGGCCATCCCGATGGCCTGGGGAAAGCTGGTGGCTGTCCCCGCCCGGGCCACGCCGTGGAGGCCCTCGTTCCACCAGTTATAAGCGGGAATCCCCAGCCGGGGGATAGCAGGGGCGTCATAGCGCAGCTGGGAGGCGGCCTCCTCCAGGGTCATCCGCCCCACCAGCTCCCGGGCTTTCTGTCCGGCTTCGTGTCGTGGCATTGCCTTCTCCTTAAAACGCGGGATTGGCTCAGCCCTTCACAGCGCCCAGCGCCACACCCGCGATGATGTACTTGGACAGCAGAAAGTAGATGACAAACAGCGGCAGCACCGTCAGCACCAGGCCCAGGTACACCGCCCCGTATTCCGTGCGGTAGATGTCCCCCCTTAAGAGGCTGACCATGATGGGCAGGGTGTACTTATCCTTGTTGGTCAGAAGAATCATCGGCAAAAAGAGGTTGTTCCAGCTGCCCACAAAGATGAAGATGGCCTGGGTGGCCATGGCCGGCTTCATGATGGGCAGGATGATGCGGTTAAAGGTGCTGAATTCCCCCGAACCGTCGATGCGGGCGGAGTCCACCAGCTCCAGATGCAGAGAGCCCAGCATATACTGCCGCATGAAAAACACCGTGGCCGGGGAGGCGATGGCGGGCAGAATCAGCGCCAGGAGGTTGTTGGTCATTCCGATGCGGTACATGAACTGATAAAAGCCGATGCTGGTCACCTGGGCGGGGATCATCATCACCGCTAAAATCACGGTGAAGAAGGCCTGGCGCATCTTCCAGGAATAGGCCACCAGGGCATAGGCCGTCAGGGTGGAAAAGTAGATCGCCAGGGCGGTGGCCCCGGTGGAGATAATCACGGAGTTGTAAAAGCCCACAAAGGGGTCAAAGGTTTTGCCGGTGAGGATGGCGTAGTTGCTGGCCAGAAAGCGGGAAGGGATCAGGGAAACGCCGCTTTGCTGGATTTCAAAGGTGCTGCGGGTGGCGTTGACAAACATCACCACAAAGGGAAACAGGCTCATCATCGCCAGAAAAACGCAGAACGCATAGATAAACAGGCGAAAGGCGCTGCGGCCCACGGAGTTGCTGCGCTTCATTGGCCGCCTCCCTTCTTGAGGAAATTCCCCTGTTTGAGCTGCCGGGCCAGCTGGCGGGCCTCCTTTTTCTCCCGGGCCAGGTTTTTGTCCCGCATCAGGAGGAAAATGAGGAGGGAGAACACCGCGATGATCGCAAACACAATCATGCTGGCCGCAGCCGCGCGGTTATAAAGATAACTGCCGCTGAAGGCCTGGTTGTAGATAAACAGGCTGGTGGTCAGGGTGGCGTTCCCCGGCTGACCCAGGTTGAACAGCCTGGGAATGTCAAACATATTAAGGCCGCCGATCATGCTGGTGATCAGCACAAACAGCAGGATGGTTCTCAGGTTTGGCAGGGTGATCAGGAAAAAGGTCTGCACGTCATTGGCGCCGTCGATGTCCGCCGCCTCAAAAATCTCCGGGTTGATGCCCAAAACCCCTGAGATCAGGATAATCATGGTGTAGCCATACCACATCCAGAACTGGATGAAGGCGACAATCACCTGCGAGGCCGTCTTGTCCGTCAGAAAATAATAGGGCTGCGACAGGGCGCCGATTTTCACCAGGATGTCGTTGATCGGGCCCATGGGATAACCAAAGAGCACATTAAAAAGGATGGCGATGGTGGCCGCCGTGATGATGTTGGGCAGGTAGAAGACCACCTTGAATAAACCCTGGCCCTTGATTTTGTTGTGGTTTGAGGTGAACCAGGCGGTTAACAGCAGGGCCAGCAGGATTTGAGGGATGAAGTTCATCACCCAGATCTTCAGCGTGTTGGCCAGGGACAGCTTAAAGGAGGCATTGTTTAAAATCAGCCTGAAGTTTTGAAAGGGGTCCTCCAGAACGGAAAAGCTGGTCTTCAGCAGACCCTTTAAGTCCGTAAAACCGATGAACGCCGTGTACAGCGTGGGATACAGCGAAAAAATCAGAAAGGTCAGCACAAAGGGAATGCTGAAGATATAGCCGTACTTCGCATAGCTGATGCGTCTGCGCCGCTTCAAAAAATCACTCCTTTGCGGATTGAAGAAACGCCGCGGAAACGGGCCAATCCCGTTCCCGCGGCGACCAGGTACCGGATTATTCCACGATCACGTCCAGGTTGTCAGCGACATTCTGTTTAAACTGCTCCACCGCCTCCTCGCGGCTGATCTGGCCGGAGGTGTACATCCGGACGCTGTCACGCCAGAAGCGGTTGATGGTCTCGTCGTACTGGGTCAGGTTCTTGCCATTGGCAAACGCGTTGGCCGGGACAAACACGTCAAACATATTCTGCCCGCCCAGGAATTCCAGGGAACCGTCAGACTTGGCCATCACAGCGCCGGAGGCCACGGAATCCTTGGTGCCGCCTTCGCCGTGGAGGGTGCCGTTGGCCCAGTGATATTGCAGGCCCTCTTCCGAGGCGTCCAGGGTAATCCAGTTGATGATCTCACCCACGGCTTCCTTTTTCTCGCTGGCGGCATTCGCCAGAACCCAGGTGCCGCCCCAGAAAAAGCCCACCGGCGGCTCGCACACGGCCCAGTCGCCGTAGGTGCCTTCACCGGGCGCGCTGCCGCCGGAGTTGTCGGCCATCACATAGTTGATCAGCCAGGCAGGGCCGAAGTAGCCGAAGACGCCCTTGGCGCCCTCGCCCTTCATGTCCGCAAACCAGGCGTCCGTCCAGTCCTGGGTGTCGTTATAGAAATCCTCTTCCTTAAGCTGCATGGAGATATCCAGGAAAGCCTCGCGGTTGGAATCCAGGTTGAGTTTGCCGTCCACCACCCAGCCCGCCTCGGAGCTGTTCTCCACCGCGTGCCAGACATCGCCGTCGCCGGAGACAATGCCGTAGCCCTTGGCCTTCAGCTCAGCGGCCGCTTCAAAGAACTTGTCCCAGCCGGGGCCGATCCTGGCGCCAATCTCGGTCGGATCATCCGTGCCAAACACCTCCTGGGCGATGGAACGCCGGTAGATGAAGGCGCCGCCGGTGGCCTGATAACCAAGGGCCACCAGGTTTCCCTCCGGGTTGGTGCCGATGTCCACGGTGTACTGGGCGATGTCCGCCGTCTCAAGGGCGGAAAGGTCGATGCCCAGGTCCTTGTAGGGGGCGGCGAAGCTGGAGGCGTCGCCCTGGGTGTACTTAAGGACGAAGGCCGCTTCCGCCGCGTAGATGTCAGGCGCGTCCGCACCGCCGGCCGCCAGGGCCTGGTCCAGGGCAGGCTGATACGCACCGTCCGTGGTGGCGATGATGGTGACCTTCACATCATACTTGGCAGCAAAGTCGGGGTTGAACTCCAGATACTTCTCAACCATCGTGGGCACTTCATCCGTGAAGGACCAGAGGTTGATGGTTTGCTTTTCCCCGGCCAGGGCGGGAAGCCCCAGGCTCATCAGGAGGGATAGCGCAACCAACAGGGATAAAGTCTTCTTCATCATGGTTCACTCTCCATTCTTTATTTTGTTGTCGCATGTCCACAAGCAGGCGCTACGTTCTTCTTAGCCTTCAGTTACTTCGATTTAATGGTAATTAATCGCCGCTGGCTTGTCAATAGAACGCGGCGCCAAACGCCACGAAAACTACGAAAACGGTTTCCTGAACGGGAGCGATTATTCAGTTTTAAGGGCGGTTTCCGGCTTTGGCGCGGGCACAAAGGGCTGCAGGGCGCCCAGGCCCTCGATATAGGGGGCCAGCTCAAAGGGGCTGTCATGCTGCACCAGCTCCATCACCGCCCGGGCCTCCCGGCCCCTTAGGATGACGGGCTGGAAGTTATTGTATTCCAGCGTGCCGGAGGGGCAAGCCGGGATCAGGTTCACCTGATGGCCCAGGTAGCCCGCCTCCCGGCTGAAGCGCAGGGTCACCTGGGCCAAAAGCGCCTGGGTGGCCCTGAGTTTGGCGTTGCCGCCAAAGGAGAAATTGCCCAGGGAATAGATGATGGAGGCGCCGTCTGTGACCTCCATCCCCTGAACCACATGGGGGTGGTGCCCCACCACCAGGGTGGCGCCGTTTCTGACATACCAGGCCGCCAGACGCTCCTGCGACTGGACCCGCACGGGGCTGTATTCCCTCCCCGCGTGCATCACCGCCACAATGGCGTCACATCCCGCGTCCTTTAAGGTTTGCATGTCCTTTTCCATCTGTTTCCTGAAGCCGCCAAAGGTGGCGCTGTAGGCCCCGGTGAAGCCCACCTTGAAGCCCTCTTTTTCAAAAATCCAGGTGTTGTTCAGCATATTGGTGGTGGCAAACCAGGGCACCCCCACCGCTTCAAGGGCGGCAATGGTGCTCCTGAAGCCCTGGATGCCGTAGTCGATGATGTGGTTGTTGCCCACAAACACCGCCTCCACGCTGCCTGCAGGCAGGATTTGCGCAAAATCCGTGGGGCCTCTGAAATTATAGGTTTTCTCCGCCCGGTTGGCGGAGTGGTCATAGAACACACCCTCCAGGTTGATCACCGTCACGTCGTCATGGGCGAAGAGGGACTGCACCCTGGCAAAAGGGTAGCCATAGCCCCGGGCGGCGACAAAGCTGTCAAAAGAAAGCAGGTTCCTGCGGGTGTGCTCCTCGCTGCCCAGGGTGCAGTCCCCCGCCAGGGTGATCACGACTTCCACCACCTCCTCTTCAATGGCCCCCGCGGGCAGCCAGGAAAAGGCCAGAAGGCCGGTGAGAACCAGGGCTAAAAATTCTCGCATCTTATCTCCCGTCGCGCTTGTTTTCACCGCATCTTAGCAAACCGCCGGGCGGGCTGTCAAACCGCGGGGCGGGAAAATCCTTGTATTCTTAAGGGGCATGCCCTACAATATCCAGACAGGAATACTTTTAGAGGAGTACAGAATGAAAAGGGCAGCAAAAATCGCACTGATTCTGCTGTTGGTCCTCTCCACCGCTCTGGCTGCGGGAGGCCATCTCAGCATAAATTCCGGCCAAAGCCTGGACACTCAATTCAGCGCCTTCAGAAAATATCTGGATGAGCTGCCGGATAAAGACCGGGATCTTTGGCTTTTGGAGCTGACTGCCATCTGTCAGGAAGACCATAAAAGCGCTGAAGGCATGGTATGGATCCCCAAATCCGGAAAGAAATTCCACAGCCACGCCGGCTGCTCCGGCATGCGTGACCCCCGGCAGATAAGCCGGCAGGAAGCCATCGGCCTGGGCTTTGAGCCCTGCAAGCGATGCAAACCATGATTTTTTCGGGAGATGAACCATGCCCATCAGGATAAACGACATCAGGATACGGCCTGTACCCAAAGCGGATCAGGCCGCTTTTCAGGCGGCGCTTGCGCGCCTGAGGGTCCGGGAAGCGGAGGTGATCAGCCGCCGCATCCTCAAAAAAAGCGTGGACGCCCGGGACAAGGGGGACATCCGCCTGGTTTACAGCCTGGAGATCACCCTGGCAGGGGATGAAAAAGCCCTTTTAAGCCGCCTATCCCCGGACGCCGGGCAATGGGCGCCCCCCTCCCAACCCATCCCCTGGCCCAAAACCCAGGCGGCCTTCCGTCCGGTGGTGGCGGGCTTGGGCCCCTGCGGCCTGTTTGCCGCCCTTCTGCTGGCCAGGGCAGGCCTTTCTCCCCTGGTGCTGGAGCGGGGCGAGCCGGTGGACGCCCGCAGGGAGACCGCCCGGCAATTTTTGAAGACCGGCGTTTTAAACCCGGAGAGCAACCTGCTGTTTGGCGAAGGGGGCGCCGGCGCCTTTTCTGATGGCAAGCTCACCACCGGCATCAGCAAGGCCCACTGCCGCCAGGTGCTGGAAACCCTGTGGCAGCACGGCGCGCCGGAGGATATCCTCTATCTCTCCCGCCCCCACGTGGGCACCGACCGCCTGCCCCAGGTGGTGGCCTCCATCCGCGGGGAAATTGAGGCCCTGGGCGGCCGGGTGCTGTTTGGGGCCAAGCTGATGGACGCGGTGCATGACAAGGGGCGGCTGATCGGCTTTCGTTATCATTATCAGGGGGAACTAAAGGAGCAGCCCTGTGACGCCCTGCTGCTGGCCCTGGGCCACTCCGCCCGGGACACCATCACCCGCTTGCATCAGGCGGGGCTTGCCTTCTCCCCCAAACCCTTCTCCATGGGCCTTCGCATCGAGCACCCCCAGGGGCTGGTGGACCAGGCCCAGTATGGCAAGCTGGCCCAAAGCGGCCTTCTGCCCCCGGCGGAATATCACCTGGCCATGCGCACTTCCCAGGGGCGGGGCGCCTATACCTTCTGCATGTGCCCCGGCGGGCAGGTGGTGCCCGCCGCCAGCCAGGAGGGGATGCTCTGCGTCAACGGCATGAGCCCCTACTTAAGAGACGGCCGCAACGCCAACGCGGCCCTTTTGGTGGATGTGCGCCCGGAGGACTATATGCGGGGGGATGATCCCTTAAGCGGCTTTGCCTTTCAAGAGCAGCACGAGAAAAAAGCCTTTGCTTCAGGCGGCGGGGGATACCGGGCCCCGGTGCAGCTGGTGGGCGACTTTTTGGCAGGCCGGCCTTCCCGTGCCCTGGGGGAGGTTTCCCCCACCATCCTGCCCGGACATACCTTAACGGACCTTGCCCCCCTGCTGCCGGACTTTGTGCTCCGGGGCATCCGGGAGGCCATTGAGCATTTTGACCGGCGGCTTAAGGGCTTTGCCCGGGCGGACGCGGTGTTGACCGGCGTTGAAACCCGCTCCTCCTGCCCGGTGCAGGCCCACAGGGACGCCCGGTTCCGGGGCAGCCTGCCCGGCGTCTACCCCGCGGGGGAGGGCGCGGGCCGTGCCGGGGGCATCATGTCCGCGGCGGTGGACGGCCTGCGCTGCGCCCGGATGATGATGGAAAACGCCCAGGCTGGCTGCCTGTAACATACATTCAGACAATTATTGGAGGTAAAACAATGCTTATCATCAAAGGCGGAGAAATCCACGACGGCATCCGGCAGGAAGGCTACCAGGCGGACATCCTGGTGGAAGGGGGCAAAATCAAGCGCATTGAGCCCCGGATCCAGCCGCCTGAAAACGCCCGGGTGACAGATGCCCGGGGGCTTTTGGTTTATCCCGGCTTCATCGACGCCCACAGCCATCTGGGCATGGACGGCTATGGCATCGGCTATGAGGGCACGGACTACAATGAGCTCAACGATATCCTAAGCCCCCAGCTGCGGGGCATCGACGGCTTCAAGCCCCTTCAGCCCACCTTAAGGGAGGCGGCCCTGGCCGGGGTCACCACGGTGAACACCGGCCCCGGCAGCGCCAATGTCCTGGGCGGCACCTTTGTGGCCATGAAAACCGTGGGCACCCGCGCGGATGACATGGTGGTCAAGCGGGATACCGCCATGAAATGCGCCTTTGGCGAGAACCCCAAACGGGTCTACCGGGACAAGACGGATTCCAGCCGCATGACCACCGCCGCCAAATTGCGGGAAATGCTCTTCAAAGCCCGGGAGTACGGGAACAGAAAGACGGCCGCGGGGGAGGATCTGGGAAAACAGCCCCCCTTTGACATGAAGCTGGAAGCCCTGCTGCCGGTGTTAAGCGGGCAGCTTCCTTTAAAGGCCCACGCCCATGCCACCGAGGACATCTTCACCGCCATCCGCATCGCCCGGGAGTTCAATCTGGCCATCACCCTGGAGCATGTCACCGAGGGCCATCTGATCACCAGCCATCTGGTGAAGGAGAACATCCCCCTGGCCATCGGCCCCTCCCTCACCCACGCCAGCAAGTTTGAGCTGCGCAACAAAACCTTTGACACCCCCGGCGTCCTGGCCAGGGCGGGCTGCCAGGTGTCCATCATCACGGACGCCCCGGTGATCCCCCAGGAATACCTGCCCCTGTGCGCGGCCCTGGCCATCAAGTCCGGCATGGACCCCTTCCACGCCCTGCAGGCCATCACCATCAACCCCGCCCGCCACTGCGGCATCCAGGGGCGCGTTGGCAGCCTGGAGGCGGGCAAGGATGCGGATATCCTTCTTTTTGAAGCGGACCCCTTCCTGCTTTCCTCAAGGCCGGTGAAGGTCCTGGTGCTGGGGGAAGAGGTGATCTAAGCCGCCTTTTCTTTTCCTCCGGATGCGGAATTTACACCGAATTTACCTTCGCCTAAACATGGTTTTACACGGGCCGGGTATGGTGATACCGGATCACATTCAAGGAGGAAAACGATTCGTGAAAATCCGTAAAATCCTGGCCCTGACCCTGGCCCTCACCGCCCTTAGCGCCATTGCGCTGGCAGAGTTTGACGCTTCCAAAACCATCTCCGTCGTCTCCCGTGAAGAGGGCAGCGGCACCCGCGGCGCCTTTGTGGAGCTGACCGGCGTTCTGGTTGATGATGTGGACAACACCTATCTGGAAGCCATCATCTCCAACAGCACCAACCTGGTGCTCACCACCGTGGCCGGCAACGATGCCGCCGTCGGCTACGCCTCCCTTTCCTCGGTCCTTCACAATGACACCGTCAAGGCCCTCAAGGTGGAAGGCGTGGAAGCCAGCACCGAAAACATCCTGGACGGCAGCTACAAAATCGCCCGTCCCTTCAGCGTGGTGACCAACGGTGAGTCCGAAAATCCCCTGGTTGTCGACTTCCTCAGCTTCATCTTAAGCCAGGAAGGTCAGGCCGTCGTGGCGGATGACGGTCTGGTGTCCGGCGCCACCGCTGAAACCCCCGGCTATCAGGCCGCAGCCCTTTCCGGCAGCCTGACTGTGGGCGGCTCCACCTCCGTGGCCCCTGTGATGGAGATTCTGGCCGAAGCGTACATGGCCCTCAACCCGGACGTTCTGGTTGAAGTGCAGTCCACCGGCTCCTCCGCCGGCGTCACCGGCGCCCTGGACGGCACCTATGACATCGGCATGGCTTCCCGGGAGCTCAAGGACAGCGAAGTGGAAAAGGGCGCTCTGGGCATCGTCATCGGCACCGATGGCATCGCCGTGGTGGTCAACCTTGCAAACCCCCTGGATGACATCACCATCCAGCAGGTGCGCCAGGTGTTCACAGGTGAGGTCACCACCTGGGCCGAACTGAATCAATAATCCTTATGCATCATCGGAAAAGCGTTTCCGAAGGGCTCATGCGGGGGCTGTTTCTGGCTTCCGCATGCGTCTGTATTTTGGCGGTAGGGGTGATCTGCTTTTTTCTTATCGCCAACGGCCTGCCCTTCTTCCGTCAGTCCTCCCTGATTGATTTTATCTCAGGCACCCAGTGGGCCCCATTGCGCAATATCTTTGGCATTCTGCCCATGATCGTGGGTTCCTTTGTCATCACGCTGGGCGCCCTGCTCCTGGGCGCCCCCATTGGCGTATTAACCGCCATCATGATGACGCGCTTCGCCTCAAACAAAGCAGTGCGGCTGATGAAGCCGGCGGTGGCCCTCCTGGCCGGCATCCCCTCGGTGGTCTACGGCTTCTTTGGCCTGATGCTCCTGGTGCCCTTCACCCGCAACACCTTAGGCGGCGACGGGCTTAGCATATTCGTGGCCTCCGTTCTGCTGGCGATTATGATCCTGCCCACCATCATCCAAACCTCTGAGGCCGCCATCCGGGCAGTGCCCGAGTCCTATTACGAGGGCAGCCTGGCCCTGGGCGCCACCCATGAAGCCAGCGTGTTCCGGGCGGTGGTGCCCTCCGCCCGCTCCGGCATCCTCTCAGGCATCGTGCTGGGGCTGGGCCGCGCCATCGGGGAGACCACCGCCGTTTTAATGGTGGCGGGCAACCAGGCCCGTCTGCCCTCAGGCATTTTGCAGGGGGTGCGGACGCTGACGGTGAACGTGCTGCTGGAAATGGGCTATGCGGCTGATCTGCACCGGGAATCCCTGATCGCCACAGGCCTGGTCCTCTTCGTCCTGGTGATGGCGGTTAACTTTCTCTTTTCCTTCATCAACCGCAGGAGGGTATTGCAATGAGCGTGAATATGAAAGCCGGCCAGACGGGCGCGCCGGACATCTCCGTGCCCGCCCGCAGCCGCCCGCGCTGGGGGGCCAGGGCGCTCAAATGGCTCTGCGCCTTTTCAAGCGCCCTCACCTTGGGTATTTTACTGTTGATCGTGCTTTACATCTGCTTAAACGGTATCCCGGAGTTCTTCTACCGGGACGAGGCGGGGGTTTTTCGCTTTAAGAGCGAGCTGTTTGCCTTAAGATATAACTCCCGCAACCTCTCCATGCTGCCCGCCCTTATCAACACCCTGAGCATGACGGGGCTGGCCCTGCTTTTCTCCGTGCCCATCGGCGTGGGCGGGGGCATCTATCTGGCGGAATACGCCAAGCCCTCCAGCAAACTGGTCAAGCTTGTCCGGGTGACCGCGGAAACCCTGGCGGGCATTCCTTCCATCATCTACGCGCTGTTTGGCATGCTGGTGTTTGTGGTCACCCTGAAGATCGGCATCTCCATGCTGGCGGGCGCCCTCACCCTTGGTACCATGACCCTGCCGCTGATTCTCAGGCAGACGGAGGAAAGCCTGATGGGGGTGCCCATGAGCTATCGGGAAGGGAGCTATGGCCTTGGCGCCGGCAAGCTGCGCACCACCCTGCGCATCGTGCTGCCCGTGGCCATGCCGGGCATTTTAGCCGCGGTGCTCCTGTCCATTGGCCGCATCTCCGGAGAGACCGCGGCGCTCGTCTTCACCTCGGGCACCGGCACCCGGATTGCCGGCCTTTCTGACTCCGGGCGCACGCTGGCCGTGCACCTGTTTAAGCTTCAGGAGGAAGGCCGCGCCGTGGGGGCCTCCTTCGCGGTGGCGGTGGTGCTGTTGATCGTGGTGGTGCTGATGAACGCCCTCTCCGTCTACCTGGCCAAAAAACTCACCACGAAAGGCTAAAACCATGAGCAACTTTGCCCAGAATAACAGATCCACTCCAAAGGCCGCTGAGTCGCGCACCAAGTTTGACATCCAGGATGTCAACTTGTTTTACGGCAGCTTTCAGGCGCTAAAGGGTATCAGCATGACCATCCCCCAGCACCAGGTTACCGCCCTTATCGGGCCCTCCGGCTGCGGCAAATCCACCCTGCTCAAGTCCCTCAACCGCATGAACGATTTGATTCCGGATTGCCGGCTGACCGGGCAGGTGCTTTTGGATGACAAAGATATCTACGCCGCCGCCATGGATGTGAACCTGCTGCGCAAGCGGGTGGGCATGGTCTTCCAGAAGCCCAACCCCTTCCCCATGAGCATCTATGACAACATCGCCTATGGCCCCCGCACCCATGGCGTCAGGGGAAAGCTCAAGCTGGACGCCATTGTGGAAAACGCGCTGAAGAAGGCCGCCCTGTGGGAGGAGGTCAAAGATGACCTGCACAAGAGCGCCATGGCCATCTCAGGCGGCCAGCAGCAGCGCCTGTGCATCGCCCGCTGCCTGGCGGTGCAGCCGGAGGTTTTGCTGATGGACGAGCCCACCAGCGCCCTGGACCCCATCTCCACCTCCAAAATAGAGGACCTTGTGCTGGAGCTTAAAAGGGAATATACTGTGGTCATCGTCACCCACAATATGCAGCAAGCGGCCAGAATCAGCGACTTGACCTCGTTTTTCCTCCTGGGGGAAATGGTGGAAATGGATCAAACAGCCCGCCTGTTTTCAACCCCCGCGGATGAACGGACGGAGAACTACATCACAGGGAGATTTGGTTGATGCGCAAGAGATTTGACGAACAACTGCTGGAATTAAACCAGGAGATGATCACCATGGGCAGCCTCATCGAGCAAGCCATCGAGGGAGCCGGCCGGGTGGTCAATGACCGGGACGCGGAGGCGGCCCGCATCATCATGCGGGGGGATCAGGAGATCAACCGCATGGAGCGGGAAATTGAAAGCCGCTGCCTGCGCCTTTTGCTGATGCAGCAGCCCGTGGCCAGGGACCTCCGGCTGATCTCAGCCGCCCTTAAAATGATCACGGACATGGAGCGCATCGGCGACCAGTCCGCGGATATCGCGGAGATCATCACCATGCCCATCACAGGCGAGCCCCTGCCCTTCCCCAGGCAGCTGCAGCAGATGTCCCGGGAAACCGCCCAGATGGTGCGCCGGGCGGTGGATGCCTATGTCACCCGGGATGACGCCCTGGCCCGGGAGGTCATCGCCCATGACGATGAGGTGGACCGGCTGTTTGATGAGGTGAAAAAAGAACTGATCCGCTACCTCAACCGCCCCGCCAAGGCCCCAAGCCAGTCAGAGGGCATGCAGCTTTTGGACATGCTGATGATCGCCAAGTATTTTGAGCGCAGCGCGGACCACGCCACCAACATCGCGGAGTGGGTGGAGTACGCGGTCACCGGGGAATACAAAGGAGGGACGCTGCAGTGATTTATTCGGTGGAGGACGACCAGGCCATCCGTGACCTGGTGCTCTACACCCTCAGGCAGGCGGGCTATGAGGCGGAGGGCTTTGCGGAGGGCAAATCCTTCCAGGCGGCGCTTTCCCAAAGGCTGCCCAAGCTGGTGCTGCTGGACCAGATGCTGCCGGGCATGGACGGGGAACGCCTTTTGGTTCAGCTGCGCGGGGACGAGCGCACCCGGCACATCCCCGTGATCATGCTCACCGCCAAGGGCTCTGAGATGGATAAGGTGCGCTCCCTGGACGACGGGGCGGATGATTACATCGTCAAGCCCTTTGGCGTGATGGAACTGCTCTCCCGCATCTGGGCAGTGCTGCGCCGCAGCGAGAAAAAGCAGCAGGAAGAGCGCCTGGCGGTGGGCCCGCTGGAAATCAGCCTGGGCCGCCGGGAGGTGAAGGTGAACGGGGAGCCCGTCTCCCTTACCAACAAGGAGTTTCGCCTGCTGCACTTCCTTATGTCAAACCCTGGCCTGGTCTTCACCCGGGACCAGCTGCTGGACAGCGTCTGGGATACCGGTTATGCGGGGGACACGCGCACGGTGGACATGCATGTGCGCACCCTGCGGGTCAAACTGGGGGACGGCGCCGGGCTGGTAAAAACCGTGCGGGGCGTGGGCTATAAACTCTCTGAGGAAGAGGCAGGATGAGAAAGCGGATCTTCATCAGCTTTATCGTGCTGATTCTGACCTTTGGCGTCCTGTCCTCCCTGCTTCTTGGCAGCATCATGGGCACGGTCAGCTCCGGCCAGGTGATAAACCGCCTGCGGGAAGAAACAGCCCTGGTGATCGCCCGGATGGAAAGCACGGGGGCCAGGGAAGCCCTGGATCAGCTGATCAGCACCTCCCGGCTCACCCTGATCGATCAGGAGGGCCAGGTGCTCTTTGACAGCGCGGGCGAACAGGCCTATGACGACCATTCAGACCGCCAGGAGGTGCAGGAGGCGCTCAGAAGCGGTCAGGGCAGCGCGCTGCGCTACTCCAACACCCTGGGCTATAACATGATTTATGTGGCCACCCGCCTTTCTGATGGCAGCATCCTGCGCCTGGCGGCCCCCGAGCGGGTCAGCCGGGAATTGATGAGCAATATGCTGCCCTGGCAGGTGTTTGGCACCGTGGCCATCCTCCTGCTCTGTCTGCCCCTGGCTGCCTGGCTCACCACGCTTTTGTTAAAGCCCGTGCTTGATATCAATCTGGACCAGCCGGATGAGAGCCTGGTATATGAGGAGTTATACCCCTTTGTGCGACGTATTGATGAGCAGGCCCACTTGACCCGCCACCAGATGGAGGCCCTCAATGACCGCCAGCAGGAGCTGGACGCCCTGTTGGGCGGCATGCAGGAGGGCTTTATCGCCATGGACGAGAGCCAGCGCATCCTCCTGATCAATCAAAGCGCCTGCGGGATACTGGGCATAGACCCGGAGTGGGCGGTGGGCAAAACGGTGCCCGAGGTCAACCGCCGCCAGGAGATGCTGGCGCTGCTGGCTCAGCTTAAAGAAGAGGGCAGCGCCCAGGGCATGATGTCCCGGGGCGGGCGCAGCTACCTTTTGTCCGCCAGCAGGGTGCAAAAGGGGCGGGGCGCCGTGCTTCTCTTAAGCGATCAGACGGACAAGGTGGAGGGCGAGGCCATGCGCAAGCGCTTCACCGCCAATGTCTCCCACGAGCTGCGCACCCCGCTGACCACCATCTGCGGCTATGCGGAGATGCTGGAGCAGGGCATGGTCAAGCAGGCGGATCTCCCCCAGATCAGCGGCGTTATCCTCAAGGAGGGCAAGCGGATGCTGACCCTGGTGGAGGATATTCTGCGTCTCTCCCGCCTGGATGAGGGCTTCCCCGGGGGCGCCAGCCAAAAGGTCAGCCTGGATGAGGCGGCCAGGGCCGCCTGTGAATCCCTGCGCCCCGCCGCCAGGGACAGGGAGGTTTCCCTGGAATATTCAGGGGCGGAGGCCTTTGTGCTGGGCGACCGGACGCTGCTGGAGGAGCTGTGCTCCAACCTCATCGACAACGCCCTGAAGTATAATCACCCGGGCGGCAGCGTGAAGGTGAGCGTGGCCGCAAGGGACCAGGAGCTTATCCTCACGGTGACAGACACCGACATGGGGATTGAGCCCAAGCACCAGGCCCGCATCTTTGAGCGTTTCTACCGCACGGACAAAAGCCGCTCCCAGGCCACCGGCAGCACCGGACTGGGGCTTTCCATCGTAAAACACGCGGCGGAATATCACCATGCCGCCATCTCCCTGGACAGCACCCCGGGGGAGGGCACCACCATCAGCGTGGTCTTCCCCAGGTATGAGGACAAAACGTAATAAGGGCTGAAAAATGTACCGGGGCTGCCAAAACCAGACGGCAGCCCCTTTTTTATGCCGGCGATGCCGCCGTCACGGCGGGCATCTCTTTGCCTTCCTTTGTTTCAGCCCCTGATCGGCTCAAAGACCACCTCAGCCTCTTCAAGCGTCACCTTGATCACCAGGCCGTGGCCCAGCTCCGCCCGGGGCCAGGGCAGACGCCAGCTGGCGTCCCCCTCCCCGGTGGTGCGCAGGGTGACGGGCAGCTCCTGGCCGTCTTTGAGCACCGTGGCCCTGACGGGCTTGTTTTTGATGCCCAAGAGGTAGATGTCCTCCCGCTTTTCAAACAGGTGGAGGTAGAGGGTATGGGGCTTTGCGGTGAACAGGCACCAGTCCCCCACGTCATAGGGATAGGCGGGAAGGGGGTCGGCGCCATAGAGGGCCTCCCCGTTCTCCTGCATAAAGGCGCCGATCTCCTGAAGCCTTAAAAGGCTTTCCCCAGGCACCAGGCCCCTTTTGTCCGGCCCCACGTTCAAAAGGTAGTTGCCGCCACGGCTTATGGTTTTGACCAGGCTTTTGATCAGATACCCCGGGCTTTTCCAGCCGGTGTCAAAGCGGCTGTAGCCCCAGGTGTGGTTGATGGTGGCCGGCACCTCAAAGGGCCTGGGATAGGGCAGCAGGGGCAGAAAGTTGTCCCCCGTGGTCATATAATCCCCCAGGCCGTGGCCGATGCGCCCGCTGATGAGGCATTCCGGCTGCAGGGAGCGCACCAGCGCCGCCAGCTCCTCTGATTCCGCCCGGCTCATCTGCATGGGGGTGTCAAACCAGATCAGGCCGATATCCCCGTAGTTGGTCAGCAGCTCCTTGATTTGGGGGATGCATTTTCCATCCAGGTATTCCCGGAAGCGGGGGTTGGGGTCCCGGAAGCCTTCTTCGATGCCGCCGGGGTGATGCCAGTCCTGGGCCTGGGAGTAATAAAAGCACAGCTTAAGCCCGTATTTGTCACAGGCCAGGCGCAGATCCCTTGCCACGTCCCGCTTATAGGGCGTGGCTGACACGATGTTGTAGGGGTCCGCCTTGGAATCAAACATGGCAAAGCCGTCATGGTGCTTGGCCGTGAACACCAGATAGCGCATCCCCGCCTCCCTGGCGCTTTTGGCCAGGGCGAAGGCGTCAAAATCCACCGGGTCAAACTGCCCGGCCAGCTTCTCATACTCCCCCCGGGGGATCTGAAGGTCATGCATGATCCATTCCGCGATGTTGCGGGTGCGCTGCCCCCGGTATTCCCCGGCCAGGAGGGCATACAAGCCCCAGTGCACAAACAGCCCAAACTTGCCCTCCTGCCACCAGGAGGCTTTTCTGGCGATTGACATACTCCCGTCCTCTTCTTCTTTTTATCCTTTGACCGCCCCCGCGGTCAGGCCCTCCACCACAAAGCGCTGCATCACCGCGAACATGACGGCGGTGGGCAAAAGGGCCAGGACACCCCCTGCCATCAGCACGCCCCACTTCACGTCATACTTGCCGATGAGGGATTTCAGCCCCACCGGCACCGTCCACATATCCGAGGTGCTGATGAAAATGGTCCCCGCGATCAGCTCGTTCCAGGAGCCGATGAAGGCAAACACAAACACCGCCACTATCCCAGGGAACATGATGGGCAGGATGATCCTAAACAGCCCCTGCCAGCGGGTGCAGCCGTCCACAAAGGCGGCTTCCTCAAGGGTGTAGGGGATGCGTTCAAAAAAGCTGCGCATGGTGATCACACAGAAGGGCAGGTTCACCACCAGATAGTAGACAAACAGGCTGAAACGGGTGTTGATCAGCCCCGCGTTTGCAAAAATCACATACAGGGGGATGATCACCAGAATCCCCGGAATCATCTGGGTTAAAAGGAAGAACAGCAGCATGCTGCCCTTTCCCCTGAATTCATAGCGGGCAAAGGCGTAGCCCCCCAGGATGGACAGCAGGGTGATCACAATGGCGGTGCTGCTGGAGATAATCACGGAGTTTTTAAGCATGGAACCATAGTTGTACATGGAAAACAGCTGGTCGTAGTTCTCGCCTGTCACCTCCTGGGGGAAGTAGGTGAGGTTCTGGGCGTCGATGATCTCGGTGTGGGTCTTAAAGGAAGTGGCCATCATCCAGTAGATGGGCAGCACCACCAACAGCAAATACACCGCCAAAAGCAGCACGCGCCCTGTGGTGGACAGGCCTCTTTTCGTTCTGTCCGTCATCAGAAATCACCTGCCTTGTTATATCTTGTCACCTTCAGGAAGAACACCGCATAAATCCCCAAGGCCAGCATCAGAATCACCCCAAGGGCGGAGGCCAGGCCAAAATCATAGCCGGAGAAGGCCCGGGTGTACATGTAGGAGGGCAGGGTCTGGGAGTGGTTGGCCGGGCCGCCCCCCGTGATCACCACAATCAGGTCAAAGGAGTTAAAGACCCAGATGGTGCGAAGCAGCAGCGTCATAATCACCGTGGGCTTGATATAGGGCAGGGTGATGGCAAAATAGCGCCGGATCGCGCCGCAGCCGTCGATATCCGCCGCCTCATACACATCCTCCGGGATGGACTGGAGCGCCGCCAAATACATGATGGCAAAAAACGGCACACCCATCCAGACCATGGCCAGAATCACCACCAGAAGGGAAAGCCCCGGCGTGCCCAGCCAGGCGATTTTCTCGCTGATCAGGCCCAGCTTCATCAGCAGGTCGTTCACCACGCCGTATTCCCCGTTAAAGGACCAGCGGAACATCAGCCCCACCACAAAGGCGGAGAAGGCCCAGGGCAAAAACACGATGGCCTGATACAGGCCCCTGCCCCTGAACTTCCGCCGGAGGGCCAGGGCCAGGGTCATCCCCAAAAGGAATTGCAGCCCCACGCTTGCCACCACATAAATCAGGGAGTTGCGGATGATCAGTCCGATGTCCCGGTCCGCAAACAGGGTTTTGAAGTTGCCAAAATCGTTAAAGTAGATGTTGCCCGGCTGGATCAGCTTGTAGTTTTGAAGGGACATCAGCACCGAGTTGATCAGCGGATAGCCAAAGGCCAAAAGCAAAAGCACAAACACCGGCATCACAAACAGATAGGGCTCCAGCTTCCGGCTGAACTGAATTTTCTGGGGATGCCTTTTCTCGTGACGGCGCAACAGCCTCAGGCCTACAATAAACAGGGCCACCACCAGGAGGATATACAGCGCGATTTGCCAGCCCACTTGCTCTTGGCCTCCCTTCCTAAAATCCGGTCTTTAACTAAACGGCTGTTAAGACAGGCGGCGGCATGTCGCCGCCGCCTGCTTAAAGCGCTTAATCGCTTAGGCTCTTGGGCTGCTCCACGGCGCTGCCCGGGTTATCCGCCAGGAACTGCTTCATGCGGCTCTCCAGCTCCCCGGCCACATAGCCCAGGGCGGTCTGCGCGTCCTGCTGGCCTAAGAGGTACTTCTGCATTTCCTCATGCATCATCCCCTGGTGCATGTCGGTGTAGCTGAAGGGCCCAAAGGCGCAGGGCACCACCAGCCTGGGGTCGTTTAGCTGCTGCATGAAGGTGGCGTAATAGCCGTCCGGGCCATAGAAGGGGTCGTCCCCCACATCTTTTTTAATCGGGATAAGGCCGGTGAGCTTGCAGTATTCGATGTTGTTGTCCGGCCGGGTCAAAAACTGGATCAGCTCCCAGGCGGCGTCCGGGTTTTGGGAGTTGGCGGAGATGGAATAGGCATAGGGGGAGTTGATGGTGTTATAGATTTTGCCATCCACGTCGCTTGCGGGCATGGGCATCACCATCCACTGTTCGTCCTGCATGTTGGCAATGCAGGTGGCGGTCACCTCGGAGTCATTGATGAGGGTGCCGGTGAGCCCGCCAGTGAAGTTGTCCACCATCTCGATAAAGCCCCAGTTGATGGCGTCCTTGGGGGCGCTGCCGTCCAGGTACAGGCCGTTCCAGACCTCATAGGCTGCCACCGCCTCCGGGGAGTTGAACAGCGCTGAGCCGTCATCCGCATAGGCCCGGCCGCCGGTAAAGGTTTGCAGATAGACAAACAGGGGGTCAAAGGCGCCCCGGGCGCCCCTGAAGGAGGTGCCGTAGCGGTTCTTCTCCGGGTTGGTCAGCTTCCGGACGGTGTCAAAATACTCGCTGTAGGTCCAGCCCTTGGCCGGGTCCAGCGCAATCCCTTCCTCGGCCGCCCAGTCCTTGCGCACAAAGACGCCTTTTACCATCATGCCGTCAGGCACGGTGTAGGTGTCGCCATACAGCTCATTTTCACCCTTCCAGACCAGCTTGGTCACGGTGTCGGTGTATTCCGCCTCGGTGCCCGCGATATAGTCCTTCAGCGGAATCACCCAGCCGGCGGAGGTGAACTGCCCCAGCCAGCCGGCCCAGGTGGTGATCACGTCGGGCAGTTGGTTTGAGGTGCCCAGGATGGTGAGTTTGTTGGCCGCGTCATCCCAGGGCACGGACTCATACACCACCCGGATGCCGGTTTCCTCCTGGAACTTGGCGAAGGTCTTCTCGAAGTACTCCTGCCGGACCGGGCTTGGGGAGACGTCAATAAACCGCAGCGTCACCCCGGAAGCCCCTGCGCCCGCGAGAAGCATCGGCACAAGCAGCGCCAGGCAGAGCATCAAAGCCATCAGTCTCTTCTTCATTCGTTTTCTACCTCCTTTATTTTCCGGCATGCCCCCATGCCGGTTATACCTTGTCCAGCGCCTGCCCCAGGTCCGCGATCAGGTTGTCCGCCCCTTCCAGGCCGCAGTGAATGCGGATCAAGCCCCGGGACACCCCCGTATCGCTCAGCTCCGCCTCCGGGGCCCCGTACAGAGGGCAGAGGGCCAGGCTTTCATAGCCGCCCCAGGAGCAGCCCTTGCCAAAGAGGGCCAGCCGGTTGATCATCTCCACCGCGGCCTCAGGCTCCTTATTCAGTTCAAAGCTCATCAGCCCCGTGTGCCCCCGCATTTGGCGGGCAATCAGCTCCGCCTGGGGGTGGGAGGCAAGCCCGGTATAGTGCACCCGTTTCACCTTGGGATGGCGTTCCAGATACTCCGCCACCTGAAGGGCGGTGTGCTGGTGGGCCTTAAGCCGGGCTGCCAAAGACCGAAGCCCCCGGATGGCCAGCCAGGCCTCCATGGGCCCCAAGATGCCGCCCAGCCACTCCCGGATGCCGTGGCGCATTTCTTTTATCCATTCCCCGTCCCGGGCGATGAGGGCGCCGCCGATTAAATCGCTGTGGCCGCCGATGTATTTGGACAGGGTGTGCATCACGATGTCGATGCCAAACGCCAGGGGGTTTTGATGAAGCGGCGTGGCATAGGTGTTGTCCATATAGGTGATGATGCCCCTCTCCCGGCAAAGCGCCGCGATGGCCGCCAGATCCACCACGGAAAACACAAAGGTGGCCGGGCTTTCCAGGATAAAAAGCCGGGTGTTGGGGCGGATGGCGTTTTTGATCTCCTCCAGGTCCTGGCCCTGGACGAAGCTGATGTCCATGTTCAGCCGGGGCCCTCCCACCTGGGCCATGAAGCGGTGCACCGGGCGGTAGGAATCCCGCATGCACAGGATGTGGTCCCCCGCCTGGCAGATGCCAAGGATGGCGCTGGTGGCCGCCGCCATGCCGGAGGAAAACACCAGGGCATCCGCCCCGCCCTCCAGGGCCGCCAGCTTCCGCTCCAAAAGCCGCACCGTGGGGTTGGACACCCGGCCGTAAACAAAGGCCTCCTCATCCTCCCCAGCGCCTGCCTTCAGGTATTCCTCAAAGGTGGGAAACACGTGCAGGGAACTGAAATACACCGGCGGGGAAATGGCGCCCAGCTGGCCTGCGTAATCCTCAAATCCGTGGGTGAGGGTGAATAGCTGATCCATGTCCTGACTCATTATATCCAACATCCTTTAATCACTCTGTCCAAATTCTGTTGGGCTTATCCTAAGGGAAGCGGGTTTGGCCTGTCAAGTGGGAAGCTGCACTTCCCCGCGCTCCCTTTCATAATCCTCATACAGGGTGCCGGAGAGAGTCACCCGGGCCCGTTCCTCCCTTGAGCAGCGCAGGGAAAAGGCGTTTTCATCAATCATGAAGCGCAGCGCCACCTCTTCCCCCGGCAGCATTTCCTGGTGGAAGGTCACCTGCAGGCTGCGGATGGGCCTTTTGCTTAAGTCCACGCACTCGCTTAAAAAACACAGGGCCCAGTCCGCCGCCCGGGAGTTGTTCACATGGCCGTTGCGGTCAATATCGGTGTAGAGCGGCTGCCAGTTGTGGCGGATTTCCCGCCCCTGGCTTAGCTCCTTAGCGCCCGTGGGGTAGGGCAGGGGCTTTTCCAGATCCTCGTTCTCCGGCATCAGGGAGGAAACCTCCGGCACCTGGGTCATGGTGCGGCTTTGGATATCCGCCAGAGTCCAGAAGCTGCTGCCCCGCACCAATGCCTGGCCCGCCTCGTCCTCCACCAGATAAAAGCGGGGGTAAATGCCCCGGCGCGCCTTGGTGGGAAAGGACTTGCCCACCAGATTATCCGCAACGGCCGGGTAGCGGTCGATCACCATCTCATGCCGGGTGACCACCCAGACCGCCTGATGATCCGCCACCAGGGCCTCCCGGCCCATCCCCAGGCGGATGGCGTGAAGCCCCGCCAGCTCCTGCATAAAAGACATGATGGCGTTGGGCTTCCAGAAGCCATAGCGATCGCACTCGCCGGATTCCAGGAGCCGTTCAATGCGCTGCACCTTCATTATTTTCTCTCCTTTTCTTCTTAAGGCCGTTTGGCTAAAACTTCAGCAAAATACCCACTGCCGCCGAGAGGGCGATATACAGAACGGGGCTTTTTTTGAACTTGCGGATGGCCGCCAGCGCCAGCGCGAAAAACAGCAGGTATTTCAAGCTGATCAAGTCCGTCAGACGCCCGGTCACATGGTAAAGGTCAAAATCCAGCACCACCGTTTGAAAGACGCTGACCACCGCCGCCGCGATCAGCCCCGTGACGGCGGGCCTCAGGCCATAGAAAGCATCACGCACATAGGGGCTTGAGCTGAAGCGCGCCAGGGACTTTGACACCAGCACCACAATAATCATAGAGGGGATGATCTCAGCCAGCGTGGCCACGATGCCCCCTAAAACGCCTGCTGTGTTGTAGCCCACAAAGGTGGCCATGTTGATGCCAATAGGCCCCGGGGTGGATTCGGAGATGGCGATCATGTCCGTGATCAGCTGCTGGTCAAACCAGCCGGTGCGCTCCCCCAGCCGCTGCAAAAAAGGCAGGGTGGCCATGCCGCCCCCCACCGCGAACAGGCCGATCTGCATGAATTCCCAGGCCAAACGCAGATAAATCATCCCTTGCCCTCCCGCAGCTTGCGCACCGAGATGCCCGCCAGCGCCGCCGCGATCACCAGCCACACGGGGGATAATTGGGTGAATACCGCCAGGGCGAACACCGCCACGCAGATGACGACCCCCACCCAGTCCTTCACGCCCCGCTTCCACATGCTGATCACCGCGTCTAAAATCAGGGCGCAGACGCAGATAGAAATGGCTTTAAAGGCGTGGCGCACCAGGGGATTGTTTTGAAAATCCTGCATGAGGGCCGCGATTAAGGTGATGATGATGATGCTGGGCGTCACCACGCCAAGAGCCGCGGCGATGGCGCCGGGCGTTTTGCGGCGCTGATAGCCGATAAACACGGACACGTTGGAGGCGATGATGCCCGGCAGCGTCTGGCCGACCGCGAAAAAGTCGATCACCTGCTCCTCAGTCAGCCAGGCGCGCCGCGCCACAATCTCCCGCCTTAAAATCGGCAGCATGGAATAGCCGCCCCCAAAGGTCACCGCCCCCATCTTAAAAAACAGCAGAAAAATTTCTAAAAGCTCTTTCACAGCGCCCTGCCTTCCTGATGCGTGATGCCCCCATTATAGCCTTAATGACAGGAGATTTGCCAATTTTCCCGGCAACATCTGTGGCCGTCCCTAGCGCCCAATCAAAAAGCGGGGAATCTGCTGAAAGATTCCCCGCCCGGTCCTGTGGTTTAGGGTTATTTGGCCAGTTCCACGCTCCGGGTTTCCCGGATGACGTTCACCCGGATCTGCCCGGGGAACTCCATCTCGTCCTCGATTTGCTTGGCGATCTGCTTGGCCATCACGCGGATGCCCTCGTCGTTGACATCATCCGGTTTTACCATGATGCGCAGCTCGCGCCCGGACTGGATGGCAAAGCTCTTGTCGACGCCGCTAAAGCTGTTGGCGATCTCCTCCAGCTTGGCCAGGCGCTTGATGTAGTTCTCCAGCATCTCCCGGCGGGCGCCGGGGCGCGCGGCGGAAATGGCGTCCGCGGCCTGCACCAGCACCGCTTCCACGGTCTGGGGCTCCTCATCGTTGTGGTGGGCTAAAATGCAGTGGATCACCTCCGGGTGCTCCCGGTATTTGCGGGCGATTTCCCCGCCCAGGGCGGTGTGGGTGCCCTCCTGCTCCCGGTCGACGGCCTTGCCCAGGTCATGGAGCAGCCCTGCGCGCTTGGCCAGCTGCACGTCCGCCCCCAGCTCGGCCGCCATCAGGCCCGCCAGGTGGGAGACCTCAATGGAGTGCTTCAGCACGTTTTGCCCATAGCTGGTGCGATAGCGCATGCGGCCTAAGAGTTTAACAATCTCCGGATGCAGCCCGTGCTGCCCGGTCTCAAACACCGCCTGATCCCCCGCTTCCTTGATCTGCTCGTCAATTTCCTTCTTGGCCTTCTCCACCATCTCCTCGATGCGGGCCGGGTGGATGCGCCCGTCTGAAAGCAGGCGCTCAATGGCGATGCGGGCAGTCTCCCGGCGGATGGGGTCAAAGGCGGAGATGATCACCGCCTCCGGCGTGTCGTCAATGATCAGGTCAACCCCGGTGGCCGCCTCCAGGGCGCGGATATTGCGGCCCTCGCGGCCGATGATGCGCCCCTTCATGTCGTCGTTGGGCAGGGGGATAACGGATACCGTGGTCTCGGACACATGGTCGGAGGCGCATTTCTGAATCGCCAGGGCGATGATGTTGCGGGCCTTCTTGTTGCCCTCCTCCTTGGCGTTTTGCTCAATTTCCCGCACAGCGGCGGCGGCGTCGTGGTAGGCTTCTTTTTCTACCCGGGCGATGATGGCCTGGGTGGCCTCATCCGCGGTGAGGCCCGCGATGCGCTCCAGCTCCGTTCCCTGCTGGTCGCGCAGCTTCTCCGCCTCCGTCAGGCGGCGGTCGATCTCCTCCGACTTTTGGTTCATGCGCTCCTCGCGCTTTTCCAGGTTGTCCAGCTTTTTGTCCAAGGTTTCCTCCCGCTGGGCCACGCGGCGCTCCGTGCGCTGCTGCTCGGCCCGGCGGCTGGTGATCTCCCGGTCCAGCTCGGTCTTCAGGCGCAAAACCTCTTCCTTGGCTTCCAGGACGGCGCTTTTTTTGTTCTCTTCGGCCTTCTTGGCCGCGTCATCAATCAGTTCTTTGGCGTATACCTCGGCACGGCCGATTTTCTTTTCGCTGACAGTCTTGTGATAGGTAAATCCCGCGGCTGTGCCCAGGGCAGCAGCTGCAAGCGCGATTAAAACCCAAACAATGGGTGACATGCTCTCCTCCTTCTTCATCACTTCTGATGCATTTCAATATCAATGTTGTCCGTGCACACACAAAAAGCCGTCGGCCTAAGAGGCCTGGCGGCATTCAGAATGGGTTCATGAAAAGCAAGAAGCAACTATATCTTAAGCAGTCTGCTTACGCGTCCTGAGTAGAAAAGGCGATGCACATGTGCTTCACCGGTAGAGCCCCTGTTGTATCAAAACAGCCATTCCGTCTTACATTGGCGGGAATGCCGGACAAGCGTATTGTAGCAAAGCACATCCCCCCATGTCAACACATTGCAAAACTTCGAAGCTCCAGGCTATTCGAAGTTGTACCCCGTCACCACCGGCGGGCGGTTTAAGGCCCTGTCCTGGTAATATTCATGCCAGCTAAGCGCCAGAAAGGAGCCGGCGATGTTCACGGCCTCAATGCCTTCCTGCATCATGGCGCGCACCGCGTTATAGCTGCGGGCGCCGCTGCGGCAATAGGCATAAACCGGCCTGTCCCGGGGAATCTCCGCCAGGCGCTCTCGCAGCTGGCTTAAGGGGATGCTAACCGCACCCCTGATGTGGGCGTGGCCATGCTCCTCCTTTTCCCGGACGTCAAGCAGATAGGCCCCCTCTTCCACAAGCCCCCGCACCTGGCTGAACAGCACCTGGCGCAGCTTGCCTTCCAGGAGGTTGGTAGCCTGCAGCGCCGCCTGGTTCACCGGGTCCCGGGCGGTGGAATAAAGGGGGCTGTAGCAGAGATCCAGGTCCTTTAGGTCTTGCACCCTGGCGCCAAAGCGGATGGCGGTGGCGATCACATCCACCCGTTTCTCCGCGGCGCCCCGGCCAATGGCCTGGGCTCCCAGCACCCGGCCCGTGCCCCTTTCAAACAGCAGCTTTAAAAAGATGGGCGTGCTGCCCGGCATGATGCCCACGATGTCATTGGCAATCACAAAGGCCGCCTGATAGTCCGTCCCCGCTTCTTTCAGCGCCTTTTCGTTAAGCCCTGTGGCGGCGGCGGTCAGGCCAAAGACCCGGATGACGCTGGAGCCCAGCACACCGGGAATCTCCCTCGCTTCCTCCGTCTGCGCCGTGGCAGCCTGGCGGGCCTGGCGAAGGGCCGGGCCTGCCAGGGGCAGGCGGCAGGGCTTGCCGGTTTGGAAATGAATCAGCTCCGCCGCGTCCCCCACCGCATAAATGCCGGGGTCCGACGTGCGCATGGCGCCATCCACCCGGATGCCGCCGGTGGCGCCAATCTCAAGGCCGCAGCTCTGGGCCAGCCCGGTCTCCGGCCTGACCCCGATGGCCATGATCACCGCCTGGGCGGGAATCTCCCGGCCGGAGGCCAGGGTGACATGCCCCGGATGGATTTCGCCCAAGCCGTCCCCAAGGGCCAGCCGGACGCCCTGGTCCACGATCTCCTTGTGCAAAAACTGGGCCATGTCCCCGTCAAAGGGCAGCATCACCTGGGGCGCCATGTCCACCACGGTGACCTGAAGGCCCCGCTTGTGCAGGCTTTCCGCCATCTCAAGGCCGATAAAACCCCCGCCGATCACCGCCACCTCTTTTACAGGCTGCTCTTTAAGGCGGGCGTCTATCCGCTCCACATCCACCACGTTTCGCACGCTGAACACATGGGGCAAGCGGATGCCGGGCAAGCTTTGGGGCATGATGGGGCTGGCCCCGGGGGAGAGAAAGAGCACGTCATAGGGCAGGGTTTCAAGGGCCCCGCTGCTTAAGTCTTTCACCAACACGGTCTTCTGCTCCCGGTCAATGGACAGGGCCTCCGTCAGCGTCCGGGCGCGGATGCGGTAGTTCTGCCAGAATTCTTCCGGGGTGACCAGCTTAAGGTCCGAACTCCTTGCGATGTCCCCGCCGATAAAGTAGGGCAGCGCGCAGTTGGAAAAGGACACATCCCGCCCCCGCTCAAGCATGGTGATCTCCGCCTCCTCATCCAGACGCCTGAGGCGCGCGGCCACAGAGGCGCCGCCGGCAACACCCCCGATGACCAGGTATTTCTTTGCCATGGTTCTTCCTTTCGCTTTAAGCCCCTTGCTTTTGCGCGCTGATTTCAAGGCGCAGTTCCTTATGGTCTTTCAGCGCCTCCAGCATCTGGGGGCTGAGCTTGGCGGTGGCCATCTCCCCCGGGGTCATGATGCGCCGGCGCTGGCTTAGCAGCACCTGCTCCCCCGCCCGCAGGGTTAAAAAGCAGTTGTTATACACCCGGTCCGGCCGGAACATCAAATCCAGCCCCTCCGTCTGCTCCCCCTTGGGGATCATCAGGCGCTGGGGCACGGTGCCCCTCACCCCCGGGCCGTCCACCACCGCCACCTCAGAGGCATCCTTGTCATCATCGCCTTTGAGATAGCGGGCGGCGGCCTGCCCCGCCAGGGCGCTTTCCTGGCTTACAAAGTCCACCAGGTCATGCACATGCAGCACATTGCCGCAGGCAAAAACCCCCGGCACATTGGTTTCAAAGCGGTTGTCCACCACGGGGCCCTGGGTGGTATCCGACAGCTTCACCCCGGCGCCCAGGGACAGCTCGTTCTCCGGAATCAGCCCCACGGAGAGCAGCAGCGTGTCACAGGGGATGTCCTGCTCTGTGCCCGGGATGGGCAGGCGGTCCTCTCCCACCTGAGCGATGGTGACGCCCTTCACCCGGTCTTTGCCCTGCACGTCTATCACGGTGTGGGAGAGCATCAGGGGAATGCCATAGTCATCCAGGCACTGGACGATGTTGCGGTTAAGCCCGCTGGAATAGGGCATCAGCTCCACACAGGCCTTCACCTTGGCGCCCTGGAGGGTCATGCGCCGGGCCATGATCAGGCCGATGTCCCCGCTGCCCAAGATCACCACCTCATTGCCCGGCATATAGCCCATCATGTTCACAATTTTCTGGGCGGTGCCGGCGCTGAACACGCCGGCCGGCCGGGTGCCGGGGATGGCCAGCGCCCCCCGGGGCCGCTCCCGGCAGCCCATGGCCAGGATCACCGCTCGGGCCTTAAAGGTCTCCAGCCCCTTTTCCCGGCTGACCACGCTGACCACCTTGTCCGCCGTCACCTCAAGCACCATGGCGCCGCAGCGCACATCAATCCCTAAATCCCTGGCCTCCTGAATATCCCGATGGGCGTATTCGGGGCCGGTCAGTTCCTCCCGGAAGCGATGCAGGCCAAAGCCGTTGTGGATGCACTGGTTGAGGATGCCGCCCGGCTCCTCCTCCCGCTCCAGCACCAGAAGGTCCATCACGCCCGCCCGCTTGGCCGCAATGGCAGCCGCCAGGCCCGCCGGGCCCGCGCCCACGATCAAGAGATCAATGGTTTTCATTTGTTCACTCATCTTCCGCCTCCCCAATGGGTCCGGTCAGCACCGCGCTGCCCGGGCCTTTTTTACTGGCCTCCTCAAAGGGGATGCCCGTTTCCTCGCTGATGATCTCCATTACCCGCGTCATGCAAAAGCCGCCCTGGCAGCGCCCCATGCCCGCGCGCACCCGGCGCTTGACGCCGTCAATGTCCCGTGCGCCCACCGGCCGCCGGATGGCCCGGCGCACCTCCGCCTCCGTCACCGTCTCGCAGCGGCAGATCACCTTGCCGTAATCCGGGTCCGTCTGGCAGGCGACGCGGCGCTCCTGCTCTGACATGGTGGAGAAGGCCTTGGGCAGCGGCGTGGGCGGGATATAGCGGGGGTTGGGTTTAAGCTTCAGGTAATAGGCCACCCAGTCCCCCATCTCCTCCCCGATGGCGGGGGCCGCGGTCAGGCCCGGGCTTTCGATGCCGATGGCCTCAAAGGCGCCCTCCGGGGCCCCTTCCACCGCGCCGATGATAAAGTCCCCCCCTTTTTCGTGGGCACGGATGCCGGAAAAGGTGGTGATCACCGTGCGGGTGCTGGCCTCGGGGTAGCTTAAGCGCACCTTGCTTAACACCTCCTGAAGCCCTTTATGGGTGGTGGCGGTGTCCTGCCCGTCCGGGATGTCCTCCGCTGTGGGCCCAAAGAGCAGGTTGCCATGGGTGGTGGGGCTGATCAGCACCCCCTTGCCCATCACGGTGGGCAATTGAAACAGCGTCATCTGAAAGGCCAGGGGCTGGGTGTGATCCAAAAGGTAGTATTGCCCCCGCCGGGGGATGATCTCCACCTGGCGGCTGGATATCTGGTTGTGCAGCTCCCCCGCGCCCACGCCCGCGCAGTTCACCACCGCGCGGCAGGCGTAATCCCCCTGGTCGGTTTCCACCACCCAGGCCTTCCCCTCATGGCGCAGGGCCTTCACCCTTGTGTTCATCTGGAAGCGCACGCCGTTTTCAGCCGCCGCGTCCGCCAGGGCGCAGGTAAGCTCATAAGGCCCCACCAGGCCCGATTCCGGGACGTGCAGCGCGTAGTGCACCTGGGGGTTAACCAGGGGCTCCATGGCCAGAATTTCCCTGCGGCCAATGATCCGGCAGCCGGGCACGCCGTTCTCCTCCGCCTTGGCTAAAAGCGCCTCCAGGGCGGGCTTATCCCCCTGGTCAAAGGCCAGCACCAAAGCGCCGGGCTTGCCGTAGGGCACTCCCAGGGCGCTGCAAAGCTCCTGCATCATCCGGGCGCCCTTGATGTTCAGCCGGGCTTTGTCCGTGCCCGGCTGGGCGTCATAGCCCGCGTGGACGATGCCGCTGTTGGCCTTGCTGGCGCCGCAGCTGACGTCATTGGCCGCCTCCAGCACCATCACTTTCCCAGCATAGTTTCCCAGGCGCTGGGCCACCGCGCATCCCACAACACCAGCGCCAATGATAATCACATCTTGCATGTTTCTATCCTCCATGATATCGCAAGCATGATTATAGCATGCAAGCGCACATTAGCCAAACCCCTTTTAATTCAGACACCGCCTGCTGTTTTAAAGACCGCCCGCTTATGCAAAGCCGCATATAATGAAGTGACACCCCCTCTGTATCCCCCCGCATGGGCCTTATTTCAAAACAACCTTCCAATCATCTCCTGAAATGATATATTGAAACTCCGTCAGTTCCTCCTCA
>ERZ764778.730-NODE-730-length-37098-cov-6.541992_pt1 | contig 37098 bp, 55 predicted proteins | sample MGYA00374951_ERZ764778 | MGnify/ENA primary metagenome ERZ764778 (study PRJEB28918, sample SAMN05720193) | bioreactor metagenome | isolation source: Anaerobic biogas reactor | place: USA:Washington, USA | collected 2015-08-08 ...
GCCGACAAGCGCCCAGGCCATGACGCCGACCGGCCACATCGTGCCGATGACGACCGACGCCGCCAGCAGCACCGTCCACCACTCAGCCCTTACTCGCATCGTTCCCCCCATCAGGCGTCACGAAGACGACGCCCGCAAATCCGGACCCCGGCGCCACGCTGTGCTCGGTGCGCTCCCGGTACTTGTCCGGAGCCAGCGCCTTGAGCCGGGCCAGCAGGAGCGTGTCGGAGAACTCCTTGACCGTCGCCACCTGGACGCCCCGGTAAAACACCGGCTTGTCGATGCCGTTCTTGCCGCGGCGGTCGGCCTCGGCCTCAAGGCTCTCGACGTGCGCGGCCAGCGCGTCATCGAACTGCTCGGCGAATTCCGGGTTGTCGCGCCGCCACTCGGTGACCGTCGTGCGCTTGTAGCCGGCAGCCGCGCACGCCTTGCCGATAAACCCATGCTCGGCTAGCTCGCGGAACAAGATTTCGTCCGCCTTAAGTGAACGCTTTGGCCTGTTTGCCATCACTCGTACCGCCCCGACACCGGGTTGAACTTCCCGGCCGGCCCCGTCTTCGCGCCCTGCAGCATGGCCCTGTCCTCCGAGTGGAAGTGCCAGTGTTCGCGGACCATCATGGCGACGGCTTCCTCGACACCGACCTGGCGTCCGCGCTTGACCGACTCCCACGCCGCGAACCTCTTGACCCAATCGGCGAAGCGCACCGGGATGGTAACCTCGTACGTCTCGTCGAGCTTAGGCGGGGTGTAGCCGGACATGCGCCGGTTGTACGCCTCGACCATCGCCGGGTCTGGCCCGTTGGCCTTGGCGTCCTGCGCGGCCATGCGCTCGTCGATGCCCTGCGGCGCCACCCCGAGCTTGCGCTGGGCCATGTGCAGGGCGTCCTCGTCGGACAGCCCGGCGGCCTTGTAGCCGGTGATCAGGTCGATGAGGGTGGCGGGCTTTTCCTCGGCCGGCGTCGTCGTTTCCGCGGCCTCTCTTTCGGCCCGCTTCCTGGCCCTGGCTTCGTTGGCTGCGATAAGTCCCTTGTTGATCATGTCTGGTCCTCTCGGTTAAGCCCGCCGTAGGAACGCGGGAATGTCCGGCATCTCGTCGTCTTCGGTCGGTATCTGCCCGCACTCGCGGATGGCGCGTTCGAGTTCGCGCTTCTCGATTTCCTCGTGCATCCGGGTTACGCGGGCGATTTCCTCGTCCTCTTTCCGGCGCTTCTCGGCTTCACGGGCGGCGCGTCGGGCTTCGGCGTCGGGGTCCGGTGGCGCCGGCGCGTTGGCCGCGGCTTCGGCGTCCTTGTTCGCCAGCCATGACGACGTCGAGGCGAACCAGTTTTTCTGACGTCCGGGGTTTTCCGACAGCCAGGCGTCTCGGCTTTCCAGCGCCGCTTCGAGGTTCAAAATGTTCCGGTAGGATGTCCTCCAACCCTCGAGGTCACCCTTCGTCAGCTTCACGATCTTCCGGGCGAATGCGTATTTCGATTTCCCCTCTCGCTCACCCTCATAAGGGGATATAGGGGATACTCCTTTTCCTTCTCCTTCTCCCTCTGCCGACGGTTTTCCGTACTGGTTCGGAACTGGTTCCGTACTGGTGGGGAACCCGTCTCCCATCGGTACGGAAGGCAACGGATGGTAAGCCTTTGGTTTCTTTGGAGACTGGTATTTACAGAAATTCCTGATAATACCGTATTCTTTTCCATCAACCGTGTAGCGGAATACCTGTCGGGTGGTGACAAGTTCGTCGAGCAGATTAACCATATCGCAGTTATCAGCCGGAAGGATGAGCATCTTCAGCTTGATCGGCTTCCACTCAAACACCCCATTATCATCGGCGAAGTTCCGAACTCCGATGGCCACAAGGCGGGCGAGTGGGGAACTGGTTACGAACTGGTCGTCCACCCATTGCTCAGGATGAACGGATCTGATTCGCGCCATTTTACTCGTACCTCCCCACGTCTCCAAACCGCGACAGGCGGCCATCGTAGTAAAGCGTCACGGTGTCGATCGGCCCCATGCGCTGCTTGGCGACGATGACCTCGGCGGCGGTCCTGGCGCGCGTGATATTGCGCTCCCATGCCTCGCGCTTCCTGATGGCCGCCTGATAGTCCCGGTCGCTTGGCCCCTCGTAATCCTCGACGTCGGGCTGGACCGGCTCGTCGCGCTCCAGGTAGTAGGCTTCCCGATAGACGAACATGACGACGTCGGCGTCCTGCTCAATCTCGCCGGAATCACGCAGGTCCTGCAGGGTCGGCCGCTTGTTCTCGCGCGCCTCGACGCCGCGGGAAAGCTGGTGCAGCAGGACGACCGGCACGCCGAGCTCGCGCGCCATCGCCTTGAGCGGCTTGAGGATCTCGCCGATCTGATGCACCCGGTTGGTGGTGCGCTTGTCGGGCGGCGCGATGTGCGTGAGCTGGTCGACGAAAACGGCGTCGAGCCCGCCCAGGCGCCGCTTGATGTGGCGGGCCTCGGCGCGGATCTCGGCCGGCGTCATGCCGGAGCGCCCGAGGATGGCCAGCGGCATCTTGCGCAGCCGGTTGTGCGCGTCGACGACGCGGCCGAACTCTGAGGCGTCGGCGTAGGTGCCGCGCCGCATGGTTTCCATCGGCACCGACGCCAGATCCGAGATGATCTTGATCTCGATTTCGGACTTCGATTGTTCCAGGGTGAAGAATGCGACCTTGGCCGGATCGTCGCCCGCCTTCGCCTTGCGCGCCATCGACGCCGCCAACGTGGTCTTGCCCATTGAGGGGCGTCCGGCCAGCAGGATCAACTGCCCGGCCTGGAAGCCGCACAGCAGGTTGTCGAGCGCCGTCAGCCCGCACGACACGCCCAGCAGCTTGCCGGGGTTCTTGTAGATCTCTTCGAGCCGTTCCAGGGTTCCGGGTTCTTCCGGCGCCTTGACCTCGGTAAGCGCCTCGACCCTGGCCTCGGCGTCGGTCCAGATGGCCATCGCGTCGCGGTCGAAATCCGGCGTGTACCCGGCGGCGACGATGTCCTGGCCGACCGCAATCATCTCGCGGCGCACCCACAGGTCGCGGATCAGGCGCGCATACTCGATGGCGTTGAGCCTGCCGACCGCCGCCGATGCGACGCCGACCAGATAGGGCACGCCGCCCGCCTCGACGATGACCGGCAGATTCTCGACCAGCGGCTTGACGGTCAGCGGATCGGCGACGCGGCCACGCTCGCGCAGAGCCAGGATGGCCTCGTAGATGCAGGCATGGGCGGCCAGCGCGAAGTGTTCGGGCTTAAGGAACGCCGCGCCGTCGAGCACCCGGTTGTCGGCCATGACGCCGCCCAGGAACGCCTGTTCGGCCTCCAGCGAATGCGGCGGCTCGCGGAACGTCTGGTCGAACGGGCTGGCGTCCCGGCTGATGGCGATGACCTCGTTCATGCGGCGCGCTCCAGCAGGGTTTCGACGCGCCGGCGCACGGCGGCCTTGATCGCCTCTACATCGGCCGGGCGGGCGAGGAAGGCGTCGGCGAACCGGCCGAACGCGGCGATCACGCCGTCCGCCGTTTCCTTCGACGGGGCCGCCGCGAACGCCTCGTTCGCAGCCACCGCCAGCCGCCACAGCGCCTCGGTGTCGGGCGGCACCACGGAGAGGGTCGGGCGTTTCATCTCCCCACCTCGTATCTCAACTGCTCCGTCCGCAGTTCCAGGCGCTTCCGGTCCCACCGCGTGCGCTGGCCGGGCCGGGTGCGGTGCATCTCGCTCGCCAGGTCGACGGCGCGATCAAAGCCCACATCAATGAGGTCCGGGGTGTGGCCGCGCTCCCCGGCGCGCGCTGCCGACACAGCGATGGCGGAAAGGACAACGCCTTGCTGGCTGACCGAGTTCATGGGTTTGCCTCCAGAATGGCGCGACCAATCATTTCGGGGATTTGCGGGACGACGGCGTTTCCAAGGGCTGCAATCTCGTCCAACCTGGGGGAAATCCCATCATCTGGACGTATGCGCGTAAAGTTGCATGGCGGCCTATGCCCATTACTGCCAGCACGTTGCAAGGCCCGAACACGCTTGAACCCTTGGTACACATCTTTATCTGGCTTACAGCGGAGAAGCACATTCGGACTGCGCACCCCTTTGTGGGGGTAGGCAACAATCCATACTCTTTCCCGCTGATGTGGGGCACCAATTGCGGAAGCCGGTATGTTTCTCCATTCCGCATCATACCTGAGTCCGGCCAAGTCCCCGAGAACTGCTCCCATCCCCCTAAAAAGGAGCGCTGCAACGTTCTCCACGATGACGTAACTAGGTCGTATTTCGCCAATAAGGCGGGTGATTTCAGACCACAACCCTGACCGTTCTCCGGCCAATCCGGCACCCTTGCCTGCAGATGAAATGTCCTGGCAGGGGAACCCGCCGCAGATGACGTCAACTCCAATTCCGTCTGCTGCCAGGCGCTCGGCTGTGAGGGTCCGCACGTCGTCATAACAAGGCACCTCCGGCCAATGTTTCGCCAGCACGCGCCGGCAGAAAGGATCGATCTCGCAGAAGGCGACGGTCTTGAACCCGCCCGTCCGTTCCAGGCCAAGGGAAAAGCCGCCGATACCCGAGAAGAGGTCGAGAACGCGGTACGTCATGCCGCCCTCCCGACAGCAAACATCTCGACATCAATTTCGAGGCGCGGACGGCGGTCGTAGAATTTGGCCGCCTCAAGGAGCGCGACTTGACTGTCGTCCCGAACGACGATGGTGTTGATCGCGTCGAGCGCCGCCTTGACGTAGTTGTCGACGTCCGGCCGTGTCGTTGGCACGATCAGGCCTTCTTCCGCCTGACGCTGCTTCTTGCCAGACCACGACGCGGGGATGGGCAGGTAGGCGGCGACGCGGACGGACACAGGGCCGCCCATCGGTTCGCGCCCGTCCATCGCCTGCCCGGCAGCGAGGCGCACCACGTCTTCGAACCGGCGCGTCTTCGCGGGCGTGAAGGCGACCGGGCGGCCGTTGTGCAGCCGCCCGATCTTTGGCCGCCCCTTGGCGACCGGAGCGCCGTCGACGACGATGCGAACGGCGCCGGTCATCATGCGGCCTCGCGGCCAGCGGCGGTGTGGTCGAACAGCGACCAGCCGTCGTCCTCGATCGGCAACTCCGGCTCGTCCTTGTCGGCGGTCGGCATTTCGCCGCCCATGTAGCGGTCGGTGTCGGCGACGACGAGCAGGACGGGATCGCCCTGGGCGTCGACCAGCGCGTGACGCAGCGGGTCGGTCTTGCTCATCGAGAGCACGCCCCGGATTCCGTCCTTGACGACGACCTTGTCGAGCACGGCCATGATAACCGGCCGACCGTCGGCGGCGATGATGCGCACCGCCCGGCTGACCATCGAGCGCACGGCATCGCGCGCCGACACGATGATGTCGGTCTGTTCGCCCTCGCTCATCTCGGCCCAGGTCTTGGGCAAATTCTTGATGCGGTCGGTCAGCCAGCCGGTGAGGTCGCCGCCGAGGGTTTCGGAAACGAGCTCCACCGTGTTTTCGGTGTCTTCGGATTCGATGGGCTTCATGTCTCTGGACCTTTCAGTGTGAGGAAATAACGCGGCCGTGCGCCCCTTGGCCTGTTCGTGAGATCCATGCTTCCGTTCCAGCGACGCGACAGGGACGCTTGGTATGCCGGGCAGGGCCGCGCTGCCCCCGGAAATGGTGGAACGGGTCCGACATTGTGGGCTTGGCCCGCCGCCTCGGAACCGGGCGACAAAGGGTTGGACGTTTCCGCGTCCACGACAGCCGCCGGCAAGCGGCTCTCGAAGAGGCGGGAAAAGGCGGCCGGGGCGCTACCCCCGGCCAAGTCTAGGGAGGCTTCACGTAGCGGAAACGAGCCGTTCGCGCCGAAGCGCCACACGGCTCGGGGAAGGGAAAAATGGCGGGACGGGCCGTGTGCCATGACTAGTCCGCCCCGCCAAGGTTGGCTGGCTGACGATCAGCCAGGGAGGAAAGCAGCCGCGCGCGAAGCGCGGGAGTGGTGGTTTCCGCCAGCAGTTCGCGGGCGCGCCTCTCTCGCGGAGTCCAGTCCGCAAGCGTCGTCTTTTCGACCTTGATGTCCGGCTGCCGGTACATGCGGATCGTCCGCGTGGTGCCGTCCGCCTCGACCACGAACCTGTATCCGCAGGTCTTGCACTCCCGGCGCTCGATCCACCCCTTTCGGGTGTCGTTGCTTGATCTTATCCGCGATGGCTTGTGGCACTTCGGGCAGTCCATTCGCTTTTCCTCGCGCTTCTCGTCGGATTAGCCCCGATGCGCAGTTGCCTTCACGCCGCAATCTCTGGCAGAAAATTCGGAGGCGTTCCGACGCCCTTCCGGTCCGCCAGCGCCTTGAGATAAGGACGCCACTTCCAGGCGATGCCATTGACCGCCCACTTGTACACGGCCTCGCGGTCGACAGCCTCGCCGCTCATCCTGGACAGCTCGGAGGCAACAGCGGTGCCACCGCCCAACGCCTCGATAAGTTCACGGTGTGTTTTCATGGGGAAGGATTATCCGAACAATCTTCGGAGAAGTCAAGCCGAAGATTCGTCCCATGACGCACCTATCGGAAAAGCGGGGCTTTTTTTGCGCGCAATCCAATTAAAATTTGATCCAAGTCCGAAAAATCTTCGTATCCACGCTTGACAATCCGAAAATCATTCGGATAAGATACGTCCATCAACAGCAGAGCCCCCGGGATCGGTACACCCCTCCGATCCAGACCGACCCCGGGGGACAGGAGACAGGAAGATGGACCGCGAAGCCGAAGCGAAAGAAGCGATGTACGACGGCAAGGACGCCCGTCGCGCCGGTCTCTCGATCCAGGCCAATCCGCACATCCCCGGCACCCGCGAATACAGCGCATGGGACGAGGGTTGGTCGCTGGAGGACAGCTTCATCCGCAAGGCGCAGAGGGAGGCCGCGTGATGACCGACCCCTTCGCCCGATGGGAAGCCGCGTTGCGCGAGAACGAGCGCACGATGGAAGCGATCAAGGAAGCCTGCGACAGCATCGAGGCCGCGCTGGCGGCGCAAGCCGAGGCCCTGCGGACGATCCGCGACAGGCTCATGCAGAAGGAAGCCGCATGATGACAGACCACACCATAGCGCCCTGGACCGAAAGCCCGGCTGAGGACGGCGTGATCGAGGCCATCGACGGCGAGGACCGCATCCCGATTTGCGTGGTCGGCAACCCCGACGAACCGATGCGCGACAGCGACCGCGCCAACATGCACCTGATCATGGCCGCGCCCGAGATGTTCGCCGCGCTGGATGCCGCCGAGACGATGCTGCGCTGCCTGCCGGACACCACCACCAACGCCAACGGCACGCGCCCGACGATGACGACCCGCGCCGCGCTGAGAATCGTCCGCGCCGCCATCGCCAAGGCGAGGGCCGCGTGATGATTGCGCTCAATATTCTCCACGACGACCGGAGCAATTTCATCGAATGCAATTCCTTGTTGGATCGGGCAACGTTTGAGCCGATCCCCGGCACGCTGGACGCGGACGCGCTTGAAGTGGTCGCAGAATACGACGCGGCAATTGCCGAGGTTGAGGGCAAGGACGCGGAGATTGCGCGGCTGCGGGTTGCGCTCCAGCGCATCACCGATAGCGCGAACGACCTGCTCAACGAGATGGCGAGCAATCCGGGCAAGCAGGGCAATTGGGGCGGGCTGGCCGCGCATGTCCAGATGGCCCGCATCGCGCTTGAGAGGGGGGAATGATGACCTTCCGCCACTGGTTTGCCTTCGCCGTTTCGTCGCTCGCCACGATTGGGGCCGCCGCCGTGCTTTGGGCCGGGATCTACGCGCTGCTGGTGGTGTCGTGATGTGGTCCGAGCACTTTTTCCCGATGCACGCCCGGCTTGTTCTGGCCGGTGTCGATTGGTGGCGGGCCGTCGAGATGGCCGCCGCCCATGCCTGGAGGATGGTTCAATGCGCGCGTACCTGATGCCGTTCCTAGTCGCCGCCCTGCTGTGCGGGGTCGTGATCGCCATGACGGAGTATGTGAGATGACGTGGCTTTTCTGGCTCGCACTCGCCGCCGTCTTTGTCGGGATCGCCCGGCAGCCTAAGCACAGGCCGCTGCGGCCGGTGGCGCAGATCAACAGCGCCGACCTCGCGCTTTGCCTGCGCCGGTCGGCCAAGGAAGGACAAGCATCATGATCGCTCGCTTCCGCCGCTGGATCGAATGGCGCTACGCCGTCGCGCAGGCCAACCGCGCATTGCGGCGGGCCAGGCGGGCGCGACGCAGGATCTTCCCCGGCCCCTGGATCGACGGGGCCAAGGCTTATCGGAAAGGATGGAGCCAATGAACGAAATGAGCACGATGCCCACGAGCAACGCCCTTGTCATCTTCGACAAGACGTTCACGCCTGCAACGCTTTTCGAGCCCGGAAAGCTGGACCCGCTGATCGAGCATGTCCGAGCGGCCGTCAAGGCCGAGGACCGCGATGCGACGACGCCGGCCGGGCGCGACCGGATCAAGAGCCTCGCCTACAAGGTGACGCGCACCAAGACGACGATCGACGCGGCCGGCAAGCAGCTTGTCGCCGACGAGAAGAAGCGCCTGGCGGCGATCGATGCCGAGCGGCGGCGCGTCTGGAACGAACTGGAAAACCTTGCCGACGAGATCCGCCAGCCGGTCACCGAATACGAGAACCGCGAGAAGACGCGGGTCGAGGCCCACAAGGCGGCGGTCGAAGCGATCGGAAACCTCGACTTTTTCGCAAGCCAGCCGACGACGGATGAAATCGCCGCCCGGCTTGCCGAGGCGGAGGCGGTCGGCGTGGATCACGAAGAGTTCACCGCCCTCGCCACCAAGGCGAAGGATGTCGTCGTCGGCTCCCTTCGCGCCAAGCTGGAGGCCAGCCGAAAGGCGGACGCCGAGCGCGCCGAACTGGAACGGCTGCGCAGGGAGGCGGCCGAACGCGAGCAGCGGGAACGCGAGGAACGCGCTGCCGCCAAGGCGCGAGAGGAAGCCGAGCAAAAGGCGCGGGAAGAGCGGGAGAGGCAGGCCCACGAGTCCGCCGAGCGCGAGGCCAGGATCAAGGCCGAGGCGGAGGCCCGCGAGCGCGCCGCCAAGGAGGCCGCGGAACGGGCGGAGCGCGAGAAGCGCGAGGCCGAAGAGGCGGCCAAGCGTGCGGAGGAGGCAAGGGTTGCCGCCGAGAAGAAGGCCGAGCAGGAGCGGGCCGAGGCGGAGCGCCGTGCCGCACAGGCAAAACGGGAAGCCGAAGAGGCCGCCCGCGAGCGCGCCAAGGAAGCGGTCGAGCAGGAGCGGCGGCGACTGGAGGCAGAGCAGCGCGCCAAGGAGGAGGAGGCCCGGAAGCGCGAGGCGAACCGCCAGCACCGCGCCAAGGTCAACAATGTGGCGGCTGCGGCTCTCGTTCTGGCCGGGCTGAGCGAGGACGCCGCCAAGGCCGCCATCGCGGCGATCGCCAAGGGCGCCGTTCCCCACGTCACGATCGCATACTGAGAGGATGCCATGGTCGACCAGCCCGAAATCTTCGCCATGCTCGCCGGCAACGAACCGCTGCCGCCCGAGTACGAGCAGCACGGCACCGTCCGCTATTACCCCGACGTCATCCAGGGCACCGACGAATGGTTCGCCATGCGCCGCGGCCTGCTGACGGCGAGCGAGATGCACCTGATCCTCACGCCGACCCTCAAGGTGGCCGCCAACGAAAAGGAACGCACGCACCTTTACGAGTTGATGGCCCAGCGCATCACCGATTACGTCGAGCCCAGCTATGTCGGCGACGACATGATGCGCGGATGGGCGAGCGAGGATGAGGTTCGCGCCATCTATGCCGAGCACTTCGCGCCGGTCAGGCAGGTCGGCTTCGTCACCAACGACGAATGGGGTTTCACCATCGGTTATTCGCCGGACGGCTTGGTCGGCGACGACGGCCTGATCGAAATCAAGTCGCGCCGCCAGAAGTTCCAGGTCCAGACGCTGACCGAGGCCGTCGTGCCGCCCGAGTTCATGTTGCAGATCCAGACCGGGCTGCTGGTCACCGGGCGGACGTGGTGCGATTTCCTGTCCTACTGCGGCGGCCTGCCCATCGCGCCGTTCCGCGTCTACCCCGACGACAAGATCCAGGCGGCCATCGTCGAGGCGGCAGCGGCATTCGAGGAGCGGCTGGCCGAGAAGATGGCCGCCTATCACGCTTCAATCCGCGCGCTCAAGGCGATTCCAACGGAGCGTCGCGTCGAACAGGAGATGTACGCATGACAACCGATCTTTCGCCGACCATCGTTCCGAAAAGCGACCAGATCAACGCCGACGACCTGATCACCGGGCCGCGCACCATCACGGTCACGAAGGTGTCGCTGCTGACCGCCGCCGACCAGCCGATCGCCATCAACTACGAGGGCGACGACGGCAAGCCCTACAAGCCCTGCAAATCCATGCGCCGGGTCATGGTGAGCATCTGGGGACCGGACGGCGCCAAGTACACCGGGCGGCGCATGACGCTCTACCGCGACCCGACCGTCAGCTTCGGCGGCCAGCAGGTCGGAGGCATCCGCATCTCGCATATGTCCGACATCGACAAGCCGATCACGATGGCGCTGACGGTGACGCGCGCCAACCGCAAGCCCTACACCGTCCAGCCCATCGCGTCGCAGAAGCCGACCGCGTCGGCAGCCGCCCCCGCCACCGAGACGCGCGCCAAGCTGACGCCCCAGCAAATGATTGACACCGTCGCCGCCGCGCCGACCGTCGAGGTGCTGGACGACTTCATCGCGCGCAACGCCGCCGCCGTCGACTGGCTGCGCGACAACAAGCCCGAGATCCACGGCAGGTTGATGGCCGCGGTCGGTGCCCGGCGCACGGAACTGGACATGGCCGACATGCCGACGATCGACCCCGAAGACCCGGCGAACGTCATGGCGGCGGGGTGATCGCTGATGGGCACAAACACGAAGATCGAATGGACCGGTGCGACGTGGAATCCGCTGGTCGGATGCTCTGTCGTCGCCGCTGGCTGCCGGAACTGCTATGCCATGCGGATGGCGTCGCGGGTCGAGGCGATGGGAACGGCCCCGCACTACGCCGGCACCACGACGCGGGTCAACGGAAAGGCGGTCTGGACCGGCAAGGTCAACGGCGCGCCAGAGAAGATCGTGCTGCAACCGCTGCGCTGGAAACGGCCGCGCCGGATCTTCGTCAACTCGATGAGCGACTTGTTCCATGAGAGCGTCCCGGACGAAGCGATCGACCGCATCTTCGCGGTGATGGCGCTGTGCCCGCAGCACACGTTCCAGGTGCTGACCAAGCGGCCGGATCGGATGAGGGCGTATCTTTCGACGCCAACTCGGCACGACATCATAGCGGCGCGGTGGAACTATCACCCGAGCCGGCCCAAGGGTGGCGACAGCCGGACCGCTGGCTTGTGGCCGTTCCCCAACGTCTGGCTCGGCACCAGCGTTTCGACCCAGGCCGACGCCGACGCGAACATCCCCCATCTGCTGGCGACCCCGGCGGCGGTGCGGTTCCTGTCGTGCGAGCCGCTGCTGGGGCCGGTCGACCTTCGCGGCATCTGGACGCATTGCCCTACGCATGACTTCGCCAGCGGATTTTGCGTCGGACCATGCCCGGATCGACGGCGCATTGACTGGGTTATCTGCGGCGGCGAGTCCGGCCCGAAGCGCCGGCCGATAGACCTGCAATGGGCGCGGTCCCTTCGCGCCCAGTGCGCCGCCGCCGGGGTGCCGTTCTTTTTCAAACAGGTCGACAAGGTCCATCCGATCCCGCCCGACCTGATGGTGCGGGAGTGGCCGTCGTCCGACAAGCGGACAGACAAAGGAGAAGATCAATGAGCGTGCTTTGCATATATCACGGGAACTGCGCTGACGGGTTCGGGGCCGCGTGGGCGGTCTATCATCGGTTCCGGAGCAGCGAAAACCTGCCCGTCGAGTTCGTCCCCGGCGTCTATGGCAATCCGCCGCCTGACGTGACCGGGCGGCACGTGCTGATGGTCGACTTCTCCTACAAGCGACCCGTGCTTCTGGAAATGGCAGGTAAGGCCAGGAGCATCGTCATCCTCGATCACCACAAAACGGCGGTCGAAGATCTCGCGGGGTTTCGGGAACCGGCGCCCTTCGCGCAATGGCAGGATCCGGACCACATGCTGGTCGAGGGAGACGCCGAACCGATTGCCGCACTCTTTGACATGGACAGGTCGGGGGCCGGGATCACCTGGGATTTCTTCTTTCCCCACGAGAAGAGGCCGCGCCTGATCGACCACATCGAAGACCGCGACCTCTGGCGCTTTAACCTCGACGGCACGCGCGAGATCCAGGCCGCCGTCTTCTCCTACCCCTACGACTTCGAGACGTGGGACAGGCTCATGCTGGACACCGACCTGGACGCTCTGCGCGCCGAGGGCCGGGCAATCGAGCGCAAGCACTTCAAGGACATCGACGAACTCCTGAGGGTGACGACGCGCCGGATGGTGATCGGCGGTTTCAACGTGCCGGTCGCCAATCTGCCCTACACGCTGACCTCGGACGCCGGACACAAACTGGCGAACGGCGAACCCTTCGGCGTCTGCTACTGGGACACACCCGAGGGCCGCGTGTTCTCTTTGCGCTCGACCGATGCTGGCGAGGATGTGTCGGCTATCGCCAAGACCTACGGTGGTGGAGGACACCGCAACGCCAGCGGTTTCCGCATGCCTGCGGGGTGGGAAGGCGACTTGTCCGACAAGCGGACAGGAGGAAGCGATGAGTGATCTACCCGCGCGCCGCTGCGAAACCTGCTGGCACGTCACCGGCAGCGCCGCCTTCCCCGACTGCGACCACCCGAGCGGGGAGCCGTGCGGCGACGACTACGAGAAGTGGGAAGAGCGGCCGACATACAACCACCTGGAGGTTGGGTTCCGCCACTTGCCGCTGACACAGAGGGAGATCGAGCAAAGGCTTAGGCGCACCTGCGAGGAAATCGCCCAGGACGCCCGCGCCGCCCTGTCCGCCACCCCCGTTACCGGACAGCCCGAGGGGACGGCGCAAGCGGACACGCCGACACAAGAGAAACTGCTGGCCGCGATGTTGTGGATCGACACGTTCGAGCCGGAAACAACGGCGGCGGCAGAAGCCAAATTCGGCTTCAAGCTGATTTCGTAAAGGAGCATTCAGATGACCAAGACAATCGAGCCGTTTTTCGTGGTCTGGAACCCTGCGCACGGACTGCCGCGCTACAAGCACGGCACATTCGACGGGGCCAAGACCGAGGCCGAACGCATGGCGAATGCGCATCCGGGTGACGAGTTCTTCGTGCTGGCGGTCGCCGGCCGCGCTGTTCGACAGAACCCTGTCGAATGGACACCAGTCGACGACATTCCGTTCTGACCGTTTGGGAGGCCCTCATGCGTCACCGCCGCTTCAATTCCAGATTTCGTATCGCCTACATGCACAGATGTAGGCGCCAGAAGGGAATTAGGGGTTTTAGTTTTTCGAGATGGCTGACTCGGCGCTGGATGGCACCGGGGGCCTATCGGGCGTGGATGAGACTGCAACACGAGAGAGACATGCGGCGGCACGATCTGCGCTGCCTGTACCGATAAGGAGCATCACCCGGCCATGATCAGCGCCATCGCCTTTTCAGCGCCCCGTCTGGCGGCAAATCCGGGCGCCACAGAGGCGAAGAGACAAAACGGGCTATCGGAGTAGGGAAATGAACTTCGCGCACAGGGCGCCCGCTTTACCCAGGCTGCTCGATCTCTACGAGGTCGCCGATATCCTCGGCTGCCACTACGAGACGGCGCGGCTGATGTGCAAGCGCGGGCAACTCCCTTACGTCAAGCGCCCCGGTTTCGGAAACCCTTAGCGAGCCGTCCGCGCCATCGCGTCGCTCTTCGCCTTCGATCCGGCCGAACTTAGTGGGACGCCAAAAGCTGGCTCCCTGACCAAAGCCGCGCCAACGGCGCCCCGCTTTAGGCGCGCCTTCAAAGTGCCAATCCCGATACCAGTGCGTTTGCTAATCTCGCGCAACGTGAGCGATTCGCCTTCGTGGTCATACCGCTTCGCGCGCCTCGTTGACGCCAATCCCTTATCAGGCGGAATTGAGATAGCTTCCTCGAAAGACCAGCCGCGCGAGAGGCGGTCGTATATGAGGGCGCGGCCCAGATCGAGGGCAACGCACCACTGGCGGAGGGTCTTTTCCTCGCCATTATGCCTGATGCGAATTTCCGTCTTGGCAACACGCTCCCGCAACCGTCGCGCCTTTGAGATGGGCTCGCGTACCGCTTGCTCTACGCTCCAGCCCTGCCGAAAGATGCGATCATACAGAAGGCCGAAGCGCATCCCGGCGCGCTCTGCGAGTTCGATGAGCAGTAGCTTCTCACCATCGTAGACCACGCGAATGTTTATCTCTCGATTGCGCTCCTGGGTCTCGTAGGTTGCCCATCGAATATTCCCTGGATGGTAGCCTTTCTCATTGTCGGTTCTGTCGAGTGTCCACCTCTGGCCATCATCGGGTGGCAAACCAATTGTCTCGATCGCGTACTGATAAAAGGCCGGGAATGAATGCCACTCATCCGCGACGGAGAGCCCTCGCGCTCTGTAGCGTGGAAAACCGGGATCGGCAGGATTGTAGCAACGCGACATCATCCGATGCCAACGTCGCTTTAGAAGAGGCCAGCCGGCTGGCCGTAATCTCTGACCCTTCCTAGGCATAACGCCCCCCAAGATTGCGGAGGTATTATCTCACGTCTTTTTCATGGAGGCAATTGTTGAGTCCTTATTTTGGCTCGACGAACTGCTGCCGAAATAATAAGAAACCACCTGTTCCGCCTTGGCCGACACGTAGCCGATGAGCGCGCCGGCCAGCGCCGAATCGGCCACCCCATAGCCGAACAGGATGGCGAAGACGGTGGCGAAGAAGCCGCCGATGATGACGCCGCCCAGGATGCGGGGCGTCCACGGGTCCTTGCTGTCGACCTCGCGCCGCCGGGCGCTGTCGCGGTCGGCCGCGTTGATGCGCTCCAGGTCGATGTCCAGTTCCTTGAGCCGCACCGCGAAGTCCTGGTCCGCCGTCTTGAGCGCCATCAGGGTTTCGGGCGATGCGCCTTGCAGTGCGGCGGCGATTTCGGCTTCGTCCGCGCCCTCGGTCAGCCCGAGTGCGCCAGCCACCGCCTTCGTCGCCAGCCCGGCCAGCGGCCCGCCCAGCGCCGTGGCGATGGTCGGCGCGACGGTGCCGATCAGTCCCTTCCAGTTGAATGCCATGTCAGTACCCCCCGATTCGCAACAGGTCCGCGATGCGCTGCGCCCGCGGCCCAACCTGTTTCGCCCACCGGCTGTCAAGCGCCTCGTCAGCCGCCTTGGCGTAGTCGCCGGCCCTGAGCGCGGCCAGCATGTTCGAGAAGCCCGACAGGCGCGGCCATCCCAGGTTGAAGCACATGTTGACCAGCGCCCGCTGGCCGTTGTCGCCCATCTTGCGCCACCACGGCACGTTGCGGTCGAGGTCGGCCATCGACCGGACAATATCGTTCTCGCACAGGTATTCGGCCTCGGCCTTGGTTATCCCGACGTCGTCGAGATTGCGCCCGATGCCGATGGTCAACTTGCCGACCGTGTCCTTGTAGGGCTTGAGGATGATGCCCTCGTCGCGGATCAGGTCGTTGAGGATGTCCTGGCGGTCGATCATTGCTCGCTCCTCATCTGCCGCCGCATCGCCGCGACTTCCTCGAGGATGCGCACGGTGCGCTCGTCGATCCGCCCGTTGGTTTCGGCCTGGGTTTGCAGCACCTTGCGAAGATCGGCCTGTTCGATTTCCACCTTGCCGACGCGATCGGCCGTGGTGTTGAGCCGCTCGTGCGCGGCCCCGGCCGCGACCAGCCCGGACACGGCGAGGGCCATGATCCACTTGATCCAGCCGTTCCGGGCGTCTTGACTCCCGCCCCCGGCCCCGTCCATCGTGTCTCTCGCCATGTGCTCACCTCTTGCTAGGTGGTTGCGTGGAAGTCCCCGGCCGGGCTTGTACGGCTCGGCCGGGGGCGCTCTGTCATGCGGCTTGGTCTATCGCAGCCAGCCACGCCTCGGTCACGGCGGCAACCTGTCCCTCAACCGAGGAAACGAAGGTGAACACTTCATCACCATCGCCCGTGGCGATACCGAACGCGCCGCCTTCGATCAGCGTGTAATTTGCGGGAGCGCCCGCCGCCGTCGCCATGATCGACTTGACGCGGGCGAAGATGTCCTGGGCGGAGCGGAGATGGTTGATGGCGTTCTGCAATTCCCCGCCGACCGGGGTTGATGTGTCGATGACGTGATGGGCCATTTCTATAGTCCTTCCTGCTTGAGTAAGAGTAGGGCGTCAACAACCTTGCCTTCGGCTTGCAGCGCATCCGCTTTCCGCCTCATGCCCGCAAGGTAACTTGCCCTGGAATTGGGGACATACGGTTGAGGTTCGGGCGGTGGGAAGTCCTTGACCTCCCACCCGAACGTCACGCCGGCCGCGCCGATGGAAACGGTCTGTTCAAGGTATTGCGCGTCGGGATCGTGCGCGGGCTGCGCTGCGCGGATCAGCGGCAGCCAGACAATGTTGCCGCCGTCGTCGCGGTGCAGTTCCGGCATCATCCGCGTTCTTAGGACGGTGCCCAATTCTCGGTTGACTTCGGCGTATTCAAGCATCGTTTCCCCCTAGAACACGAAGTCGCCGTTGGCCGTGAAGGTATGGATCGTATAGCCGCCCGCGCTGGTCACGGTGCCGCCGGTCGCGACCTGCGACCCGGCATATCTAATGATGACCACGCCGTCACCGCCGTCGCCGCCCACGTTCCAGCTGCTCGCATTTCCGCCGCCGCCACCGCCGCCACCCCCCTTGCCGTCCGTTCCCGCGCCGCCCGCCGCCGCCGACGCGCCGCCCGTGCCGCCGCCGCCGTTGCCGCCCGGCGTCTGGTCATGGGTCGCGTAAGACCCCGCCGAACCGCCGCCCGCATAGGTCACGGACGATCCCGTAATGCTGCTTGCAACGCCGTCGCCCCCAGCACCGCCAGTCGAGCCAGAATAGGCGTCCGCCCCAATCTCTCCGGCCCCGCCGCCCCCGCCGCCGCACCATCCGGTGGCGCTAAAACTGTCGCCGCCGTCGTTACCCTGGCCGACCGTGCCCGCGCCCCCGGCAGCCGTGACGGAATACCCCGCTCCGCCGCCAGAGCCGCCCGATTTACCCGCCCCGCCGTTGGCGTCCGCCGCCGCGCTGGCGCCGCCGCCGCCGCCGATGGCCGTGTGACCGTTCCACGAACTGTTGCCGCCGTTCGTGCCCAGTGCCCCCGCCGTCGCGCCACCCACTCCACCAGTACCGACCACCACGGCATAGGTATTCGGCTCCACGCCGAGGTCCGTCCCGGTCAGCAGGCCGCCCGCACCACCGCCACCCGCCCCGCCGGAGCCGGCCCCATAGCAGGCCGCGCCGCCGCCGCCGCCCGCAACGATCAGGTATTCGAGGTCCAGCGGCCCGCCGCCACCGGCAGCCCCGGAAGCCGCCGCGCCATAACTCATCGGCCCCTGCATCACGCCGCCTCCAGGTTACCGTCGATGTGCCACTCCCCGTCCGTCCGCTTCCAAACAACGGCGATGGCGTATTGCTCGGCCAGTTTAGCCGTTTTTGAGAACGGATATCGCAGGTTGTCCGTGCCCTCGACGGCCACCGTAACCTGACCGGCGCCGAGATTGACCACCGTCACCTGGAAGCCATCGTCAAGATCCTCCGTGCTGTTCTGGGGGCACGTCAGCGTGACCGCCGTCGCCTTGTTCATGTAGACGATCTTGCCGTTGTCGGCCGCCGTCAGCGTGTGGGCGTCGTCGTAAGTGACTCGGCCGGCCGAGATCGGAAGGACGCCCGAAGTCACTTCCCACGTCACTTTTGTCGCCATCAGTACCACTCCTCATTCAGTGGAACGCCCTCGGCCGCGTGCGCCTTCCGTTCGGCCCACAACCGATACCGGCGGCACAGCGGGTACAGGATCAGATGCAGGCCCAGCGTCATGTAAAATTGCTTGACGTGCTCGCGCTCATGGCGGATCAGCGCCGCGTCGTCCTCGTGGCCGCGCAGGATGGCGATGACGGGGCCGTAGCAATAGCCCCAGAACATCGCGCCGTCCTTGCGAAGCGGCAGGCGATCGCGGACCAGGATGGGAACGAGCCTCACGGCAGTTGCTCCCGGAGCGCCGCAATCTCGGCTTCCCGCTCCGCCAGCCAGACGGCGCCCTCTGGGGTCAGCACGGCCTCGCGCAGCCGGCGCGGGGTGATTTGCGCTTCGATGGCGTCGATCCTCGCTTGTACCTGCGACCGGACGGCGGCGACAGGATCGCGGGTGTCCGGCTTTTCGGCGGTTGCTACGGTCTTCGCCGTCACGTCGAGGACGAGCGTGTTCATGACAGTTTCCTCCGGAAGACGTAGATTTTACCCGTGGCCTGAAAGCCGCCGCCATTCCAAAACAAGCGTAGGGCGTTGACCGCATTAGTGTTCGCCTTTAGACGACCGCCAGGAAGAGGCTCGATTGTCGTTCCGTTGTTAAATCCATAACAACCAACGAAGTAAACCGCCTTTACTGATCCAGAATTGTTTGGATGAAGCAGAACAATATCGATCCAACACCCTTCGGTTGTTTCGTTTCCAACCGTGCCAGTTGCGCTAATTGAGTCAACATTATCTTGGTTGTCGGCGTAGTCTCCTGATGTTGCGAGGAATGTGCTGCCGTTGTCTTGTGAAAATCTAGCTTCTAGCGTAACGCTGTCCGTCGCCGGTATGCATCCCTGCACCGACACCAGATAGTCATACCCCGCCGCCAGCCCGGTGATGTCGATGTTGGTGACGGCGGTGATGTCGGCGCCGCTGACGAACTCCCAGGCGCCGCCCGTTGTCGGCTTGTCGTCCAGGTCGTTATAGCTTCCGGATGTGGCGACAGTAGCGAGGCCAGATACCATACCAGCGGCGATGGACGTTGACCGGGTGCCGTAGGTCACTTCGACGCTATCGGCCGGGATGGCTGCGTCGAAGGTCAGTGTCGTGCCGGAAATGCTGTATGTGTTGTGGTGCTGCGTCACGCCGTCGAAAGTGACGATGACAGCGGCCTCAGATACAGCGGCGACAAGGGTCAACTCGGCGGTCGTGTTCTTTGTGTAATCGACGCCGGCGGCGAAGGTTTCCACAGACTGCGACACATAGGACGCAGCCTCGGCGGCGCTGGCGGCGGCAGCGGCGGCGCTGGCGGCTGCCTGGGCAGAACCCTCGATATCGGCCAGGTCATATGTCGAGACGATCGCGGCTCCGTCTTCGTCGAAGCCCAACACCTTCCCGGCCCGCGACGACTTGGCCGGCAGTTGAACCGGCGTCGTCGAATCGTCGGACGGCAGCAGGGTCAGCGCGCGGTCGATGTCGCGGCGGATTTCCTGCGCGATCATGAACAGCCGCTGGAACTCGCGGTTGACGGTCGCCGCCTTGAAGTCGCCCGCCGTGGCGTAGTTGCTTGTCCGCTGGATCGGCACCGAGCGATACAGCGTGTAGATGTCAGCCGCCGTCGCCGGGGTCGCAGTTCCCGCCAGGGTGATCGCGCCGCCATCCTCTTCCCCGACGTCGGCCACCGTGTAATGCGTGGTCAGCGTCAACGTGGTGGTTACCCCGTCCCGCGTGCGGTCGACGACCAGTTCGCCCTGGTCGAAGATCGGGAAATCGTAGTCGAAGCCAGTTTCACCCCCGGCGGCGAGGTACTGAATCCAGCCGTCGTTCGCGGCAATAACGATACTCATCGGAGAAGGCCCTCCATCTGCATGTCTCGCCTACGGCCCGCGCGGCGCTTGACCTCGGACTGAAACCCGCCGAATGCGGTGTGCTGCATGATCGTTTCCCGCGCGAACTGCCGGTATTCGTTGACGAGGCCGCGGACGAACTTGCCCTTGTCCTCGATGCCGTCCTCGTCTCCGTTGGGCAGGGCGTTCCAGATTTCCGCCAGGGGGTGCTTGCCCTCGACGATTTCGTTGAGAAGCTGCTCCATGCCGACGCCCCACATCGGATGCTGAACCTGGTGTCCGGCATAGCGCTCGAACGCATCCTTTACCGCCGGGTACTCGCGAAGGTCCATGCGGACGCCGAGGCCGCTTTCCGGGTCGACGAAGGTCTGAACGGCGGTCGGGCGGCGAACCCCGATACCCTGCTCATACAGCGCCCTGGCTGCCGGCGGGCCGTTGGCGTCCCCCACGTAGATCGGCGACACCGCCGACAGGAACCCCGGCCACGCCCCTTCGCGCTTGATCTCGTGTCCGAAGAAGTCGCGGGCCGGCTTGACCGACCACGGCGCTACCTGCGCCTTGATCGCCTCGTACGCTGAATTGACGTCCTTCCATTCGTCCGCGCCGGTAGCCCCCGCCATTTCGTGAATCGACGGGACAATCCTCGGCACCGCCGAGCGCGCCCAGTTCTGGATCCACCGTTCGGCGTACATGTCCGGGTTCTGCATGACCGCGAAGAACTCGGACAGCGAGCGGGAGAACGTCTGCGACAGGATCGAGTTGCCGATAGCGCCGATACTGGCGGCGACCAGGTTGTTCATCTTGGCCTCGGCGTCCGGGTCGTCGGCGTCCGAAAGGGCCCGATATTCCGCCAGGCGCTCCGTCACGTCGGCGGCGATGCCCATGACCATGCCGATCGGCTCGATGGCGCGGTAGTTGTACCACTTGTCCGCGATCTTCACGGAATAAGGCTCGAACCCCGCTTCCCGCCACAAGGCCCTCTCAGCCGGGTCGGACGGGCCGGAGCCGGTGATGCTTCCTCGGGTCGTCAGGTCCGACCACAAGGCCATGACGGACGATCCCATCGCCACTTTCGCCAGCGCGGTGTCGCGCGCCGCGCCGCCCTTCTTGACCTCGGCCCAAAACGACTTGGGCATGGCGACGGCGAACGGGGTGTGGGCGATTCCCGTCTTGCTGATGTTGGCCACCGTGGTGACGAAGGGCATCAGGAAGGTCGCCGGGATCGACACGGCCGGGTTCTCGCTGGCCTTCAGCTTCAGTACCTGCTCGCCGAGAACGCCGACGCGCTTGGTGAACGTGCCTTCCTGCGCCGAGGCCCGCGCGGCGATCCGCATTTCCTCGGTCGGGTTTTCGGTCAGCCGCGCCACCTCGGCCGCGTAGTCGTCGCCCGCCTTTCCGCCCTTGCGGGCCGCTCGCAGCGACAGCGCTGCGATCTCGCCGTTGTAATTTATGGTCTTGAAAAACTCGTCCCCGGCGTTCAGGGCGCGGCCCCACACCCGCCACAGTTCCCCGAAGGCGTCGGCGACGCGGGCCGGCGCTCCATGAAGGCCGAAGTTCTCCCCGGAAATCGCCCGGCGGTGCGGCAGGTCCACCTTGCCGACGCCGTACCCAGACGTGCCGTTCCAGAACGCCTTTCCGGAATTGACGAACGCCTGATTGAGAGAGAAGAACATGCCGTGAAGCATGGCCAGCGCCTCGCCCTTTTCCACCTCGGCGCCCGGAAGGCGGGCGGCGACGGCCCGCTCCGCCGTGCGCTGGAAGGCGTAGGCCGCGTTCGAGAAGATGTTGCGGCCCTGCGTGCGCACGCCGGAAACAAGGCCAAGCGTCCACGCCTCGCGTACCGCGTCGATGGTCCGGGCCGCTGCGCCTCGGGAAACCACGCCGTTCAACGCCTCGGCGCTGGCCGTTTCCAGCATCCGCACCTTCTTGGCCATCTCAAGGGCAACGTCGGGCCCGCCCATCTCCGACAAGAAGTCCTTGATGCCGGAAAGACGTTCGGCGTTGCCGGTATCGGACATGCGCCCGAGAATATTCAGCGTGCGGCCGGCCTCGGCCTTGGCCGCACTGAATTTCTCCAGCAGCGTCTGATGCACCGCCATCGCCTTGCGGAAGGCAAACAACTTGCCCTCGGTCGGCGCGGCTACGGCGGCCTTGGCTGTTTCCATCAGCATATTTGCGGACGCCGCGTAGAAGTCCTTGAGCGCCAGGATTTCGGCCCTGTTGAAGCGTCCGGCATCCATCGTCATCACGTCCTGGATGCCTATTTCCCTGGCCAGAGCGGCGGTTTCCGCCTGGGATATCACTCCACCCTTGCCGCGCGCGATCAGGTCAGAATTGGCCGCCGCCATTTCCTTGATCGCGGCGTCGATGTCCGCCTCGCCGTTGATGCGGGCGAAGTTGGGCATCAACTTTTCTACTTCGGCCGGAACGTCGGGTCCGCGCTTTCCGGCCTCTATGACGGATCCCGCCGTGTGCGCCGGATCGACCCCGGCCCCGGCTGTTCCCTCGTCCAGTTGCGATCGCACGGCGGCTTGCGGGTTGGGCGTCTTGATCGTGCGGACAAGCGGCTCGTTCGGATCGCCCAGGATCAGGATGTCCCGCGCCGCGTCGTCGCGTTCGGCGGCCAGGATATCGTCCTCGGACGGCGGCTTGATCTTCTCTTTCGCCGCGCGGCCGGCCTTGATCGCCTTCACGCCGCGCGCCAGCAGTTTGACGGCCTCTCCGGTCAACTTCGCGCCGGTCCCGGCGACGGCGCCCTCCAGGGCCTGCTTGAGCTTGCCCTCGAACATCCCGTCTTCCATGTCGGTCTTCAGGTACTCGGTGACGGGATTGTTCAGGGCCGGATAACTTTCTATCAGGTCCGACAGGCGGGCCTCGTGCTCGTCCCACACCACCATGTCAGCAGCAGCGGCCTGCAAGGTGTCCTGTCCGAACCGACCGGCCGCCGTTGCGCGGGCGCCTACCCCGGCCGCCTTCATGGCGGTGCCGACGCCCTTGAAGCCGATGGCGAAGCGCGCGATGCCGCGATAGAGAGGGGCCAGCGCCGAATGTCCCTCGGGAATCTCCGGCAGCGGCGAACCCTTCTCTCCCTCGCTGACCTTGGCGGACCATTCGGACGGCGCCACGTACTCAACCCCGCTGTCTCCGACGCGGATGGCGCCCAGCGAGGCGTGCTTGTCGAGGAACGAGGCGACGGGCTGGGTGATGTCCGCCACTTCCTGAACGACGTCCCGGAAGGCCCCTATCGTCTGTAGCGGAACGTCCCGGAGAAAGCCGACCGTTTCGCTCACCGCCGTGGCGGCAACCGATCCCGTCTTGGCGTCAAGAGGCACCACCTTCGGGATCGCCTTGCTCCTGTCCGCTTCCTTCGTCGCGGTTTCGGCCTGCGGCCGCGGCAATCTGGAAAACCAGTTGATCGCGTCGTCGGCGCGGGCCACCCGGCGGCTTTCCGCGTACAGCGTCGAGATGTCGTCGACTTCTGGCATTACTCCGCCCCCTTCATGCCGGAAAGGATTTCCTCGATGCGCCGCCTCTCTAGGACATACTCATGCAGCTTTGCGATTTCGGCCCTGGCTTCCTCAGGATAGTCTTCGGGTGCCGTGCCGGGCTCGATCTTGTATTGCTCATCGATCTTCGCGGCTGTTCCCGGAATGTCGAGGGTGGCCGCGCCGGGCTCGTAGACGCGGAACTGGTAGGACGGCATCGGCGTCACGGCCGGATCGAGCATCCGCTGGCGCAGCACCGGGACGACGCCGCGCTGGATTTCCTTGAGTTTGGCCAGCCCCTCGTCATACGTCGGGCGCCGGTTGTACGGCTTGCCGGTTTTCGGATCCGTCGCCTCGGGAAAGGTGTCCCACCACCGATCAAGCCGGCGCTTGCCCTCGGCGAATTGAGCCATGATCGGGTCGTACTGGCTGAAGGTCATTCCTTTGCCTGACAGCCCGTCCCAATAATCGGCAATCTGCCCATACACCTCGTCCGGCCCTGACTTCGCCAGCAGCGACTCGTTGCGCGACCGCAGGGAATTAAAGGTTTCGCGTGTGATCTTGCCTTCGATCAGGGCCTGTCGCGCCGACCGATAGATGTCCTGGCGGTCGCGCAGGCCGTCCTCCAGGCTCAGAACCACGTCGAGGTCGTCTTCCGCCGCGTCGGCGTCGTTGGCGACGCCCCACAATGCCTTGTAGTCGCTTAGGGAAAGGTCGTTCTTGTTGTCCTCCACCCATGCCGGAGTCAGTTCCCCGAGTTCCGCCATGCGATACCCGTCCTTGGCCTTGGCCTCGCGCACCGCACCGTCCGCTTCTTTGGCCACCGACTCGGCCCGGTTGATCGCCGACGTTTCCGCGCCTATGGCCGCCTTCATGTGTTCCATGACGCTCTTGCGCTGTTCCGGCAGCAGGAAGTCGGAAACCGGCGCCGTTTCCCACTCCACCGACTTGCCGTCATTGCCCACCTTCGGAACGGAAACGGTCAGGTCGCCGCGCGCCAGCTTGACCAGCATTTCCTCGCGCTCGGCAATCGACCCGGCGGCATTGAACTTTCCCTTTACCGCCGCCCCCAGGAAGTCGCCTCGGAACGCCATCAGGTCTTTGAAGGCCACCTCAGCCGGATAGGTCAGCGGATCGACCGCCGACAGCAGGTCAGCCGCCGTCGAGTTGAAGGCGTGCTGCATGTTGGTGGTATCGCCGGTCCGGGCATAGCGCTGGGTATCGGTCAGGCGCATCGCGAACAGTGATTGCCGGTCGGCTTCGCGCGCCTTCTGATGGACGGTTAGCCGCTTGCTCGTCGCCTCGCTCACCGAAGACGAAATCAGCGTCTGCATCAGCAGGTCAAACTGCGGCTGCATCTCGGGCGGCATGTTCGCCTTGGCGCCGGACGCGAACGACACCGCGCCCTTGATGATGGCCTGCGGGTCGGCCGGATTCTGCGCCGCCAGTTCCGTCGCCTTCTGGCGGGCCACCAGCTCCACCCGGCGAAGATACCCCTTCTTGATTTCCTCGTTGTACGCCTTCGTGGCCGCGTCCGCGCCTTCGCGCAGGGGTGCGCCCATCATCGGGTCGAGGCTCAGGACCGTCTGTGCGGCGTCCTTCTTGGCTTGGTCGACGGCCTTGTCCTGGATCTTCCCCTTGATCAGCTTGGCACCGCCGAACGCGAGTTTCGAGAAGGCGTCGAGCATGACGCCGCCCGAGAAGTTCACGTCGGGAACCTGGTCGTATCCGGTCCGCAGGTTGGTGATGCTCTTGTTCGCCATGGTCACCCCGCCAGATCGAGCAGGCCGGACGCCGCGCCGCCGACGCCGGACGCGATGGCGCCGGGAATGCGGCGGCGCGTGACCTCCGATTGCAGCCGATAGGCGCTGGACTGGATCGCCGTATTGTCCGAGATGGTCGCCAGTTGCCGTTCCGCGGTGGCCAGCAGCTTGTCGGTCAGCGCGTTGCGGGTGGTTGCGCCTTTCAGGTCGACGGACGAGAACCGAGCCGCATTACTGGCTTCCAGCGACGCCCATTCGTCGAGGAAGGCTTCGCGGGCGTCGTTCTCTTCCTTGAGGCCCTGCAATTCCGCCTGGCGGGCCTGGAATTTTTCGTAGCGCGATTGCTGGCGCAAGGACGAAGCCGTCGACAGGCCGCCCAGCAGCGCGCCGCCGACGCCCAGCCCGGTCAGCAGGGTCTTTCCCGCCGTCAGCCAGGAAAACGCCCCGCCTGATCCGAACAACCCGGCGGTCGGGGCAATCGTCGCCAGCGCGCCGGGAGTCGCCGCAACCAGCGCCGCTCCGGCGGACGAGGCCGCCGTCAGCCCGGCCGACGCCAGGGCGGTCGATCCGGTGGCGGTCAGCGCCGTTCCTCCGGCGGTTCCAAGCAGTGCGGGGATAGCCATTGTCATTACAGAGCAACCTCCTTGACGATGGCCTGGAGCGTGAACGGCACCGGGTCTTTCTGCGCAAACTCGCATTGTCCGCGATGGGTAACGCCGAGCAGGCCGCGCACCGTCCAGACATCCGTCACGGTCGGAGGCGGCTCGTCCAGCAGTCCGGCCCCGAACTTGCGGAACGTCGTTTCGACCCAGCGTCCGCCGTTCGCGCGGAACCAGAACGCCTGCGTGCGATAGATCGGCGCGTGCGCCTCGATGATCCGCTTGAGCCGGCCGACATACGTCCCGTCCGGCAGGTTCGGCTCAACCGGCATGTCGCGCACCCACACGCCGAATCCCTGGCCGACCGCCGTTTCCGACCCGAAAACGGTCTTGCGGGCCATGCGCTCGGTCAGCCCGCCCGCAACCAGCCGATCGACCTCAAGCTCCTGCACGTCGGGGAAGTCCAGGCCGATCTCCACTGACGTCGCGGCGTCGCGGGAAATCGTCACCGAGCCGGACGCCACCGTTTCGCTGTCGAGAATCGCCCCGTCCGCCCGCACCCGAACCGTCGCGCCGTCCAGAATGTCCATGCCGCCGAACGTGTCGGTGGGCAGGCCGGACGTAAACCGAAACGAGCAGTCGGAATAGTGGCTGTCGTCCCACATCTCCAGCAGGCGCACGGTCTGCTCGTTGATAACGCGCTCCACCACAAACGTCACGTCGGGTCCGTCCGAGCCGACCGCCAGGAACGAGCCGTCCGTGTGGTGCAGGAACCACTCGGTGACTTCCTGCTTGCGCAGGGTGGCCAGCACCGCCAGCGAGCCGTCGCCGTTGACGACCAGGACCAGCGAACTGTCGTCCGTTGACGTGCCCTTGCGGATGGCGAAATCCACCGGGCCGCTGAGAAGGTGTGAGGACAGCAGCGAGATGTTGTCGGCGACATAGGCGATCTCGACGTCGTTATAGATCAGTTCGCGGGCCGCCTTGCCGCCGTCCTGAATGAAGATGGTGGCGCCCTCGACGCCCCCCGCCCGCAGGCCCGGCCCCTCGGACCCGACTTCGGTCCCGGCGTTCCAGATAACGTTTTCCGGAGTCATCACGGCGTCGTTCGGCAGGGCGTAGTACTCACGGTCCGCCGTCAGCGCCTGCAAGTGGCGGCCGGAGCGAAGGTTGTAGATCGACGACACGCCGTCCGCCTCCAGCGTGTAGTTGATCGCCTCGTCGGCAGCGCCGGTCCCGACGTCGAAATTGAAGAAGTCGCCGGACTTCGAGCTTGCCACCGTGGCCGGGCGTTCCGCGGACCCGCCGAGCCACAGGCGGCCCTGGTAGAACGTGCCGCAGCGGGGCCAGCCGCGCGTCGCCGACCACTGGTCCTCATCGCCGGCCCCGAAGTCGTATTGCGGGATGTTCGACAGCGCCAGCGGCTCGTCGTTCCATTCGTCGTGCGCGCCCTGCCGCTGGATCTTCCGCATCTGGATGTCTTCGTGGAAGGTCAGCAGGGTGTCGAGCGATTGCGTCCAGTTGATGAAGTAAAGTTCATCCGACAGGTAGGGCGAATAGATGTCCGCTTGGCGCACGCCGTCCTTGTAGACGGCGATGTTGTAATCCGTCGCCACCAGGACGTACCGCTGCACGTCGCTGAACTTGAAGGGAATGACCCGGCCGTTCGACAGCGTCCCGGCCGACGACCACAGCCAGAACTCGCCGATTTCGGCCTTGGTGGTCGACAGGTCCGCGCCGCCGACCTTGGCCACCCGCCAGTAGCGCGCCGACACGCCGGCAATACCCGTTCCCGCCCGCCGTCGCCGGTTGATGGCCGTGGTGGACACCGCGTCGAAAGCGGGCCCGCAGTCCGTCCACGTCGCGTCGTCGGCCGAATACTGGATGCGGAACTCGTCGGTTTCGTCGATGCCGGTCGCCGCCGAGGCCAGCGCCAGACCGCGCGCGTCAGCGAACAGCACCGTCTTGGCCGAGCCCAGGTCGTAATGCACCAGCACGTACGGATCGACGGTGCCGATGTTGGTGGTGCTGGTGACCTTCGTCGAAACGTTCTCGTCCTTGGCGTTGCCCGCCGTTCCGCCGTTGGGCGCGGTGGCCGTGATCGACGCCGCGGCGATCTGCGCCAGTTCGGGGCAAATCTGGTCGAGATACTTGAGGCCGGGCCGGCGGCCAATCGGCCCCTGCGGCACGCCCAGCACGTTGCGGGCCTTGTCCAGCCCGTTATAGTAGTGCTTGACGTCGGTGCGCGCCGCCAGCAGCGGGTCGATCTCGCCCGACGTGAAGTTGGTCTGGATGGTGCGGACCTTGCGCCCCATCTCAGCCACCCCACCGGGCGTTGATCAGCGAAAAGTCCTCGATGCGCTGCGACGGGCTGGCCTTGGCGTCGAGGTTGACGGCCGTGCGGAAATACCCGCCCTTGCCGCCCTCGTCTGCGCCGCCGAACGCCATCCTCATCCACATATCCGCCTCGCTCGTCGAGTCCTTGAGAGACGGCGCGAGGTGGGCGGCCAGCGCGTAGATGACCAGCGAGGTGAAGTACGGCGGCCAGTCCTCTTCGGCCACCCGGATCTTGTAGTCGATATAGACCTCGGCGGCGTTGGTCAGCAGCGTCTCGCCGAAGATCTCATAATCCTTGAACGGCACCGCGCCGACCGCGTCGGTATTGAAGGCGGCAAACAGGTTGCCGTCCCGGTTCGACGGCAGCTGATAGGCATACGTCCACTCGTTGGCCGGGGTTTCGTTGAGCCGCGACAACCGCGCCTTGGTCATCGCGAACCGCCAGTCGTTGTCGCCCAGCAGCCGCTCGACGACGTTCTCGTACATCAGCTCGCAGGCGGCGGCGGCGTCGGTGCCCTCGTCGAACGAGGCAATCGCCGGAATGCCGATCAGGGCCAATGCCTTCGAGCACACTTCAACGCTGCTGCTGGCCATCGAGCAACCTCTTGGTAAAACCGCTCATGGAAACGACCCCTTTCAGCATGCCGAGATCGCGGGCCTCGGCCCATCGTGCGTGCCAGCTTTCGATGGTCGCGTTCTTGCCGCTGTCGGGGTAGAACTCGGACCCCACCCGCACCGGATAGCCGTCTGCGTAGCCGATCTTTTCCATCGGGCAGCCACACAGGATCACCGGATCGAAGCCGATGGCCCTCATGACCAGGGCGGCGCACAGAGAGGACGAGCCGCCGCGCCACTTCGCCCCGCCTTTCCAGCGATAGTCGACGTATTCCGGGCGCATCAGGGACGCATAGTCGGCGTTCTGGTCGACGCCGTGGGTTTCGGCCCGCCTGCCGGTGCGCAGATGGTGCCGCCAGCCGAACGACCCGAGCATTTCGGTGTGGGCCGACACGATGTAGTCGACCTCGATCAATTCCGAGATGAAGTTGATTCCGCAGACCGGATGGACGCCGTAGCAACGATGCGCCTCGACCAGATCCTCGAGCGCGTTGGACCCGCCGCCGACGACGATGACCGGCCCCTGGCGCGTCTGCGGATAGGTCGGATCCGGCGTCATCGTTACCCCTCTTGCGAAAAGGGGAGGGAGGCCGAAACCACCCTCCCCCACTCGGGCTGCGACAGGGCTGGCTGTCCGAGACTAGTCGCCGTCGGTGGTGGTCACGGCGGTCTGGTTGGCCACATCGACCACGCCGGACGCCACGCTGTTGACCAGGAACCAGCCGGCATCGACGACGGCCTCGTTCGCGGCGCCTCGGTTGGTCACGGTGACCACATAGATCAGGTCGCCGGCGGAGAGGATGTCGGCCAGGTCGTTGAAGAAACCGGCGGCATCGACGTTGGCCTGGGTGATCTGCGTCTTGAACGACCACAGGGCGGGGGCGCCGCGCTTGGTGCCCTGACCCCGGCCGGACTGCCCGCCGATGGGCTGGAAGTAGAAAAGATCGGTTGCCTTGGCGAATGCCATGGGTCAGCCCTCCATTACTCGGTGCAGGAGATTTCGACGATGCCCTCGGCGTCGATGGCAACGGAGCCGCCCGAGAACAGGCCGTTGGCAAGCCAACTTGTCTTCTCCGGGATGTAGTTGACTTCGGTGCGGAAGTTGACGCCGACCGCAAGGCCGATCGCGCCCATCGCCCCGCCGTGGTAGGCGTAGCAGGTGCGCACGCCCGTCGACAGCGGCAGGCCGCCCTCGTCCCGGTCTTCAAACTGAACGATCTTGAAGCCGAGCCAGGTGTCGATCTCGCCGTTGACCAGGGCGCGAATGGTGTTGTAGTCGGCCGACGTGGCGGTGGTATCGCCCAGCAGGCCGTAGATGTTGTTGGCGTGCGCCACGAAGTAGCGGTCGGTCATCGGCACGCCCTTGGCGTCGATGGCCTTTTTGGCGGCGCGGAACTTCGTGGTGTTGAGGTTCGAGCCTGTGCCGCCGATGTCGGTCGATACGGTCAACGAGGTGCTGGCGGCGTCGATGGCATCGAGGATCAGCTGGTCCTCGCGGCGGCCGATGGCGGCCGAAATCACCATCGCCAACTGGTTCTGTTCCTGGAAGTTCACCTTCTGCTGGTCGAACAGGTCGGTATACTCCGGGGCGTTCCAGTCGGTCAGGGTGGCGGTGGCCGTGCTGTAGCCGATGTTCATCGGCACGACGTCGGTCTGCGGGATGCGCGGGGTGGCGACGCCCTTGCCGATCTTCGTGAAGCGGTGGGTGTTGCCGACGACGCCGGTCTTGACGCGAACCGTGGGGCGCAACCGTCCGGCGCCCTGGTACGCCTGCTTGACCATGTCGTCGAAGCTGGAAATCTGTGCGGTGGTGAGCGACTTGGACATGTGACTATCGTCCTCCGCTAGGTCCGATTAACGAACTTCGCAGGACGATAGGCCCAAAATAGGCGGGGTCGCCTGCCTAGAACCGAAAACCCGGTTCCTCCGGTGGCGGATCTCACCGCCATAACGGGTCCGTCCGAAGACGGATAGGCCGTAAGCACGATCAGGCTTTCACAACGACTGCCATAAGTCAAGAAAAAACCCCCGCCATTTTGTAGCGGGGGCCAAGTTTTCCCATCGAGCAAGTATTTATTCAGGCAGCGACGGCCGACGACCCCGCCGGATCGTTGCCGTACAGCGCCTCGTACTTCTGCATCAGCCGCTCGTACTCGCGCTGCGCGGTCGGATCGCCATTGGCCGCCTTCGCCATGACCTTCGCCATCTCGCCGCGCAATTCGTCGGCGCTGACCGTGCCCATCTTCGTCTCGGCGGTCTGCACCGGCATCGGCTTCTCGCCGTAGTACTCGCGAAGCTTGTTGATCATCAGCAGGCCCTCGGCGGTGCCGGCCGCGACCTTGAACTCGAACAGATCGGCGTCGGTGAACACGCCCAGATCGACCATGTGCTTAGCGAACTGCATGGTGCCGTTCACCATGTCCTGGCCGTGCTTGCCGAGCTTCGCCAGTTCGGCCTTCGGGTCGACCGGATCGGGCAGCATCTCGGCCATCGCCTTGACGTACCAGTTCGTCATGTTGTTCACGACGTCCTGGGGAAGCTTCTGGTCGTGGGCGAAGACAAGGAAGTCCTTCAACAGAGGATCGTCGATCTTGCCGTCCTCGCCGTGCTTGATCACCCGCTTGACCACGTTCGGGTCGATGTCCTCGCCGAACTCGATCTTGTAGCCGTCCGGCTTCTCGGGAACCTTGTCGGCGCCCTTGCTGATTTTTGCCCGCAGGTCGGCCTGGGACTTGGCCAGCGCGTCAACCTTGACCTCGCCGGTCTTAGCGTCCCAGAAATTCGGCGGCAGCCAGTCGGGACGGGTCTTATAGACCAGCTTGGCAGGGCCGTCGTCCTGGCCCTCTCCCTGGCCGTCGTCCTGGCCGCCCTGGTCCTGACCCTGCCCATCGTCCGCGGCGAGGTCCAGCAGGCCCGACTGCCCGCCTTCCGCCTGCCCCCCGCCTTCACCCCCGCCGGCCCCTTCGTCGTCCGGCGCGCGCAACAGCCCTGTCCATCGCAGCTTCATGTCAGCCCCTCGCTTCCAGCCTTGCCATCTGCTCGTTCATGCCCGCGCGGTGCTCGCGGATGAACGCCAGAGCGGCCATGTATTCGGGCATCACCCGGTCGGCCTCGCTCAACGCATCCTCGAACGCCACCAGCGCCGCGTCGGCCTTGCGGTGCGCCGCCAGCCTGCGCGACACCGTCACCGGCTCGACGACCGACGCAGCCTTCTCGACCTTCACCGGCCGCCTCATCGCGGTCGGCGCCTTGCTCTTCCTCGGTGCCTTGCTCATCGCTTGCCCTTTCTGCCGTCGCGCGCCGCCGTCATTCGGCGGTGCAGATCCATGATCAATCGGTTCTGGCCGTCCCGCGCAAAGCCGTAGGCCGTCCCCAGGTCATAGCCGTAGTCGGCCATGAACGTCGGCTGCAGGATGGTGCCCTGCCACAGCCACTCCCACACCCGCTTGCCGGCCGCCGTCGAGAACGTCGACAGGATGTCCCGGTTCAACTCATCGGCGGCGTCGGCCACTTCCTTGCGCTGCTCGGCCCCGGCTTCCTCGTCGGCGCTCGGCTTTTCCCACAGCCAGTCGAACAGGGCGTCGGGCTTGGGCGAAGGAAGCGGCGATTCCGCCATCTCAGAACCCCACCGCCATGGTGACGGTGACCTGCGCGCCGACGCCGGTCGCCAGGTTGCCGGTCACCGCCGACAGGTTGGCCCGCACGTAGGGCCAGAAGTCGGAATTGGCCTTGAACTCGACGTCGGAATCGCCGGACCCGGTGTCGAGCGCGATGGTTTCCAGCGTCAGGTAGGTCGCGCCGTCGTGGCTGACCTCAATCAGCACCGTGGCCGTCGCCGCGCCGACGCTGGCGATGCTGGCCACAAAGGTCTTTTTCGTCTGCACGCCCGGATTGGCCGGCACGCAAAAGACGGCGTCGCCCGCCCCCGTTTCCTCTTCCGCGTCCAGCAGGGTGAATACCTGCGGAAACTCGATCCTGTCGGCCATCGTACCCCCTTATGCCGCCTGCTGCGGCTGCTGCTGTTGCATCGCGCGCTGGAGCATCGCCGTGATCATCTGTTCCACGTCGGCCCGCTCGCCTTCCTCGCGGATCAGTTCTTCGTCGACCCCGAGTTGCCGCCCGATCCACACCCCGGCCTCTTCGATCTTGGCGGTGTACATCGCCAGTTCCGGCCCGCCGATCGACGCCATCATCTGGAACCACTGGATCACCGTCTGCACCCGCTCGAGGTTCTGCTGCTGGGCAAGCGGCGAGGTCACCACGACCTTGACCGTGTTGCCGTCGATGCGGAACGGGTACGAGATGATGCCCTTGCGGCTCAGGATCTGCAGGCCGCGCAGCACCAGCGGCGTGACCAGTTCCTTCTGAATCCGTCCGAACGCCGCGCCGATGTCCACCGACAGTTCGCGCATCCGCTCGACAATCTCGGTGGCCGACCGCACCGGGCCGAGTTGATCGGGCAGGCCCTTGTTGTAGAGCATCCGGCGGATGTTCTCGCGCATGTCCTGCAGCACGAGCTGCGCCACGTCGAAGTTGCCGGGCCGCTCCAGGGGTTGCAGGGATGGGCCGCGGGCGCCGGCGTTCGCCGCCACCGGGATGATGGCGCCGGGGATGATGCGCGCCGTGTTCGGGTTGAGCACGCCGTCGTCAACGCCGGTATAGACGCCGCTCACCGCCAGCGAGGCGTTCTTAAGGATCAACTCGACCACCTTGTTCGTCGTGCGGATGTCCGGCAGGCCGAACATGATGGGGCCGCGCCCGTAGCTTTCGTTCGCCGCCTTGGTCCATCGGCTGTAGATCCACGGCCCCATGTCCTCGTAGACGCGGGGCTTGTCGAACAGCCGATGCTCGCCCTTCTCGACGACGACCTCGCAATACCACCGCATGGCCTTCCAGTCGGCCCAGCAGTATTCGATGCACAGTTCCTCGCGGTCCGGCTCCTTCCTGGCGTCGGCGGCCAGGGCCTCGGGCAGCTTGGCGTCAGGCCATTCCTGCTCGATGTTGCCCAGCGCCACCCGATGTTCGCGGAAGAAGCCGCCGATGGACCCGCGCGGCCCCGGCTCGACCGCCACCAGCGGCGTCGGCACGGCGTCGAAAACGAACGGATCCCAATCGCTGCCCTCCTGGAACAGCATCAGCCCGGTGCCCACCCCTAGCTCCAGGATGAACTCGTTGATGGCCGTGCTGAAATTCGAGTGGTGGATGGCCGAGTGAAACTTCTTGGTGGCGTCCTGCAGGATTTTCGCGGCTTGATCCCTCGCCCCCGGCTGGATGCTCGGACCTGGCTCAAGCTTGACGAAGTCCTGGAACGGCGGGAACAGCGTCGACTGGATGCGGTTGGCGAAGTGCGACGCCTCGTTCATGCCGGTCGAATCGTAGACGTCGAAGCCCTTCTGCTGGCCCGGCGTCGGATTGTCGATGATGTCGCGGGCCGGCATGGTCAGGCGGTAGGCGTCGCGCCAAGCCGACCGCCAGTTCTCCCGGCGGCCCTTCGCCTTGCCGAAGCGGCGCAGGATTTCCTTGACCGGCAGGCGGTCCGCCATGTCAGCCGCCCAACGTCGATGACTTGCCGCCGCCGGTCACCCCGGCCTCGGTGCCGTACAGCAGCAGGCCGCGCCCCGATGCCCTGGCGCGGGCCGCCCGCTTGCGGGCCTCTTCCTGCTTTTTGAGGTCGGCGTCGCGCTCGGCTTCGCGGGCCATAGCGCGATCCTGGGCCGACGTGTCGACGCTTCCGCCGCCGCCGAACGGGTTCATGTTACCCATCTTCATACCTCCTTGGCTCGGTTCCGCCGGATCAGGTCGTCCCACAATCCGCGCGGCGTTAACGCCAGCCTGTCGAGCCCGAGAAGGTACGAAACCATGGACGCGCAGGTCACGCCGACCATACGAGCCATGGTGCTAGGACCCGAACTATACCCCAAAATGCTGCGCTCGACAACAAGCACGCGCCACCCGGCCTCCTTGTAGTGGTCGATCAGCCGCCACGGCGAGACGAACGCAACTTCGGTGGCGACCCGCGAGCGAACCGGATCAACCATCAGCACGATGTGGTCGTGCGCCTGCCGGAAGGCGAAACAGTGCCGGAAGCCGGGCCGCGTGAAGCCCAGCCGGTCGTACCAGCGGCGCGGCGACGTGCCGTTGCCGAACGCCACCCACCACCGCTCGGTCTTCGCCTCGTTGATGGTGGTGCCCAGGTCCATGCGCGCTCACCCGAACACGTCGAAGTCGACGGCGGCGCGCGGCTGACCCTGCCATGCCTTGGGCTGATGCTGCGTCTGGCCGCGCGTCAATTGCCGGTGCTCCCCGAAGGTCAGGCACATGTAGCCGGCCGCCTCGCAGGGATGCGAATACTCGTTCTTCTCGGGCTTTTCGTGGTGCCGCTCGGCGCCCGACACCTGCACCCGGCGCCGGAACCACTTCCCGGCCAAGCCGGCCCGTATCTTGTGGCACGACGTATCGACCATGAAGCCCGGCACCATCTGGCCGTCGGGCATGCGAGCCGAGCGCGTCATCGGCAGCGCCAGGGCCTCGCGCCGGACGACCGGATCGTTTGTCGGCGCCAGGGTCACGTCGAAGCCGCGCGATCGCAGATGCTCCTCAACCGCCGTTTCGTATACCTGATCGCGCTGTGCGGCCGCCGGGTCGAGCGCGAACTTAGGCATGGCCTGCGCTCCGAACTTGATGTCGAGCAGCGCGGACAGTTCCCGCGAGAAGCGGTCGATGCCCATATCGAACACACTCAACTCGGCCAGCGTCCGCCAGTCGCCGTATGACCCGCGTTGACCGATCGCGGCTGCCGGCATCAGTGTCCCGCCGCCGCAGTCGATGCCACCGAGCAGGGGAAGCGCCGGCTGGTAGACCAGCGACCGCGCCATGGTGCGGTCGTCGTACTCCGGCACCCACGGCTTGCCATCGGCGAGATAGATGTACTTGGCCTGCATGAAGCGATTGACCCATTCCAGCAGCTTGTTCGCGATCTGCTGGTGGTAGTAGCCGGGCCGCAGAAACTTCAGGTTCTCGGCCGCCTGGTTGACGCACCACCACCGGCCGGCCGCCTGGATCACCTGGCTTGCGGGAACGCCGATCGGCTCGAATCCAGCCTCGCACACCTCGAACCCGCCTCCAGCCTGCCGCACCTCCAGCACCGCCGGCGGCTGCCGATAGAAGCGCCACCGCAGATCCAGCTTGCGGCCGGCCAGCCCTGGAATCTCCAGGTGCGAGAGGTCGATGAGCCCTTCGCCCCTCTCGGCCGCGGCATACCACCAGTGGTCATCGTCGCAGGCATTTGTGTCCATAATGATTCCGCACCACGTCGCACCGCCCACCTCCTCGCGCGGAAAGCGGCCGACACGGCCGGTCAGCATGTCCAGGATCTCGCGCGGCAGTTCGACGGCCTCGTTGATCCACGCCCCGGTCAGGTCGAGCGACTTCAGGTGCCGCACGTCGGCCGGCCGGTCTAGCGCCACGAAGATCGCCTCCATGTCGAATCCTGGGCTGCCACGATACAGGCCATTATCGCGATCAAGCCATGCGAAGCCGTTGGGCTTGACGCGGATATGATGATTGATCGGGTGCGACTGTACGACCGGCCCGCAGTGCTCGGGCCGCATGATCTCTTCCCAGGTCTTGATCGTCGTCGAGCGCAGTTCTGGGTAGGTGTTGCGGATAATCGCCCACCGCGTGCGACGCCACCCCTCGCCGTCCGGCTCCTGGAGCATCGACAGTCGCAGGATCTTCGCCACGCACCCGACTGACTTGCCGGACCCCAGCGGCCCCAGGATGCCCGTCACGAAAGCGTCATCAAACACGAAGTCGTTGACGGTCGGCGCCTGGGTCAGGTCTATGACTGGGCGGAATGGCGCTGTCAAGTCAGGCGTCCCCCGTCGCCCGCAGGTCCGCCAGCGCGCACAGCGGGCAGATATCGCGCCTGGCGGTGATTAACCACCCCTCGGCGCGCGCCTGCTCCGCCACATTGCGCTGCGTCGGGCCGGTGAACCTGGCCGTGCGCTCGACGTCGGCCGGGTGCATCGGGTGGTCGCAGGCGATATCGAGCACCTGCATCAGCCCCGTCGCCTGGGGCTCGCGCTCGGCGTGCTGGTCGCGCCACGCCCGGACGACACGCGCCTTCTCGTTGCGCCCCAGGTCATCCCACGGCAGGCCGCGCAGGATGCCGCTCGGCAGGTCGGGATGCGTGTCCTTGGCTACGATCATCGGGCCGCCGCCGATGGTGACCTTACGATCCTCGACCGTGTTGAGCCGGCCCGGCACCATGTGGCGGCCGATGGCGTCCCACCAGAGGGCGGCCCGACGCACCGCCTCATCCGCCGTCATGCCGGAAGACAGCGCCCCCGGCATCACAGCCACCGCAGAAGCTCGATGAGCGCCACCGTCGCCGTCGCCGTCGACACGGTCAGCAGGATCAACCGGACCTCACTCATGCCCATACCCTCCATGCAGCGTATATCGCCACCACGCCCAGCCACAACGCCACGTAGGGGTGACGCGACACCGCCGCGGTCATGCCCAGCGACACCGCCGCCACGCCGACAAGCGCCCAGGCCATGACGCCGACCGGCCACATCGTGCCGATGACGACC
>ERZ764778.735-NODE-735-length-36972-cov-5.319744_pt1 | contig 36972 bp, 31 predicted proteins | sample MGYA00374951_ERZ764778 | MGnify/ENA primary metagenome ERZ764778 (study PRJEB28918, sample SAMN05720193) | bioreactor metagenome | isolation source: Anaerobic biogas reactor | place: USA:Washington, USA | collected 2015-08-08 ...
TCTTTGTTATTGTCCGGCTCCTGATAACTTTCGATTAAGCCCTTACTTAGTAACCTTTTGCTGATTTTACTTATACCTGCCCGCGTCAGGCCCATCTGTTCTGAAATTTTTGTTACATTCGGATGGTCAGTCATACCAATACAGTCAATACAGTGTACTTCCGTAAGGCTGATCTCATCCAGCAGACCATCTTGTTTATGCTGAAATACGTCTGAGTACTCCTGTATTTTTATAAAAATGTCTAAGATTCTCAGCGCTTGATTCATACGTTCTCTCCTCTTTTTGTTAACGCGTTAACAAAATTAATTTATCACGTTTTTGTTAACGCGTCAACAAAAACATTTTGCGCAAAAACCAGATGGCGTGCGGTCTTTTCCGCTTGGCGGCGCAAGTCAGCCAAAATAGCGCCTCTTTATCGAAGCACCATCGGATCGCCAGTCTTATCGTTCTTGCTGATTCTTCCTCGGTCGTTCTTTCTCCTTAGTTATCTTGACTACCAATGCGTCAACTTTATGGTTCTGGGCCATAAATGCCTCGTCCTGTGTGAGAAGGATACCTCTTTTCAAGGCATCCTCCCCTAATTTGAGCAATTTTTCTTGCTCCTTCTTCATTTCTTCACAGAGAGACACCTTCTTCATTGCTATTATCAAATCCCTTAGCTTAATTTTAGCTGAATAAAATTAGGGTGTTATTCTTCTACCCATAATGCAGCTTTACTTGCCTTGGTCATTTAAGATATCAGAGTTTTTGCTTCACTCTTATCTTACTGCGATATTCGCATTAAAACTAGTACAACCTCACCTAAAATTGATAGATAGAATAATGAGGTGCGAAGATATGAAACCACGAAAGAACCCGCCCGGTAACAAAAACATAATCGGAACCAAGGTTGTTGCACTTCGAAAGGTAAAGAATATGAAGCAGAAGGATTTGCTGGCGAAACTACAAACTGTGGGCTTAGATATTAGCGCGACAAGCCTTTCCCGCCTTGAAGGACAATACCGGCTTGTTCAGGATTATGAAATCGTTGCTATTGCGAAAGCATTTGATATTTCTGTCGAAGAATTGTTAGGGAAAAAGCGATAAATCATCGCCATAATACGCCTGCACATCGTTCGTTGGCATACAAGGAAAAACATGATTGTGCTCCAAACTCGCATTATTATAGCGGACATAGCCCGCCAGCATTTGGCGGGTGCGGTCGGAAACAATCACCTTATACTGAGATTTCTTTTCTATGCTCCACCTCGGCAATAAGCTGTCCAGATAGCTGTCCAGTTTATCCGGCGTTGTTCCGGCGCGCCCGACCATACGGTCTTCCTCGACGGCCAGCAGTTCTTCCCGCAGCTTCAGCATTTTTTCACGGCAGGTAAACGCCTCTATATCCATCACCACAAGATCGCCCTCGCCGTTTTTGGTAAGATACACCGGCTCACCTGTAGACCTGCACAAATCCGCTATCTCATTATAGTTCTGCCGGATGCTTGCGGACGGTTTAATCTGCATGGCATCAACTCCTCGTAGCAAAATTCTAACTATATTATAGTTCTATCATGCTATGCGTTCAACTGCTTGGGATGCCTTGTGTATTTGTTAATCTAAAAATACATCATTACATTCCCAATGCTTCCAATGAAACTGAGGGACTCGAAATCGAGTGTCCTCCGGACATGTGGGTTCACTCTTCGGGTACAGGCGAGTCCCACATTCGGCACCAAATCTAAACCTCGTTATTGATACAATGACGAGAAGCCGAAAAAGCCCAGTAATACTGGGCTTTTTCGCATTTCAGAGGCAAAACTGCGCCGTCTTGAGAGACACTTTTTACGCCTTTTTTTGCACCCTCTCAATTATAACGTAAAATTTTTTGACATATGCTCAAAATATTTAGTATTGGAGTATAAAACCCGTTCATATCCAGCAAACTATTATCGAGGTGATGAGAAATGCAATTAACACAAAAAGAAACATCGTTCCTGAAAGATTTGAAGGAGCAAGAGCAGATCTGTGTGGAAAAGTATAATAAGTATGCGTCCGAAGCTCACGATGGCCAGCTTAAGGATTTATTCGCACGGATTGGACAGGTTGAACAGCAACATTTGGATACAATTAATCAAATCATGGGCGGAACCGTTCCAGCAATGCAGGCGGGAGGGAATAAACAGGTGCAGTTGAATTTTACTCCAACTTATAACGCCGCGTCCTCAGACCCCAACAAGCAAAGAGACAGTTATCTTTGCACTGATTTATTATCAACCGAAAAACATGTGTCGTCTGTTTATAATACTGCCGTCTTTGAGTTTAAGGATACGAATATAAGGGATGTTCTTAACCACATACAAAAAGAAGAACAACAACACGGTGAGCAGATCTACAACTATATGGCACAAAACGGAATGTATAACTGAAATTTAGTGCCAGTTCAATAGCGGATTAAACCGATGAGGCTGTTCCAAATCCAAAAATGGATAGGGTCAGCCTTTCTTTAATCTGTTCTTCTAGCTAGGCTTAATTGGCTAAAATTATAAAATTGAAAAAGAACAGAGCTGTTACACTCTGGCCCCTGCAACCTTTCTCATGTTATGGGCGATACATAAGATCCCCCATTCTGCCTTAACCTTTTCCAGGCCACGAATTTGGAATCGCCGGAACTCTCGATTCCACTTAGGTTGCCCAAATACAGGCTCTACTTCAACTTTGCGCCGCCTATAGTTTTCTCGACCGGTATCCTCGCCGAACTGAGCGGAATGCCTTCAACTATACTGCGCATCTGGTAGTACGGCATACTAAAGATTAGATCCGAGTCCTTAAATCCCTTTACCAGGTGTTGGCTTGAGTTATATACTCCGGCCAAATCATTGAACCTTCCTCCCTTAAATTTTATTCGGCCGAGATTAAAATCAAGCTGCATTAATACAACTAAACCCGAAAACCATTAAATCCGCGCTGCGATCCCCAACCATGTTTCTTTGGTCAAAAAGCTTTCTTCGACTTGCTCCTCCAACTCCAAAAACCGTTTATAGGGGATGCTGAACGAAAGAATGTCTTTCTCTATATACTTTCGGGCAGAAGGGTCAGTTAATCCTATAACACACTTTTGACTTTCTGCCTCCGCTTGTTCAAGTGCATATAAAACAGATTGCTGACAACCGGCTGCAAAATCGATCTTAACATTGTCCTGGGAAGGTCTATCGTAATTAGCGAACCACATCAGAGCGGAAAGTTGATCTGCATTGGCAAGAAATATGATAATTTCCGGTATTTCATCTTCAGCTAATTCCGACATTGGTTTAAAAATAAGATAAGTCTTTGTGGAGACCGCTGGTAAACCAGTTACGAATTGTGCAGCTAATTCGGGGTTCTTCTTATAGAACTCTCCTTCCCTGCCTCCTACACCTCCAGTGGATAAAAAATACTCAATAAAACCCAGTTCAAAACGTTTAAAACCCAATCCAACTTTACCGCCGGGACAAGTGGTTGTCTTTTCGTCAAATACTGCAATATGGCCTTTGGCGGCAGCATTTAACATTGAAACAACGCAACCCCGTTTTCCTTCTTTAAATTGCATAGCTCCTTCCGGTTTAGTCTCTGAACGGAAAACGGCAACCGGTTGGTTTTTCATTTTTATGGAATTCGCAATCTTGCTTTTCATACTTACCCACACTCCATATCATATTTATGCTTTAACACGTCATGTCCTTGCACCCTAATCATAGGCGTACGGGGAGAAAGAATGGTTATTAACGCTTCTTTCACTCACCTGGTGCTCCGGTACCTGCCGTCCCGTTCCTCGATCCATCCTAAGTTGAGCAATCGTTTCAGGTGAGTGTGAACATGCACCCGTTCGAAGAAGGCCTGGACCAACTGGGCGGGCTGGTATCCGTACAGGAATTTCTGGGCGGTTATCTCTTCCGGGGTACGGGACTTTTCCAGGTAGCTTAACAACTTCTCTTCCCGCTCGAAGATAATCGCCAGATACCTGTCGAATTGTTCATCGATGTTCTTTTCGATTAAAGACCGGTGTGACGACACCACCACCTGAGGCTTCAAGGCTTTTAAACGACTGATGGAGGAAATAAAATCATCCACATCACTGGTTATGTTGCCATACCAGGGACCGGTTTTGGTAAGGGCCACATCGGCCGCAAACAGTACTCGTTCCTTCTCCAGCCAGAAAGAGTAATGTCCCTGGGTATGACCGGGGGTATGCACAGCTTGGATGGTGGTATGCCCTACCTTCCATTTATGGCCATCGGTAAACACCTGATCCGCCTGATACTCCCGCCACTCAAAGGCCTCGAAAATCCAGTCCTGAACTGTCTGCCCGCCCAAAATCTGAAAACCGTACCAATCGATATAAGTTTGGCGGGAACTGATTCCTTCCTGGTCTTCCTGGGGTACAAACAATTCAGCCTCCGGAAAAATCCAGTTAAACATGACGTGGTCCTCATGGAAATGCGAATTTATCAGATAATCCACCGGAAAATCCTTTAGGGCCTCCGCATTCTCCCGGCCAAAGCCGGTATCGATAAGCAGAGTCAAATCATCTTCCACCAGCAGGGAATTGGCCACCAGCAGTCCAGTCTCGCTGGAGGCCTTGACCATCTTGATTCGATCAGTGATGGGGATAAGCATGTCAAATCTCCTTTGGCTATATTGTTTACCGGCAACTAATCAATCCTTCTACTCTTGGACGGCTGAGTCCTTCCATATTGTTTTCAGGTTGGCGGATAATAAAAATGGAGGTTCCCGGTAGGCATAGAACACCGGAAACCTCCTGAAATTACCAATTTACGCCTGTAAAACAGGCTGACTGGTTACTGATCCTCATCGTCGATTATACCGCAGATCTTCCGGGCAAATCCCTTGCGCTGCTCCAGTTTAGCATCCCTTAGCAACATCACCCGCTGAGCTTGGGGGGAGCCCGCACCATGCATGGACTCTACCATAGCGGTCCCTCCGGTCATATTCTCAATAAGTCGCGCCATGCGAATGCGGTGTTCGGTCGGAAACGTTGCCACCCCTTTAAAATATTTATCGACCACCGGCCCAATGACAGGGTGGGCCAGATCCTTCTCCGAAGGCAAGGTGCCGATAAACCCTCCGGCGAGATCATGGGCCAGCCGCCCTATTTCATAAATGAAGCGAGTAATATTTTGTTTGGTTACATTGGCATAGGTAGTATGGGGATAATAGTTTCCGGCCGGAAGTTGGCTGCCTTCATAAGAGCATGCCAGTGAACCGGTATGCAAAGTCTCAGCAAGGTGGATCATCTCAACCAGCTTATCCTTTATATGACTGGCCCGGGCGGCACCATTATACTCTGCCATGGAAGCGCAGGCACCGATGAGTACATCAGTAACCCCGCATTTGCAGCCTCCATAATTCTGACGATGGTAGGTGGCGAATCTCTCCACCAGCATTCCGGAGAACTGCGTCTCTCCGCACATGAAAACTCTATACCAGGGAATAAACACATCATTGAACACCACCAGGGTCTCTCCGCCAACTATGCCAAACACCCGGTTACCCTGGTCCATCTCACACATTTTGCGTTCATCGTTGGTTTGACGGCCAAAGATCTGCATGATTCCCGGCGTCTCCAGATTGACGGCAAAGCATACTGCATAATCGGCATCCTCCGGCCGCATGTTGACGGTTGGCATTATCAGTATTTCATGAGAGTTGGCCGCTCCGGTCTGGTGAGCCTTCGCCCCCCGAACCACGATCCCGTCCTCTCTCCTCTCTACCACATGGACGAATAAATCCGGATCTGCCTGTTGGTGAGGAGACAGCATCCGGTCCCCCTTGGGATCAGTCATACCTCCAACCACCATCAAATCGTTCTCCTGAATGTGTTTCAGGTACTCGCAAAATCTTTCATGATATTTGGTCCCAAGCTTCTCATCCATCTCATAAGTTACGCTGTAAGTAGCATTCAGGGCATCCCATCCCACACAGCGCTGGAAGCAGGTACCGGTCCGCTGGCCAATGGCTCTTAACAGCTTGACCTTTTTTACTAAGTCCAGGTTGCTCTGATGAATGTGGGTGAAGCGGTTAATGGTCTTGCCTGTTAAGTGTGAGGTTGCGGTTGCCAGATCCTCAAATTCAGGATCGCAAGCCACTTCATAGGTCATCGCCGCCGAGTTGACATGGGGCCGAAAATGCGGGTTGTCTACCAAATTCTCAACTTTTTCGCCCATAAAATAGATTTCTCCTGACATCTGCCGCAGACTGTCCATATACTCTTGAGCTGTTTTCATAAAACCATCCTCCTCAATATTAAATGATTAGTAGTTTTCAAAATAAAGAACCATTTAAGCGCATCTGTCGCTTCTGCAAATTATTTTAATCAAAGAAAAATGATTCCTGCATGTCCAGAAAGGCATGGTCGCTCTTTCTTATCGTTTCTAATTTGCCGGTGACCGGAGGAAGCAGGGTCCCCAGATAGTATTTGGCAGTTATAATTTTGCCGGTGAAAAAAGCCTCATTGAAATAATCCGGAGCTTCACCATTAGGCTTATGTTCGGTTTTACTTTCCTCCAGTCGTTCCCGGGCCACTCTGGCCTCCCAAAGAAAGAGCCAGCCCAAAAGTATATCTCCCCATATTTCCAGGTAAAGAGATGCCCATGATTCAACTAACTCCACTACTCCGGCTGTTTTCATGTTCAGGACCTTTTCGGTTATCTCCTCCAGCATGCCAAGGTAGCTTTTCAAGTCCGATGCATAGGGAATCAACTCGTTCCATTCAAGCGCTTCCACAATGCTTTCTTTAATCTGGCTCAGCACTGTCCGATAGGCCCGGCCATTTTTCATGGAGATCTTGCGGTTAACCAAGTCCAGACTCTGTATGCCATTAGTGCCTTCATATATAGAGGTAATTTTGCAGTCACGGGCAAACTGTTCCACATGATACTCAGAGCAGTATCCATAGCCACCCAGGACTTGAACAGCCTTGATACAGACCTCAAATCCCTTGTCACTGCCGTAGGCCTTGCAAACCGGTGTCAGCACTTCAATGATATCGTTCCATTTTTGCTTTTCATTTTCATCAGCGGCGGTGTGGATACGATCCATACAAAAAACCGCATAAAGCACCAGGGCCCTGATCCCCTCGGTGTAGCATTTCATCCACAGCAGATTGGCTCTCACATCGGCATGTACCACTATAGGATCCTGAGCAACTTCCTTCTTGCCCGCTGCCACTCCCTGCTTTCTCTCCCGTGCAAAATCCAAGGCATGGAGATAAGCGGTACTCCCCTGGGCTATTCCCTGCATACCCACCAGAAGCCGCTGCTCATTCATCATATTAAACATTGTTACTATTCCTTTGCGTTCCCCACCCAGCAGTTCTCCCCGGCAATTTTCGTTGTCGCCAAAGGCCAGCACGCTGGTGGATGAACCTCGCATACCCATCTTATGCTCAATACCCGGGCAGACCACATCATTGTTTTCACCTAATGTCCCATCATCATTTACCCGGATTTTAGGGACTATGAAGCAGGACAGCCCTTTGGTTCCTTCCGGATCCCCTTCAATTCTGGCCAGCACAACATGAATAATGTTCTCGTTAAGATCGGTTTCGCCACCGGTGATAAATATCTTGCTCCCGATTATGCTATAGGTTCCATCCTGATTTTTGACGGCTTTACTCCTTACCGCACCTACATCACTCCCGGCCTGAGCTTCAGTGAGGCACATGGTACCGCCGAATCGGCCTTCATACAATGGCAGCATATATTTTCGCTTTTGGTCCTCGCTCCCAAAAACCTCAATAACCTTAGCCGCGCTATGGGTCAGACCATAGTAGCCGGCCAGATTGTGATTGGCTGCAAAGAATAGTATCTTACAAACATAATCAACCACATGGGGTACATTCTGCCCTCCCACCTCATATTTCTCCTGAGCGCAGAACCATCCGCCTTCTACCAGCTTACGGTATGGCTCATGATAGACAGATGGAACCCGGACCGTGCCATTTTCCCATTTGCAGCCGATCACATCACCTGGTTCATTAGCAGGTGCAAAATCATTCACTGCCAGCTTTTCCGCCGTATTGATTGTCATTTCAAAGGTTTCCCGGGAATGATCACTAAAACGTTCTGATTTGCAGAGCTCTTCAACATTCAAAAGATCATACAGTACAAATCGAACATCCTTTAAATCACACAGCTTGTTGCCCATATCTTCACTCCTCTATTGTGATTATTAAATGAACTCTGCATATGCTTATGCAATATCTGTGCCTAAATTATGCATTAGCGCGCTTGGCTTTTTCCTCTTCCACCAGATCCTTGCGCTGCACCTTGCCGGTATTGCCCTTAGGCAGACTATCACGAAATTCTATTTTTCGAGGATATTTATAGGGGGCCATCTGCTCCTTGGCCCAATCGATCAACTCTTTCTCCGTGATTTTCCCGGCATACTCGGGTTTAATTACTGCGAAAAGCTTGACTTCTTCGCCCTTGGTCTCATGAGGAACGCCAATCGCACAACATTCCGTGATGGCTGGATGGGTATACATATACTGCTCCACCTCCGCCGGAAAAACGCTGTAGGCGGATACCTTGATCATTTCTTTGAGACGTCCGCAAACGAAAATGTAGCCGTTTTCGTCCATTTTAACAATATCACCGGTACGAACCCAGCCATCACCGAGAAACGTTTCCCGCGAAGCCTCTGGATTTTCCCAATAACCAATACCGCAGCTATCACATTTGACCCAGAGTTCCCCTTCTTCCCCTAATTCCACATCCCGGCTCAGATCCTTTACATCAGCAATCCTCAGGTCCAACTGGGGAACGGGAAGCCCTATACTGCCGAATACAATGGCATCCATGGGGTTCATGGTTGTGGTTGCTGTCGTTTCACTCATCCCGTAACCTTCAAACAAGGTTATACCCATGGCTTTATAACGCTCGGAGATAGCCACCGGGAGAGGGGCGCCGCCAATGGCAAAAGCCCGTAAGCTGGAAAGGTCATACTTGCCAAAATTCGGATGATTTGAAATGGCTATAACCACCGGAGTAGCCACACATATCCATGTTACCCGATAGCGTTCCACCGCTTGCATCCAAGCCTCGACATCAAACCGGGTGAGAATTACCAAGCTGTTTCCGGTAAAAGCAAAAGTGCTGAGATGGTCATTCATACAGGTTATATGGAACATTGGCAGAACCGCAAATTGAACGTCATCCACAGTCATGGTTATGTTAACGGTATTTATCCAGGCGCCATTAACCAGGTTTTTGTGGGTAAGCATGGCTCCTTTGGGACGTCCGGTGGTGCCTGAGGTGTACTGCAGCAGGGCCAGGTCGTTGATATCAACCTCAGCCATTTCGGTTATGGGATCTGCCGAAATGAAATCCTTCCAGGCAACGGCATCCGGGCACTCAATCCCCTGTGCCCGCAGGTCTGCCGGAAATGCCGGATACGGATCTTCAGGGAGATACTCATCCAAAGAAGTTACAATTATGTTTTCTACTGACGGAAGCTGATCCTTGATCTGGTTATATACCGGAACTACAGATTCCTCGATGATCATAACCTTGGCCCGGGCATCATTTACTGCGTAATGGACCTCCCCCGCCTTATAAGCGGGAGAGATGGCCATCACCACTGCTCCCAGGGAGTGGGCGGCATAATAAGCTATTACAAATTGCGGAGAGTTCTGCATCCCAAGATAGACCCGGTCGCCTTTTTTGATCCCCAGCTTCTTGAGACCTCCCGCAGCCCTTAACACCATGTCTCTAAGTTCATCCCAGGTAATCTTGCGGCCATAATAAATTAGCGCCGTTCGGTGGCGCAAGCGCAGGGAATTATTATAAAGGTGCCGGAACAACGGCTCCTTGCCGTGAATATATCCTTCCTTGGCCCATAAATCGGTATAGCTTTTTTCCCAGATCCTTTCCCATGCCTTAACTTCCATTAATATGCCTCCCTTTCAAATAACATTGATTGGTGACGCAATATAATCCATGGTGCATAAATTGATGTCGATTCCTATAACCGCTGTCACTTGCCGATTTATATTGCAAAAAACGTGCCAGAAAGTTCGCGCAATTTGTTCTGTTGCCGGATCATCATGCCATGGGATAGGCTGCACATAGGAAAATGGCAATGGCAAGGGATCATTGAAGACTGAATGAAGTGGAAATAAAAAGGCTTATTTCGGCAGGATCGCCAGAAGCCTGTTCACTAAAGATCATACTTGTCTATTTTGCTGTACAGCGTTGTTCGGGCAATTCCCAATTCCCGGGCAACCCGGGTGATATTTCGATTATGGATTTCTAAAAGGTTTTGAATTAGTTCTTTTTCATATTCCTTAACCGGCAGGTCAAACGAGGGGCTTTCATTACTGTGTATAAACTCCTGGGGCAGATGTTCCATGGTTAAGATCACATCATTACACACATTGACAACTCTCTCCAACATATTTTGCAGCTCCCGGACATTACCCGGCCAATCATAGCTGTTAAATGCCTCCCATACCTTTTTATCCACCTTTACGATTGCTTCTTTTTTTAGGTTTACACAAAGGTTTTCAATCAGATGAGCTGCCAGCAGTGGAATATCATCTTTTCGTTCACGCAGAGGCGGAATCTTGATTAAAAAGACATTAAGCCGATAAAAAAGGTCTTGTCTGAATCTGCCCTGGCTGATTTCCGCATTCAAATCTTTATTGGTCGCCGCAATAATTCGGAAATCAACCGGGATCTCCTTGTTGCCTCCGACGCGGGTAATAGTCTTGCTTTCCAGGACCCGCAACAGAGTAGTCTGCAGGTCCAGAGGCATTTCACCGATTTCATCCAGAAAAACAGTACCACCCTGAGCCAATTCAAATTTGCCGATTTTACCTCCCCGTTTGGCTCCTGTAAAGGCCCCGTCATCGTATCCGAACAGTTCGCTGGCCATGAGCTCCCGGGGAATCGCCCCGCAATTTATCGCCACAAAGGGGGCTCGTTTGCGAATCCCCGCATTGTGAATAGATTGGGCAAACACCTCTTTACCGGTACCGCTTTCCCCCAGAAGTAAAACCGTTGAGCTGCTGCCGGCTGCCTGGCGCGCCAAATCAATCGTCTTTAAGAATTTAGGATCTTTGCCGATCAGGTTAGCAAATGTCAGACGACCTTCGGAACCGCTCATACGCTGTGCCAGTCGCTGGGCACGTTTTATCTCGTGAATAAGCAGTACCATACCCTCGCTGATTTCGTCTCCATGTATGGGACGGGTAGTTAGAAGATATGTGTTGAGGCCATTGGAGGTATAAATACCTATCTCATAATCTGTGACAATATGGTTGTTCTGGACAATATCATACACATCTTTATTCTCCGGGCTTAGCAATTCGAAGAACTTTTGTCCTGTTTCATTGGGATCAACCCCCAAATAACGAGCCATAATACTGTTTATATGGGTTACGTTTGCCTGGGAATCAACGGCCAGAATCCCTTCGGAGATGGATTCCATCACCGCATTCTTGTAGTTGCTGGCATGTTCCAGAGAATGTAAGGCCTTGCGCAGCTCCAACTGGGTCTCAATCGCCCGGACTGCTGTTACGACCATTCCCAGGGTATGAGGATGCACCTTATCTAAAGGCCCTGCTATGGTAAGAGTCCCGTGGATCTTCCCTTCCGGATCGTGAATCGGAGCAGTGGAGCAACACCAAGGATGAAACATCCTGCAATAGTGTTCCCGCCCTTGAATCTGAATGGGTTGATCCAGGAAGAGCGCGGTTCCAATGGAATTAGTCCCCACCGTTTTCTCATCCCATTGGGAGCCAGGGATAAAATTCCCCAATCTGCCTTTTTCCTTGGCTTCGTCAGAGCCGATTACCTCCAGCAAACAACCCTCACGGTCAGAAAGGACAATAACAAATCCTGCATCAGCCATAAATCTAAAAATATTCTCCATAATAGGAAGGCTGATCATAATAAGTTCTTCCGTGGTATTTTTGTGCCTTGTCAGCATCTCTCCCTGAAAGATGATCGGTGCCTGAGTTGGCTCATAGCTAACCTGGTTCTCTTTGCTCCTTTTCCAGGAATCCAAAATGTCCTTGGATAAATCCGAGAACTCCAAGGTTTCACCGGCCATGAATTGTTTCCATATTTCTTTTATCTGATCCTGATTAAGATAAATGTCCGCCATTCATACCGCCTCGAATCGGATGGATTGCCTCTGCTTCAATTATATCTGAATTCCAATTTAAACACATCAGCGAATATGTGTTCAGTGTAGCTTTTCCGTACAGTGTTGTATTATACTACATTTTGTTCTTCTCTCTCTGCTGGTCACAAACTTCTTTATGACTTCCTAGCATTCTGCACTTCAACGTGACCTGGACCTCTTTGCCTGGGAACGGGCAACCTTAGTTAAAAAGTCCAGGGATGGATTGTACGTTCCGCTTTCCAGGCGACTGATATTGGATTTCCAGATCCCGATCCGAAGCGCCAATCCTACTGCTACAGCAGTCCCGGTTCAGTAAATATATAGAAACGAAAAGCCATTTTGACGCGGAGAGCCGTACCGTGTATTATGGTCTGAAGGAAGCGTGGCAGAAGAAAAAGGTTGGAAGGTTTACAGTGCATATCATCATGCCTCAGTAATCTGTGGAACCCAGAGCTTTTGCCCATTCCTAGAAAGAAACGAAAGGAGTTCTTGCTTATGAAGGGAGATCCCAAATTAATTGACACTTTAAATTCGCTGCTTGAAGATGAACTGACCGCAATCAACCAATACATTGTTCATGCGGAAATGTGTGAGGATTGGGGCTACGGCAAGCTGCACCACGGCTTTGAAAAACGGGCAATCGATGAAATGAAGCACGCCGAAATACTGATTGGAAGGATACTCTTTCTCGGGGGCACACCTATCGTCAGCAACCTGAGCAGTATCCACATCGGCAGTGAAGTCCCTCAGCAGGTTGAAAATGACCGCATTGCTGAAACCGGCGCAATCAAGGCATATAACGATGCCATTAAACTGGCGGCCGAGTTGGGAGATCACGCCACCCGGGATATTCTTGTGCAGATTCTCAAAGACGAGGATCGTCATATGGACGAACTCGAAGAAATGCAGGATCAAATCGAGCAAATGACATTGCCCCTCTTCCTGACGACTCAGGTAGATTAGACAGATTCTCGATTCTAAGCTCTAAGCTAATTTATATCCAAGGGAATTATCTTTATATATAAACGCTAAGATTTTTAGAACCTCCGGCCAGCCGGAGGTTCTCTCTTTCCAGAATAGCTCTGTGTGACATACCCTGTTGAATGCTTCGGGATCGACTGAATTACTGGGCCACAAAATAGATCTGCTCAAACAAGGGGATTCCGTTTTTCCACTGAGATACAAACTCTGCATTAGTCATAGTTCTGTTATATCCATAGGAATTATCTGCAGCTTTATTTGAATCATAGAAGAAGATATTATCCTCATCATATCCAACTACGGTTACATAATGTTGCCAGCTGACAGAATGTCCAATTAATACAATAATGGGATTCCCCCGGTTTAATCTTGTTTTTAGCTGTTCCAAATCACCCCGTAGCATTTTCGCGTCATGACCATATTCCGAAAAAACATCTATAATTCCTTGGGGCATCACATAACCATTTGAGAACTTGGGCTCAAGCTTTGTGTATATTTCTTTTCCGCTTATGTCCTCTCCTAATATCCTAAGAGCATAAGCAGCAGAGAATCCGGCACATTGGCCTCTTTCCTGTTTTTCAAAATAACTTTTTGCTTTCACCAAATATGTATCTCTATATTCTGTTTTTTGAGCGTCGTTTTTGGGCAGAGTTTGCTTATAGATATCTAAAATAGATATACCTGCGCCGCTTATCGAAAAGATTGATTGCAATGCAATGTTGAAAATGATCACGGCAATTATTATGGCAAACACCATTTTATAAAATATTTTTATTAAGTATTTCATTTCGGCAATACCTTTTCGTTATTTACCTACTCCATAATCCTGCCTGCAATTCATCTTTTAGTCAACATATCCCCTTCTAGGCCTTGACGAATAATTTGCTCTCCAATGGAAATATAGATTTCACCAGTGGCGTACCGGCTGACAATCGATTGAAATACGCGCCGTCATCGGGGAATAAACTGATTGGTTCGCTTTATCCTGTCCTATCTTTCGCATATCATCTGCCAGCCCGCTTAAATCGCCCATTGATATGATAGCCTCTTTATAAGCCTGCTGCCACGTGATATCGGCAGGAGATAAAATGTCTGCTGCTTCATTTTCCCACCTTCAGCGGCGGTAACGTATCTGTTTTACATCCATATTATATAAAAGATCAGATAAGTTAGCTTAGGCTAACAATCATGGGATGTAATAAGGGGGTTCAAAGTGGCTGCTTTAGCTCCAACCATGACTCTGGCCAATCTGCCCAGAAAATCAAAAGGCTATGTTGCTTCGATCCAGATAACCGGGCCATTAAGACGCAGAATTCTGGACCTGGGAATTGTACCGGGGACGCCGGTTCATTATGTCAGATCAGCCCCTGGCGGCGACCCAATGGCATTTCGCATCAGGGGAACAGTAATTGCCCTGCGCCGCAGGGATGCAGGCGGCATCAGAGTACATCCGATTGAACCTGGCTCCATAATCTAAAAGGAGGATCACCGTGAATTCAGAAAACCGTCTTAGAATCTCCAGAGAGCGCTTTGGCTTAAAAGCCGGTATTGATCTGTCTGTGGTGGCCCTGGCAGGTAATCCCAACGTAGGGAAAAGCACAGTTTTTAACAAATTGACCGGATTGCATCAGCATACCGGCAACTGGCCGGGAAAGACTATTCAAAGTGCGCAGGGTTCCTTTAGTTATAAAGGGCGGCCCTTTTTGCTGGTGGATTTGCCTGGAACCTATTCCCTGCTGGCCCATACTCCGGAAGAAGAGATTGCCAGAGATTTTATTTGTTTTGGACGGCCTGACGTGACCCTGGTAGTGCTTGACGCAACCTGTCTGGAAAGAAACTTGAATTTGGCCCTTCAGGTAATAGAAATTACTCCCAATGCCGTGATTTGCGTAAACTTAATGGATGAAGCCCGAAAGAAGAAAATACATATAGATATTCCCCTTTTGGAACAAGAACTGGGTGTGCCTGTAGTAGCGGCTTCGGCTCGAAATGGGGAAGGATTAAGCGATATTCGCGAAGCTTTATATCAGATAATCACCAAAGAGCGCATTACTATGCCCCGGCAGATTCAATATTCCAGCGACATTGAAAATGCTGTACAGCAGCTGCTCCCAGAGCTTAACCACCTAGACATATTTACCCTCAGCCCCAGATGGGTGGCCCTGAGATTACTGGATTCCGATAAAAGCCTTCTGGACAGCATTACTTCTTACCTGAATCTGGAGACTGAATGCTGGCGGGAGGCGGGTGCGTCAGTATGAGGGAATTGATGCCCGATCTGAGCAATGCCTGGAAGAAGGCAGGAAATATCGGCAACTTCTCTGATCAGATTGTGTCAGACATTTATAAAAATACTGAAGAGATTATCCAAAAGGTTGAGCGGCAGGATTACAAATCCCGAAATCTGGACGGGAAAATTGACGACATCCTTACCTCCCGCCTGTTTGGTTATCCCATAATGATTGCTCTGTTAGGATTTGTTTTTTGGCTTACCATTCAGGGTGCCAACGTTCCTTCAGAATTGCTGGCCACAGTGCTGCTAGGCTTCCAGGAACAACTGACTCACTGGTTTGTACTGGCAAATGCACCTGACTGGCTTCATGGAATTCTGGTGTTGGGAGCTTACCGATCATTAGCCTGGGTAGTATCTGTCATGCTGCCTCCTATGGCTATCTTCTTCCCTCTTTTCACCCTGCTTGAAGATCTAGGCTATCTCCCCAGAATAGCCTTTAACCTGGACAATACCTTTAGAAAATGCGGAGCTTGTGGGAAACAAATGCTTACCATGTGTATGGGGTTTGGCTGTAATGCGGCCGGAGTGATTGCGTGCAGAATCATCGATTCCAAACGAGAACGTTTGATCGCCATTTTAACCAACACTTTCGTCCCGTGTAACGGCAGATTTCCTACTTTGATTGCGCTGTCTATCATTTTCGCCGCCGGAGCCGCAGCATCTGCCTACAAAACCATAATAGCCAGTGCGGTCGTAACCGCTCTGGTAATGCTGGGAATCATAATAACCTTTGCCGCTTCATGGATATTATCAAAAACCATCCTCAGAGGAGAATCATCTGCTTTCTTCCTGGAACTCCCTCCTTACCGCAAACCCCAAATCGGAGCGGTAATTTACAGATCAATAATTGATCGTACTGTTTTCGTCTTAAAACGGGCAATGATAATGGCTGCACCGGCAGGGGCCGTTACCTGGGTACTGGCTAATGTATTCGTCGGAGATATAAGTGTTCTCACCCATCTGGCCCAGTTTCTTGAGCCTACGGCCAGAATTATCGGGCTGGACGGCTTCATTCTGATGGCATTCATTCTGGGATTGCCTGCCAATGAAATCGTTATCCCCATTCTGCTAATGAGCTACTTATCCATGGGATATATGGTGGATTTCACCGGTCTGGAGGAATTGGGAAGAATTCTGGTACAGAACGGGTGGACTTGGGTGACCGCTTTAAATGTTATGTTGTTTAGTTTACTGCACTGGCCCTGCTCCACCACCCTGTTAACAGCTTACAAAGAATCAGGCAGCCTCAAGTGGACGTTTGCGGCATTCCTGATTCCTACAGTTACTGCGTTCTCAGTCTGCTTCCTCACTGCCCAGCTTGCACGGCTATTGGGCTGGACTTAAAACAATGGACTAATTAAATATAGCCTATGTTGGGCACTTTACTGGGCGAGAGCAAGACACCTTTTTTCGGAAAGGGAATACAATTAATTATACGATTGCGCCAAATGATGGCTTTTAACACCCCTGCTTATTCCGATAATTGGCATCATTCCCTTTGGCGCAGGGAGGTTATCATCTGTCCATTAATGATCATCAGCAGGATCTTCGCCACCTCTTTGTGGGTTTGAACATGCCCGTCACACTAAGCGGCGGCGAAAAACCCTTGATAAACTTTGACAATGCCGCTACTACTCCTCCCTTTCAGACCGTTCTCCAGGCGGTTGAAAGCTTTGCCCCCTGGTATGCTGCCGTACACCGTGGCGGCGGTGCCAAGTCAGAAACAACCACCCGCCTGTATGAAGAGGCTCGGGAGATAGTGGCTGATTTCGTTGGAGCAGACCGGGACAGCAATGTGGTTATCTTTGTGAAGAACGCCACTGAAGCTATTAATAAGCTGGCCTATCGCCTGGCTCAAGCCCGCGACAGGAGAGATATTATTATTTCCACTGTCATGGAACACCATTCCAACGACCTGCCTTGGCGCAGCAAATTTCGGATGCTCTATGTGGATGTGGATGATTCCGGCCGCTTGCTGCTTGACGATCTAAAGAAAAAATTAAGACTATCGCGGGGAAGAGTCCGGCTGGTTACCGTCACCGGTGCATCCAATGTAACCGGCCACATCAATCATCTGGCGGAAATTGCTGATCTGGCTCACCAAAACGGCGCAGAAATAATGGTGGACGGCGCCCAGATGGCGCCACATCTGCCAGTATATATGAAAGGCTCCGCCGGAAGTGGGTCTCTGGATTACCTGGCCTTCTCCGGGCACAAAATGTATGCCCCTTTCGGCACCGGCGTTCTTATTGGCCCTCGTAAAACATTTGACTATGGTCACAGCGAGATTGTGGGCGGAGGAACCGTCGAAGCCGTAAGTCAAAGACGGGTGCGCTGGGCGAAATCTCCACAGCGGGACGAGGCAGGAACCCCCAATGTTATGGGTGTCATCGCCCTTACAGCCGCTGTCAAAACCCTTAAACACTTGGACATGAGTCTGGTCGCCAGGGAAGAAGCAAAATTGGCGGATTATGCCCGAAAACAACTATCCCACATACCGAAAATAATGTTTTACGGTGATCAGGAAAATCATAATTACAAGGTAGGCATTATACCCTTCAATATTAAGGGCCTTACTTATGATAAGGTTGCACTTGACCTTGCCCATGAGTACGGAATCGCAGTTCGAAGCGGCTGTTTCTGTGCACAGCCCTATGTTCGAAAGCTTTTAAAGGTACCCCCCTCTGAAATTGAAAAGGAATTTACCGGAACAGATGTGACCTATCGAGGTATGGTAAGAGTAAGTTTCGGTCTTTACAACACCAAATCCGAGGTGGATCTATTGGCGGAAGCCCTTGACAGCATCTCTGCCAAAACAAGTAAAACTATAACTCCCCAATGGTAAACACCCTCCAAATCAGGCCGCGGGCTCATTCCCTTCTCTTGCTATAGCTGTCCGCATCTTGATACAAGCAGACAATGGCTGTTTCCAGGCGGTGCCCTCTTATTTCAGTTACCTTAATGCTAAGGCCGTATTCTTCCAGCTCTGGGGTGGCCCCGTCTTCAGGAACTGAACCCAGCAGGCCAAAAACCAGGCCTCCAAAAGTATCATAATCCTCTTCGGGCAATGTGACTTGCAGATGATCTGCTACCATATCCAGAGGTGCGGTTCCTTTTATCTTCCAGGTATGCGAATCGATTAGTTCAATCAGAGGCGGATCTTCAGGAATTGACTCATCATTTTCCAAATCTCCCACCAGTTGCTCCAGCAGATCCTTCATAGTGATGATACCACTCATCCCCCCGTATTCATCTAACACCACCGCAAAATGATTGCGGCTTTTTTTCATATTGGTAAACAATACGTCGGTCCGCACTGTCTCAGGCACAAAGTAGGCCGGTTTCATAACTTTTGTCAGCACCGTCTTCCGGTCTCTTTGTTTGATCCGGAAATAATCCTTAACTCTTATAATTCCAATAACATTATCAATATGCTCGCTGCATACCGGATAAACTGAATGTCTTCCTTCCGTAATAGTTTTTTCCCACTCTTCATCAGTCTCCTCAAGCCATAAAACAGTCACTTCGGTTCTATGGGTCATGACTTCTTCGGCCATCCTATCGTCAAATTCAAAGATATTCTGGATCATGTTCTTTTCACTGAAGCTGATAGTACCTTTTTGGCTGCCGGCATCCACCATAAAACGAATTTCTTCTTCGGTGATTGTTTCATCCTCGGCATATGGATCAACCCCGAGAAGACGAAGAACCCCGTTAGTAGAGGCAGACAATAGCCACACCAGCGGGCCAAATAATTTGGAGATTGAATATACGAAGCCTGACATGGCAAGTGCCAATTCTTCCGCCCTTTGCATTGCAATTCGCTTAGGAACCAGCTCTCCGAATACTAGGGTAAAATAAGAAAGGATCAAGGTTATCATAATTACGGACAGAGTATCCAAGGTAGCAGTTGGTATAGAAACGCCCAGGCTCACCAGCCAATCTACCGCCCGGTCAGAGAAGTTGTCAGCAGCAAAGGCGCTGGCCAAAAAACCGGCCAGAGTAATACCTACCTGAATAGTGGAAAGAAAGCGGGCGGGGTGCTCAGTTAATTTGGCCAGTCGCAAGGCACGTTTTTCACCGGTGGAGGCAAGCCGGGCCAGCTTGGCGTCATTGATGGAAATAACCGCTATTTCGGCGCAAGCGAATACGGCATTAATAATGATCAAGACCAGTTGCAGAATTAAATACCAATATACCGGTTCCAGCCCGAAAACCTCCTTGGAACGCTTGAAATGAAAAATGCAACCCTTGTTTTATGAATTATTTCTTCACACGCCATCTTTTTCCTTCAGGGAAGGAAAAACCGGGAAAGTCAGAAGGGGTTGATAGGATGGTTTATCACTCATCCCAACATTTCCCGTGTCTCAGTCTTGGTTCCCTATTCTCTCAGCATCTTGAGTTGCTCCGGAGAAGGCTCTCTGGGAATTACAGCTACGGTAAGGCCATTGTATTCAAATACGGTTTGGCTGTCATCTGTAATTTCACCAAGAACAGCCGTCTTCACATCCTGGGTCCCAAGGGCGGCCAATACTTCGTCAACATGCTCAGGTGCTACCTGAAAAAGCATACGGGCCTGGGTCTCACAGATAAGAATCTCTTCGGGGGTAATGTCATTCTCTCTTAATGGAGCTTTGGAAAGTTCTATTTTTGCTCCCAGTCCACCATAACGGGCTGATTCACAAACGGCGGCCCCGATTCCGGCGGCACCTAAATCTGAACAAGCTTTGATCCTCCCGGTGCGAATGGCTGCAATGCTGGCCTCCATCGTGGCTCTTTCTTCGGCAAAAAGAGCTACCGCCGGGCGCAGCTCCGATACCAGCCCCGCTCTGTACAGGGTGTCATTACCGTCTGTGCCGGTCTCCCCCACAATGATGATCTTGTCTCCGGCGGACTTGGCCGGTTTGGTCAGAGGTCTGTCACTGATCTGTTTACCAACCACCGATATTACCACAGCCGGAACTATATCACTGAAAGAAGTTGAAAATCCGCCTCCGGCTACAAATACATCCATGGAGTCGGCCATATCCCTTACTCCTTGGAGTATCAGATTAAGCCGCTCCTGACTTGTCATTTCTACACAATTGCCACAAGTACACTTTCCATCAAAACCACAGGGACCTACCAGAACCTTTTCTTCAAGAGGACGAGTTCCAATGAAATCAAGAAGGAAAATAGGGCGGGCACCCATGGCCACCACATCTCGCATGGCGCCACCGGCACCGGTCGCCGCACTGTCATAAGGGCGCGGAACACAGGGGCTGCAATGACTTTCCATTTTAGCTGCTACCAGAGTATCGGTGCCGGGGATCTTGACTACTGCAGCATCGTCATTGGCATCCGGACCAACCAGCAGGGCTCCCGGCCAGGTTGCATCCACCTTGTCATTCAGCCTCTTGAAAGAACTAAAGTCAATGGCAGTGTCAATGTTATGATGCAGGTGAACAAACAGCGCATGCATCAATGCTTTCTCTACTTTATTCACAAACATGTCCTCCTCATTGTAGTAATCTGTAATCTGCACCGGAGTCCGACTAACCTCAGTCTCCAATTCACGCTAAATTATACCCTATTCCCACCTTCAGTCAATAATCCATGCATGATAAAATCAATATAAGTACTTACAATGGAATGAATATCATCCGGCCCATCGGGATCGTACCAATTGCCAAGCCAGTTAAGCATTCCGCCGATGCCGCGAACCACATGTACACTATCAACGGCCCTGAATACTCCTTCCTTGATGCCCATATCAACATGTTCTTTGACAAGGACTTCCTGCCGCTTCAGCATCCCGCTGATCTCTTTGCGTCTTTCCAGGGATAAATGAGCTGTCTCCCGCAAATATGCTTCTGAAATGTCACGGTTGGAATGATACTGAATAACAATGTTTTCAAACAGCTTTGAAACCTTCTCCTTGATGGATAGATCCGAGTCAACTATAGCTTGGGAGCCATTTTCCAAATTGCGGATATGCAGAAGACAGATTTCATACAATATATCTTCTTTCGCTTTGAAGTAATAATATACAGCCGGTTTGGATATGCCGATTACTCCCATAATGTCGTCCAAACTGGTAGAATAGTACCCTCGCTCTCTGAATAGCTTGGCCGCAACGGCCAGGATCTCTCTTCTTCTGTCAGCACCGCCCACACATCTCTCCTTCTTTCTCTCATCTATTTGTCAATAATGTTTATCTCCCCGGAAATAACAGTATGAATAATACCGGCATCATCCTTCACCAGCAAAGAACCATCTTCATCAAGATCAATTGCCAGGCCAATCTCATAGCCGGCTGGAGTATCGAACTTTACTCGCTGTCCAATGTCCTGAGAAAGCTTCCTTCCTCTTAGGAGAATATCGCTAAAATTCCCTTCCAGAAGCTGCTGATAACATTTTTCAAAGCGGTTTAGCAATCCCTGCAGAAGCAAAACTCTCGGCACAAACATCTTGTTTTCTTCCCGGGCTGAGGTAGGGGTCGTACGCAAATCATCGGGGAAGTCCTCAAGCCGGTTATTTATATTCAACCCAATACCGGTCACAACATATAGGATATGATTCTGCTTGATAGCAGCTTCTGATAGTATCCCGGCAATTTTTCTCCCATTGATCAAAATATCGTTGGGCCATTTTATGCGGGCAGGTAACTGCAATTCTTCTTGCAGAGTTTCGGCTACTGCCACCGCTGCCACCTGGGATACTCGCGATACCTCATGTAACGGCAAAGCAGGCCTCAGAACAACTGTCACGTATATCCCTTGTCCCTCAGGGGAGTGCCAGCTTCTTCCCCGTCTTCCCCGGCCCGCGGTTTGCATTTCCGCCACTACCGCCGTTCCTTCAGGAACACCGCCGGCAGCCAATTCCTGCGCTTTTAAGTTAGTAGAATCAAGCTCCTGGTAATAATAGTATTTTTGGCCGAAATATTTACTGATTAAGCCCGGGCACACATTTTCCGGTGATAATAAATCCATCTGTTTCAAAGCCTCTTTCACAGATATCAAGCCATAATCTTTAATGACCGCATAAAACACGAAGCACCGTGGTCGTTATCAACCTGCCGGCGCTTAATGCAAGGGTCTAGATAGATACTATTCCAAAACCATCAAAACTTCACCTTCGGCAACCTGCTGACCAATAGTGACCTTCACTTCCTTAACAACGCCATTTTCCGGGGCATATACAGGGTTTTCCATCTTTATGGCTTCCAGGATTATTACTTCATCATCTTCAGCTACGCTCTGTCCGGCCTCCACTAGTATCTCCAGAATTTTTCCTGCCATGGGGCTTTCGATTACTGTCATTTGTCTACCTCCAATTATTATTACTTTTTTTATTATACTTCAGGTAAACAGGTTTATCCTGCATCAATTAGTCATTATTTAGCAGAATATGACTATATTGATGTGCAAACCCTCAATTTATTACGGATACCCAAATGCACTAACCGCAGAAAATTCGGCTTCTGTGCAATCACAATTGGCCTCCGCGCTATTATTATTTAGATTCCAATTTCTCCGGGAATATTTTCAACAGCAGTTGTCCCGCCAGGGCAAGTATTCCTATCACAAGGAACATTACCGGCAAGCCTATCGCCGCAATCTCAAGTGCCTGAATAACTGATTCGCTCACTGTTCTGTTAACCTCCTTTTCGATCTACATGCCCAATACCAGAGCTAATATGATACCACCGGCAACAACGGAACCGATCTGACCTGCCACATTGGTCCCTACAGCATGCATAATAAGGTAGTTTTTCTTGTTCTCTTCAAAGGCCATTTTGGCAACTACCCGGGCTGACATAGGAAAGGCTGATATGCCGCAGGCGCCTATCATGGGGTTGATTTTCTCCTTGAGGAACAGATTTATGCCTTTGGCAAAAAGAACTCCGCCCGCAGTATCAAATATAAAGGCCACAATACCTAATCCCATGATCATCATCGTCTGCACATTCAAAAAGTCTGCGGCAACCATGGTAGAACCAATTGTGATCCCTAAGAGAAGGGTAACCAAATTGGATAATTCATTTTGAGCAGCCTTAGAGAGGGAATCAACAACTCCACATTCTTTTATCAGATTACCAAACATCAGGAAACCAATCATCGCTACACTAATCGGAGCTATAATTCCGGCTATTAGCGTAACTACAATTGGGAAAGCGATCTTGACCATTTTGGATACAGGAATATCTGCTTTTTTGGGCATAATTATCGACCGCTCTTCTTTGGTGGTTAAAGCTCTGATAACCGGGGGCTGAATAAGCGGTACCAAGGCCATGTAAGAATAAGCCGCCACCGAAAGAGGCGCCAGCAGCTGCGGCGCTATCTTGGCGGCAACATAAATAGTGGTTGGCCCATCCGCCGCTCCAATTATTCCTATCGCCGCCGCTTCTTTGATATCAAATCCGGCTAAGGCCGCGATAACAATCGTTACAAAAATACCAAGTTGGGCCGCTGCCCCAAATACCATTACAACCGGATTCCTAAGCATTGGAGTAAAGTCACACATAGCACCGATGGCGATAAAGATCAGGCAAGGGAAAAGCTCAGTAGCTATCCCGGCATTGAACAATAGCGTCAACGGCCCGTCAGCTCCTATTGCTGAAGAAAAAGGAATGTTGCATAACAAGGCCCCAAACCCAATAGGCAAAAGCAATAGCGGTTCATACTTTTTAGCAATTGCCAGGTAAATCAAAATGAGTCCGATTACAATCATTATCAGGTGCTTCCATGTTAAACCCATAATTCCAATTAACAGCTGATCCATGACTACTCGTTGTCCTCCTAACTAATATTACTTGCATTGGGAAGCAGAGATCTCTATACTTAACAGTAAGTAAATTGCTGTTATTTGTCAATAGCCTCTTCCTAAATAATGCTCAATAGTGTGAAAAAAAATCCTTGGCGGAGTAAGCTCCGGAATATCTTCTATTATCGAACATTTTTATCTTTAGGGAAAGTAGGTGAATTTGCTGTGGGATCATCCCCACCCTGGTTATAGCGGAGATTGGAACAAAAACAGGATAAGAAGTTGCCGGTCAAATAATGATTGTTGTGTGAATTACTGAATATGTTGGTAAAATAGAACCAAGATGAAATCAACAGGCAGGCCCGGGCAAAGCATCATATCACAAATAACTCCTATATTTACTGTCGGGCAGGAGCCGGCAGAGATTCCTGGGCAAGGATCAGGAAGAGGGCGAACTAATGTTATCATATTGTTACTCATTACAGCAGGGACCTGCTTTTGATAATTCATTCTGGAAAAATCGCAGAAAGGTGTAATTTATGAGTAAAGAAAATTTAGTTAACACCGAACCTATCCGGCCTGAGTTGGCTGAACTGATTAAACGCACGTCATATGGTCTTGATGAAAACCGGCCGGATGCGGTAGCTCGCCGGGCAGAAAAAAACCAGCGAACTGCCCGCGCCAATTTAGAGGATTTTTGTGATCCCGACAGTTTTATTGAGTACGGAGCTCTGGCTATAGCCGCGCAACGCGGGCGCAGAAGTGAAGAGGAATTAATGACCAAAACTCCGGCTGACGGTCTAATCACCGGGATTGGATCGGTAAATGGCGACCTCTTCGGTGAAGAGAATGCCCGCTGCCTGATATTATCCTACGATTTCACGGTTCTGGCCGGTACTCAAGGTTATTTTAACCACAAAAAGATGGACCGCATGTTGAAACTAGCCCATGAACAGGAGATTCCTTTGGTCTTATTCGCCGAGGGCGGCGGAGGAAGACCTGGTGATGTGGATTCGAGCGGAGTTGTCGTAGCAGGCCTGGACCTTTCAACTTTCGCCATGTTCGGAGGTTACAGCGGCAGGGCACCTTTGATAGGCATTGTATCCGGGCCCTGTTTCGCCGGCAATGCGGCTCTGCTCGGATGTTGTGATGTGATCATTGCCACCAAGATTTCCAACATCGGTATGGGCGGGCCGGTGATGATTGAAGGCGGCGGACTGGGGGTATTCCAAACCGAGGAAGTAGGTCCCATTGATGTTCAAGCTAATAATGGAGTCGTGGATATTGTGGCTGAGGATGATGTGGACGCAGTAGCGCTGGGCAAAAAATATCTGTCTTATTTCCAAGGCTCTACCAAGGAGTGGGTAGCTCCGGATGTAAGCCGGCTCCGTAAAGTTATTCCGGAAAACCGCCGCCGGGTCTATGAAATGCGTTTAGTAATTAAAGGAATTGCAGATGTGGACTCATTTCTGGAACTGCGCCCTGCCTATGGCCCTGGCATGATTACCGGTTTTATTCGCATCGAAGGCAAACCTTTCGGTGTCATCGCTAACAACTGCAGACATATGGCCGGAGCCATTGAAGCTGAAGGTGCCGACAAAGCAGCCCGCCTAATGCAGATATGCAATGTACATGGCTTACCAATTTTGAGTCTGATAGATACTCCCGGCTTTATGGTGGGACCGGACATTGAGACTCGAGCTCAGGTACGTCATGTATGCCGTATGTTTGTACACGGCTCTCATTTATCTGTACCGTTCTTTTCCGTTGTAACCCGCAGAGGATATGGTCTTGGAGCTATGGCTATGGCCAAGGGAGGATTCCACGAATCAGCATTCATAGCCGCATGGCCTACCGGAGAATTTGGCGCTATGGGCCTCGAAGGCGCAGTAAAGGCCGGGTTTAAGCGAGAGCTCGAAGCTGAGAAGGATCCGGAAAAGCGGGAAGCTCTTTTCAACAAGCTGCTTGACCAGCTTTATGATCGTGGCAAGGCTGTTAATATGGCCGCCTACCTGGAAATTGACTCAGTAATTGATCCGATAGATACCCGCAGATGGATTATGAAGGGATTGATGTCGACACCGAACAAAGGAGCCAGAGAAGCCAATCTTCCTTTCATTGATCCAGTTTAAGGATTTGGATTTGAATCTCGACCCTACCCTTTGTACGTTGTCCGCTTGAGAACATAACTTATGCACTCAAGCGGACAATCATGTGAAATACGGCCCGTTTCAGTTTGTGAGTAAACTGAAAACGGGCCATTCTTTTCGAAAAACTCCCTTATCCCCGCCTTCTATGGTTAATGTCTGACCCGAAGCAGCCGCATACCGTTCAAGGTGACTAGAAGAGTGGTTCCCATATCGCCCACCACCGCCAGCCACATGGTCAGCCATCCGGGAATGACCAGCAACAGGATCATACCTTTGATGATCAGGGCAAAACTAATATTCTGTTTAATGATCTGCAGAGTTTTTCGGCTCAGCTTAATGGCATAGGGTAGTTTGCTCAAATCGTCGGCCATCAAAGCAATATCAGCAGTTTCCAGGGCGGCATCTGTCCCGGCCGTTCCCATGGCTATTCCCACTGTGGAAACCGCCATAGCCGGTGCATCATTGACACCATCCCCTATCATGGCAACTTTACCATGACCGGCAATCAGGTCTTTCATGGCACGAACCTTGTCTTCAGGAAGAAGATCCGCCTTGAAATCATTAATCCCGGCCTGAAGAGCAATGGCTTCGGCGGTGTTATAATTGTCTCCGGTCAGCATTATGGTCTTTGTGATTCCGACACCCTTGAGGTCGGCCAGGGTCTGTACGGCAGTATCTCTTAGAACATCTGCCACCGCAATCAGCCCCAGAATATCAATAGAGTCTCCCAGGAGCATGACAGTCTTGCCCTCTTTTTGCAAACCGGTGATTTTATCCTCCCAATTGGCCAAACCTTGTTCCCGGTCGCTGAAAAGCTGGGCGTTTCCTATATAGTAAGGCTTACCCTCAATCCTGGCCCGGGCTCCCTTGCCCAAAACAGCTTCAAACTCTTCAATCTCCGGCACTTCTAACCCCAGTTTCCCGGAATAATTTATAATACTCCGGCCCAGAGGATGCTCAGAGCGTGATTCAATAGCCGCTGCAATCGCAACTATCTCAGGCTGAGAATAGCCATTTGCGGCAATAACATCAGTTACTTGCGGCTTTCCCACAGTCAGAGTGCCCGTTTTGTCAAATGCGATTACCGATAATGCCCCCGCTTCCTCCAAATAAACTCCGCCCTTAATCAAAACACCGTTCCTGGCCGCACTTCCTATGGCTGAAACAATAGAAACCGGTGTAGAAATCACCAGAGCACAGGGACAGGCCACTAAAAGCAGGGCCATGGCTTCATAGAACCATTTATGCAAAGGCTGCCCAAAAACCAGGGAAGGCACAATCGCCACCAGAGCAGCCCCCACTATTACTGCAGGCGTATAATGCCTGGCGAACCGATCCACAAACTGCTGGGAAGGGGCTCGTTGACCCTGGGCTTCTTCCACCATATCAATAATTTTGGAAAGGGTATTATCTTGGGCCAAGCGTGAAGCCCTGATTTCCAGAGATCCCTGTCCATTAATTGCCCCGGCATAAACCTCATCGCCAATCTTTTTCTCCACCGGCAGAGACTCACCTGTAATCGGAGCCTGGTTAACAGAAGAAAGGCCCTTGATTACCTGACCATCCATGGCAATCCTCTCCCCCGGGCGAACGATGATCATTTCTCCAATGCGAATTTCCTCAATAGGTAAAGTTACTTCCAAGCCATTACGGCTGACTAATGCTTCGGCAGGGGTAAGCTCCATCAGAGCGCTAATTGAATTTCGAGTCTTATCAAGAGTGTAGCTCTGGAGAGCATTCCCCAGGGAAAACAAAAATACCACCGCAGCAGCTTCTTCATATTGACTTATAACAACAGCCCCTATTACCGCAATGCTCATAAGGATATTCATGTCCAATTCACGGGTGTTGATCAGTACAGCTATACCTTTTTTGGCCGGCAGGAATCCTCCTGAAACAATTCCGGTCAAGAATAAAGCTATGGGCACCAAATCTGGAAATGACATTTTTCCGGCTATCAGCCCTGATAACATAAACACCAAAGAAACCACTGTCGGCAGAGCATATTGATTAGTATTCCATATAGAAGCCTTTTTCTTTTGTCCCCCAGATGATTGAATATCTCCGGAATATCCGAGCTTTTCCACCGTGGCCATAATTTCTGATACAGGTCCTCGGTGAGTGACAACTGCCTTGGCCGCTCCAAAGTTCACCTGAGTCTGTTCCACTCCAGGAATTGCGGAAATGCCTTTTTCCAGCTTGGCGGCACAATCAGGGCAGTCTAATCCGTTAATCCTCAAAGTTGTAGTAGTGCGCCGAAAACCGGATTTCTCTTCTTGACGGGCTTCATATCCCAAGGCCTTAATCTTCTCAATAACTTCCTCAGACCGGACTTGAGCAAGGTCAAGCTCCACCAGCAATTTGCCAATAGGAAAAGCAACCGTAGCAGATGCCACTCCCGGCATTAGTTTGATGGCCTTTTCAACCTTGGCTGCACAATCGGCGCAGTCCAACCCGTTTATCTGAAAAGCGCAACCCGCTTCCCCTTCTGCTTTTCCCAGGGCCTCTCCCATTTTCTATACCTCCCGAGCAGATTGAAATTCAACTATGGGCAACATGATCCAATCCTTGCGAAAAAAGGATCTCAACATGATCATCCGCCAACGAATAATAAAGGACCTTGCCCTCACGCCTGTTCTTCACTAACTTATGGGTCCTGAGCAATCTCAATTGGTGAGAAACCGCTGATTCAGAAGCACCGATGACTGCGGCTATATCACATACGCATAACTCCCGCTTCAACAAAGCGAATAGGATTTTAACCCGGGTAGGATCACCCAGGATTTTAAATAAACCCGCCAAAGCTTGGGCCACAGTAGCTTCCACCATTTGCCGGCGCACTTCCTCAACCACATCCCGATGTATACAGGAAACATCACAACGATCCAAATCAGCTGCCATTTTAAACCTCTCTTATTCTCAACATTTGAACACTTGTTCATATGTTGAGAATAGCATACATAGCTGTCACCGTCAACGAAAATAACGGGGAGCAAGTGGAATTCAATCCGGGTCGAAGCCGGGAGCCAAATCTCTTCAGGAAAATACCGATAGCCGATTGGCCCTGCAGGCTGTATACTTTTGACTTCTCAAAAGCACCATAACAATATATGCTATTATTATGAACTTCTGCGGCCCGGGTCGAGAGGTTACACACAATAATTAAATGGAGGCGCAAATAATGATTACTAATATTGTAACACTGAAGGCCAAGCCCGGTATGGAAGGGGAAATGGCCGAACTCCTCAAATCCTATATCGCTCAGATTTCTGATGAAGAAGGCACCCTGACTTATACTCTTCTTCAGGCCAAAAAGGACCCCACCGAATTCATTTTCTATGAAGTATACAAAGACAAAGCCGCTATGGAACTCCACGGATCAACACCACTCTTCAAAGAAGTCATGATGGAAAAAGTGGTGCCCTTTTTGGCAGGAAAGCCCCAAATGACCTTCTGTGATATAGTAGCAAGCAAAGAATAATCGTCTCTGAGAGCACCGGGCATCTTCTGAAAAGGGGATGTCCGGTGCTTTTGGGAGAAATCAGCCCTATTATATGATAAAGTAAGACTTGATTCAGGTGGAGTTTTGACTCCATCTGAATCTTAGTCGCACGGATCCAGGGACTTAACTGCCCTAAGACACCCGCCTCTATAGGCGGGTGTCTTAGGGCAGATTAGTCATCGGACAACAAGAAACGGAAACCACATGTATCATTAAATATGGTTTCCGCACTGATCAGGTCATTAATTATGATGCTCGGCTATACTAAGCCAGCGCGTTGGAACCGCCATCAACGGGGATAACATGTCCGGTAATGAAATCTGATGCCGGCGATGACAGAAATACTACTGCCCCTTTCAGATCCCATTCACTCCCAAATCTCCCCAGTGGATTTGCACCTCTTACATGCTCTTCACCAACATTGGCAAAATGCTTCTCGGTCATATGAGTGACGAATGGCCCTGGAGCAATTCCGTTTACATAGATACCGTATCTGGCCCATTTAACTCCCAGATCCTGGGTCAGGGTAATAACTGCACCTTTGCTGACGTTATAAGCAACGGTATTCTGCTGTTCAGGATATGTTCCGCCATAACCGGTGGTGGAAGATATGTTTACAATCTTGCCTCCGCCCTTTTCTTTCATAACCCGAGCGGCCATAACCGACAACTGAAATACGCCGGTTAAGTTAACATCCATGATCTGCTGCCATTTATTCATAGGATAGTCCAGGGCATCCGCTCCCCAAGTAATGCCGGCATTATTAACCAAGATGTCCACCGTGCCGAATTCTTTGACAGTAACATCAATCAGGTTTTGACAGTCTTCCGCTTTACTGGCATCACATGCAACAGGAAGGGCTTTTACTCCGGTCTCAGCTTCGATTAATTTGCATAGTTCAACACATCTTTCGACTTTGCGGGCTGCTACAACAACGTTAGCCCCTGCTTCTGCAAGACCCATGGACATCTGGGCACCTAATCCGATAGAGCCACCCGTAATGATTGCAACCTTACCTTTAAGATTGAATAGATCGTTTGTTTTCATTTAATTACCAACCTCCCTAATTATTAAATCATTAGTTCAAATCTTATCACTATATACCCCACAATTCAATAATTGGGCACCGGCGCTTTTCTTGCCTGACTTCCGGTCAATCCCGCCTTACGAAACAATATTTATCCCCGCCGAGGCATGAAATCGTTAATAACCATCTTAAACAAAAATGCTCTGACAGGAAAAATCTTTCCAAATATAGAAATGTATCTTCCAACAGCGGGAACTATATTTATAAGAAATGTGCCACCAGATGGTTGCTGATGGCCGTAGGAGGAATAATAATGCTGAACTTCAATCTTCAAGTTCCGACTCGTATCCTGTTTGGAAAAAACAAAGTGGATGAGCTTGGCAAGGAAATCTTGAAATACGGCAACAGGGTGCTGCTTGTTTATGGAGGCGGCAGCATCAAGAGATGCGGCCTTTACGACCGTATAGTCCAAATACTGAATGAGAAAGATATTTTCTATGCCGAACTCTCCGGTGTCCAGCCTAACCCTCGTATCACCAGTGTTCGCCAGGGGGTAGAGCTGTGCCGGGAAAACCGGGTGGAACTGGTTTTGGCAGTGGGAGGCGGCAGTGTCATCGACTGTGCTAAAATTATCGCCGCCGGAGTTATGTATGATGGCGAACCCTGGGATTTCTTTCAGGGCAAGGCCCGAATCGGAAAGGCTTTACCGGTTGGGACTGTGCTGACCCTGGCTGCAACCGGCTCGGAAATGAATCTGACCGCCGTGATCAGTAATGAGGATACCGACGAAAAAATAGGGGTGGGTGGCATCAGCCTTTATCCCCGCTTCTCCATTCTTGATCCTGCCCTGACTTTTACGGTTCCCCCCCACCAGACAGCCGCCGGAACTGCTGATATTATCAGCCATATTTTTGAGCAGTATTTCAGCCCCACCCCGGGCTGCTTTGTCCAGGATCGTATGGCCGAGGCCATGCTGAAAGCCTGTATCTATTATGGCCCTGTAGCCATAGTTGAGCCAGAAAACTACGAAGCACGGGCCAACCTGATGTGGACCGGCACTCTGGCTCTGAACGGGTTGCTCAGTACCGGCAAAAATACCGACTGGGGGGTTCACCAGATCGAACACGTAATCAGCGCCATCTACGATGTCACTCATGGATTGGGCCTGGCCATCCTGATTCCTGCCTGGATGCGTCAGGTTCTGAATGAACACACCGTTGTGAAGCTGGCGGAATATGCCCGCCGGGTATGGGCAATCCACGGAGATGACGATTTTGCCGTTGCGAACCTGGGAATTAATAAAACTGAGGATTTTTTCAGATCACTAGGCCTCGCCGCCAGTTTAAAAGAGATCGGAGTAGAAGAGGGCCGTCTTGAAGAAATTGCTGATCAAGCCACCGCTGATCAGGTTCCGCTGGGTTCCTTTGGTCAACTCAGCCGCAATGACGTATTGAATATTCTGCAAGCGGCTTATTCTGCCTGATTATCGTACTTAACACCGCTCACAGGATATAGAGCCAAAACAATAACTGTCGGCAAATCGGGGATTCCTCTCCCGAAATGCCGACAGCTGCTTTATATCTCCAATTCCATTAGTTTCTTTCCACCGAACCTCGACCTTCAAAGCTGCGCTGAATCAGCTTGATAATTTCAACAATTGGGATTACCGATACGGCCAAGCCAATTGCTATCAGAAAATCTGCGCCGGACAGAGCCACTAACCGAAATAGCGAGTTCAGGCCCGGGACGTAGATGACTACGATTGTCATTAAGAAAGAACCCAGCATCGCCAGCCACAAGTACCAGTTATGGGTCCCCATAGTAAAGATGGACTTGCGCAGGGATCGCATATTCATAGAATGGAATATCTCACACATAGATAAAGTCAAAAAGGCCATAGTCATGCCAATGACATGAGACTGAGCATAACCGATGAAAAAAGATATCAAAGTCAAAATGGCGATGAGAACTCCCTGATATAATATGTTCCAGCCCAAACCACCGGCAAATAAGCTTTCCTTAGGATTTCGGGGCGGACGTTTCATGCCTTCAGACTCAGCCTCTTCCATACCCAGAGCCATGGCCGGAAAGGTGTCGGTAACCAGGTTAATCCATAAGATATGAATCGGAGCAAACAAACGCACATTAAAGAGCATTGCAATAAATATGGCCACTACCTCACTCAGGTTGGAAGCCAGCAGGAACTGGACAACCTTGCGAATATTATCATAGATGCGGCGTCCTTCTTCAACTGCATAAACTATCGAGGCAAAGTTGTCGTCTGCCAGAACCATGTCGGCCACATTTTTGGTTACATCGGTTCCGGTGATACCCATGCCAACCCCTATATCGGCTGACTTCATTGCCGGAGCATCATTGACGCCATCCCCGGTCATGGCTGTTATCTTGCCTCGCTTCTTCCAGGCATTCACTATGCGCACCTTGTGTTCCGGCTGAACCCGCGCATAAACCGAATAATTGACTACCAAATCGGCAAATTCCTTATCGGAAAGCAACGAAAGCTCTGCCCCGGTAATGACCTGACCGGCATCAGTGATGATTCCTAATTCCCGGGCAATAGCGGTCGCCGTGTCTTTATGGTCACCAGTAATCATTACCGGCCTGATTCCCGCCTTACGGCAAGTATTTATTGCAGCCAGCGCCTCGGGCCGAATGGGATCTATCATTCCGCTCAGGCCAATGAAAGTCATTCCCCTTTCCAGCGCATCAGGTTCACAACTAGCGGGCATCTCCTCATATAAGCGAGTAGCAAACCCCAATACCCTCAAGGCCTGCTCAGCCATAGCATGATTCTGGCGGCCAATTTCCTGTATCCACTCTTCAGTCAATTCCTCTATACCATTAGGAGTAACAATGTGAGTACAGATTTTTATAATCTCATCCGGAGCCCCTTTGGTAAATTGAACATAGCCGCCCGAAGGGTTCTCATGAACTGTAGACATCATCTTACGAACCGAGTCAAAGGGCGCCTCACCCCGACGAGGCATATTCTTCTTCAGCAATGTAATATTCTGCTTCTGAAGAGCATAATTGGTCAAAGCACATTCGGTAGGCTCGCCCAGAACTTCATTATCGGGAGATATCTGTACATCGTTGCATAAAGCCATTGCCACTACCAGCGACTCGGGGTCCCCAGATGTCTCTGTAACGGTCATCTTATTCTGGGTGAGAGTACCCGTCTTGTCCGAGCAAATGATCTCCGTACATCCCAAAGTTTCCACCGCAGTAAGACGGCGAATAATAGCATTGCGTTTGGACATTCTGGTAACTCCAACTGACAATACCACAGTTACAACTACTACCAGACCTTCCGGGATGGCAGCAACCGCCAAGCTGATTGCCAGCATAAATGTTTCCAGGACATGACCGCCATAAAAACCACCGTTTTGCATCACACTGAAAACAAATATAAAAATACATATTCCCAATACGCCTGCACTTAATATTTTGCTTAAACCGGCCATTCTAATCTGCAGCGGAGTTTTATCCGCTTCTGTTGCCGAGAGAATACCCGCGATTTTGCCTATTTCAGTGGCCATTCCCGTGGCAACTACTACTCCTTCGCCACGGCCGTATACAGCACTGGTTCCCATATAGGCCATATTGATCCGATCTCCCAGGGTAACCTCTGAGCCATCAGCAATGATGCTGCCACTGCTTTTTTCAACCGGGACCGATTCCCCGGTCAGGGATGATTCTTCTGTTTTCAGACTGGCCACGTCAATCAGTCGCATGTCGGCCGGAACCGCATCCCCCGCCTCTATCAGGACAATGTCCCCGGGAACGACCTCCTCCGATTTAACCTCAACAACCACACCTTCCCGGCGCACCCGCGAAAACGGAGCAGCCATTTTTTGCAGAGCTTCAATAGCTTTCTCCGCCTTATTCTCCTGATACACTCCCAAAGTAGCATTCATCAGTACAACCACCATAATGATGATCATATCGGCTATTTCGCCGAAGACTCCCGATATTATGCTGGCAGCAATAAGCACAATAATCATCGGGTCAATCATCTGCTCCAGGAATTTGGCCGCCAAGGATTTCTTTTCTTCCTCTTTAAGCCTGTTTGCGCCATGTTCTAAAAGTCGTGACTGAGCTGCCTGTGAGGTCAGGCCATCTGTAGTAACCCTTTGCTCATCCAGAACTTTTTCAACACGCTCTAAATGATGTTTCATCCTCTGCCTCCATTCGTTTTTTGTTCCTTGTCTGAAAGTGTTTCCAAAATCCGCAGTCCGCTGTCCTGGCCAATTCTGCCATATAAAAAGGCAAGACCAGTCCACGCCCTGCATGAACAAAGGTCTTGCCCAATAAATCGATTGCTCCCGGATGTCGTCAAACATCGTGTTGACGGCAAGCAATAACCAGAATATCCGGTTGGCTACTCCCCTTTGACCAAGGATTATTAATCTATAGATCGATAATATCCTGATCTCAAGGATTAGTCAATGATTTTCTATTCTTTGTTTCCCATGCTTTTCGGTCCCGTCAGACTCCGGCAGCCTCGGCGGCAAAAGCCAGGAACCGCAGCCCATGGCTGCAATTCCTGGCGATTGGTTGTACAGAGTCCAAATAGAATTTAGCGGGCTGTATTGTCATGACCCTAAATAATTACCCGGGTTGGCCCCGGTCATCTCTTAAATTTTCAGGCAGGAAAATCCGGAATCTTAACCCGGTCAACATTGGCCGGTTCAATCTTATATTCGCCATTCGCCATTCCCTTTACAATATCCAATACTTGTTTGTTAACCGGTGTCTGGACACCGTACTTCTCTCCCCATTCGCAGATAATACCATTATAGGCTGTTTCAATCTCAGGCATACGTCCTGCTTCAATATCAAACAAGATTCCGGTTTTTATACTCCGATGCGGTGTCAATAGCTTAGAGAACAAGGGCAGTTTTTCGGCGCGCTCTTTTTGCGTTTCGAAATCCAGCTGCCGGATGTCAAACCCCTGCAGAGGTTCAGGTGATACTCCCGCAGCTTTGGCAACGGCCAAAGCTTCCTGCCAAATATGAGCGGCACAAGTTAACGCCTTGGGGTTATCGAGTACATCGCCGTATGTGCCGGCAACAACCGCCGACATGGTGCTGAAGGAGGAGTTTATGGTCAGCTTGGTCCAGCGAATACCCATAAGATTGGTGGTTTTCTCAGGAATACCGGCAGCAGAGAGTATCTTCACAATTTCATTCACCCGGGCGGTATCTTTCCCGTCCATTTCACCCACATCGTATGACATGTGATCCGGAGTTGAAGTAAGCTTTGACACCCCAGGCTCCATCCAGGTAGCTCCCCATCCAACTATACAGCCGGCAGTTCTTTCCTTTCCAACAACTGCGGCCACAGCATTTTCGGGAATACCATTCTGCATAGCCAGGACAACCCCGTCCGGCTTCAGGTGTTTGACCACATGCTGGAGGGCCTGGTCATGCTGAGTGGATTTAACCAGATAAAAATACAGGTCATACTCACCGGTCATCTGATCGGGTGTCAGAGCCTTAACAGGTTGAACCAGATCCATAAGCCCAATTATTTTAGCTCCCGATTTGTTTAATGCTTCCACATGTTGGACATTGGAGTCAATCAGGTCTGTTTCATAGCCGTTCTTAGTCAGCAAAGCTCCGATAATAGTACCTAATGAGCCTGCCCCCATAATTGCCATCCTCATAATAGCTACCTCCTGTAAATGTATTTTTGCTGCATCTGAATGATGATTTAAAGGAAAAATCAATCTGGACTACCTTTTGCACCAGGGTTCAAGACTCTGCCGAATAGCGACAAGCTGTTTCCCGCTTACTAAATACCATTTGACTCCATATACTTTAAGGAAAATCCTTGATTTGGTGTAGAAGCTTACCCTATTTTGCCGAAAGATAACATCGTTTGGTCATACATATTATATTATCACAATTTGGCATTCTTATATACCAAACTGTTCATATAAAAGCCACCCGCCAAGGGGCATTTTGCCCACCGGCTCTAAATTCTGATTTCAAGCATACAGGCGGCAATGACAAAGCCGAACTATTTCTAGCAGCTTGTGTGAATAATCGTGTATAAAAACACTTTTACAAGAAGGAATATC